>ERZ1034976.698-NODE-698-length-30184-cov-18.574629_pt1 | contig 30184 bp, 28 predicted proteins | sample MGYA00520623_ERZ1034976 | MGnify/ENA primary metagenome ERZ1034976 (study PRJEB33766, sample SAMN09781774) | gut metagenome | biome: gut microbiome | host: Homo sapiens | place: Madagascar | study: EMG produced TPA metagenomics assembly of the PRJNA485056 data... | reverse complement strand
ATTATGTATTCTTTTTGATACAACAAAACGTGACTCGCAATTCAAAATATGATAAAATATTGCATATAGTGATAAGGAGAGGTTTATGAAAAAAACACACAAAGAAGAGTTATATATCAAACAGGATAATTTAACAGATCAGTTGTTTGATACGCATTCTATTTTTTTTGATATCGAAACAACTGGATTCTCGCCAAACAGTTCTTCTCTTTATATGATTGGATGTGCACGTCGATGTGATAAATATATTTACATTGATCAATTTTTTGCTGAAAATCCTACTGAAGAGAACGCTGTACTATGCGCTTTTTTAGAAATTTTATGTCAATACAACACGATCATTTCTTTCAATGGTATCGGTTTTGATATTCCGTATTTGAAAGCAAAGTGTGACACATACGGATTACAGGAGAACTTCAAAGGATTTAACTATCTGGACATTTTTAAATCAGTTTCCCAGTTAAAGTTTTTATTAAAGCTTCCAAATTACAAACAGAAAACAATTGAGGCATTTTTGAAGCTATCAAGGAACGACACGCAATCTGGTGGCGAATTGATCAATGTCTACCATGCTTATGTCAAACAGCCATCCGAAGAAGCTTTACAGCTATTGCTGCTTCACAACTACGAAGATGTTATCGGTATGATTGATCTTCTTTCTATATTATCCTATACAGAAATCTTTAATGGACAATATACGATACTCTCCACCCGCGTGGATGCTTATCATGCGTTCAATGGAACAACCGGAAATGAGCTTATCATCACCATGCAGAATGACTATCCAGTTCCCCGTCGCATTTCACATAAACTGAATGACTTCAGTCTTATGATCAGTCCGACACGTACATCCATCCGCGTTCCAATTTACGAAGGGGAACTTCACTATTTCTATCCAAATTACAAAGACTACTATTACCTTCCAGAAGAAGATTTAGCAATCCACAAAAGTGTTGCCTCCTTTGTAGACCGACAATATCGCGAAAATGCACGTGCATACAATTGTTACAATCGCAAAACAAGCTCCTTCCTGCCACAATGCAGCAGCATTATGCAGCCGGAATTCCGGAAAGAATATAACGACAAGATCAGCTACTTCGAATTGACCGAAGACTTCTGTTCTTCCGATGTTATGCTGCGTCGCTATGTTGACCATATTTTAAAATATATGTTCGAAACAAAAAAATAATTTTGAAAAACTATCAAAAAAAAGCATCTCTGTCTGCACACATCAAATAATGTTGCAAGCAAAGATGCTTTTATTTTATTCACCCTTTTCAAAATAAAAACTGCTCAATCGATCAAAGCCCAGTTCCCGGTAATTTGTGATTTGTTCAGTACTTCCAATGAACAAAACACCATGTTTTTTGAGAGACTGATGGAAATTTTTGTAAATCATATTTTTTGCTTCATCCGTAAAATAAATCACAACATTTCTACATAAAATCAAGTCAAATCCCTGCGGATATGTATCTTTCAGAAGATTATGTTCGCGAAACGTCACGCAACGTTTGATTTCATCCGCAATCTGGTAAGAATTTCCTACTTTTTTAAAATATTTTTGTCTTAAATCTGCCGGAACGCCAGCAATGCTTTTCTCATTATACAATCCAACCTGTGCATGCGCAATCACCTGCTTGTCAATATCAGTCGCAAGTATCTGTATATCGGAAAGAGGCATATGTTTTGAAAATGCCATAGCAAGGGAATACGGTTCATCACCTGTCGAACAGGCGGCACTCCATATTTTGAGTCTTCTTCCCTGTTCCTTTAATAATTTTGGAATAACTTTTTCGTCCATCAACTTCCACTGATCCGGATTCCGGTAAAACTCCGAAACATTAATGGTCAGAAAATTAACAAACTGCTCAAACTTCTCTTTGTCCGACCTGAGGATTTTAATATACTCCTCATAGTTACTACAGCCATTTTTCGTCGCAATCGCATCAATTCGACGGCGCATTTGTTTTTCTTTATAATAATTCAGATCAATTTTTGTAAGGACATATACCTCTTTTTTAAAATCTTCATATTTGTCAAACATGCAAGCCCCTCCTCGTTATGGCAAATAAAAAATTAAGAAGTTGTCAAATTGACAACTTCTTAATATGAAATTCCATCAGATTATTCTTCTGTCTCAACAGCTTCTTCTACATCCTCAGCTGGAGCTGTCAAAGCCTTAATGCTTAAGCTGATTTTCTTGTCTTCTTCATTGAAGTCAACAATTTTTGCCTCAACTTCCTGACCAATCTTTAATACGTCAGCAGGTTTCTCTACATGCTCGTGAGAGATCTGAGATACATGAAGAAGAGCATCCACACCAGGAGCCAACTCTACGAATGCACCAAAATCTGTCATGCGGGCAACTTTACCCTTTACAACATTTCCTACTGCATACTTCTCAGCAGCACCATTCCAAGGATTCTCATCCTCAAATTTCATACTGAGCGCAATCTTGGTATCTGTAATATTCTTAATGAATACGCGAACAGTCTGTCCAACGGTAAATACCTTCTTAGGATTCTCAACTCTGCCCCAGGACATCTCTGAGATATGAAGTAATCCGTCAACTCCACCTAAATCGATGAATGCACCAAAATCTGTTACATTCTTAACGGTTCCTTCGATTACATCGCCAACTTTAATCTTAGCGAATAACTCTTTCTGAAGTTCTGCCTTCTTAGCAACCAGTAATGTTTTACGATTACCAATAATTCTTCTCTTCTTTGGATCGAACTCAGTGATAACGAACTCAATTTCCTGATCCTTGAATTTTGTCAGATCCTTCTCATAAGTATCTGAAACAAGGCTTGCAGGGATAAATACTCTTGTCTCATCAACGATGACACATACACCACCAGCTAATACCTGACTTACTTTTGCCTTTAAGATTTCCTGATTTTCGAAAGCTTCTTCTAATCTCTTGCTTCCTTTCTCTGCTGCGAGACGCTTGTAAGAAAGGAGAACCTGTCCCTCACCGTCATTTACCTTGACGACTTTAGCTTCTAAGGTATCGCCAACATTAACAACTGTAGTAAGGTCTACATTTGGTTCGTTTGTATATTCATTACGTGTAATGATTCCATCTGACTTGTAGCCGATGTTTAAGATGATTTCATCTGGCTTAACATCAATAACGGTACCCTCTACCACTTCTCCATTTCTTATTGTTTTTAAAGATTCTTCCAACATTTGTTCAAAGCTCATTTCTGACATTCTTTGAAACCTCCTCGATGATATAGTTTGGGGTCGAAGCCCCTGCGGTAATACCTACGTTATTGATGGATTGTAACTGATGATAATCCATATCTTTACTCGTTTGTATATAGTAAGTATTTGCACATTCTTTTTTAGATATCTCATACAGCTTCTGCGTGTTGGAACTATGCTTGTCTCCAATCACGATCATTGCATCCGATCGACCAGCAATCGCACGAGCTTCTGCCTGTCTTTCTTCTGTCGCATTGCAAATTGTATCTAAAACACTTATATCATAACCTTTTTTCATAATAATTTCAACTAATTCTTGAAATTTATTGTAGTTAAATGTCGTCTGCGCCACAAAACAGACTTTTTGTTCCTTTTCCAATGGCAATTTTGAAACATCTTCAGGTGTCTGGACCGTATAAACGGCTCCATTTTCCACCCATCCCATGATTCCTTCCACCTCCGGGTGCTGTCCGTTTCCGGCAATCACAATGGTATACCCTTTCCTGCTGTATTCACCAACCAGGCGATGAATTTTCAAAACAAACGGGCAGGTCGCATCCAGCAGCTCAAATCCGGCGGCCAATATTTTTTCATGTTCTGCCTTACTGATTCCATGGGAACGCACAATAATCTTTCCATGTGGAAGTTGTTCCAGTTCATCCAGAGAACGAATAACCCGGATTCCTTTTTCTTCCAGATCCCGAACTACTTCTTCGTTATGAATAATCGGACCATATGTATACACCGGCACATCCGATTTACCGATTTCATCATAAACCATATTTACCGCACGCTTTACCCCAAAACAAAAGCCTGCACTTTTTGCTATTACAAGGTTCATATTAAGCCTCTTTGATAATTTTTTTCATTGCCGCTACGACTCCGTCTATATCAAGATCTGATGAGTCCAAAAGAACTGCATCTTCTGCCTGTTTCAGTGGAGAAGTTTCTCTGTGCATATCCCGGTAATCACGGTCAATGATATCCTGCTCAATTTCTTTGATATCACATTCCACACCTTTTGCGGTAAGTTCATCATATCTTCTCTTTGCACGAACCGCAGAGCTTGCAGTAAGATAAATCTTTACATTTGCATTCGGAAGCACGACGGTTCCGATATCTCTTCCATCCATAATAACATTTTCACGTTCTGCAAGCTGTCTTTGCAATTCAACCAATTTGGTTCTGACAACCGGATAAACGCTTGTCGCACTGGCCATATTTCCAACTTCTTCATTTCGGATGACACCGTTGACATTTTCACCATTTAAAATAACCTGCTGTTCATTGTCTTTGTACTGAATCGTTACATCTACATCTTTGCACGCATCCGCAATTGCTTTTTCATCATCGGATGCAATATTATTCTGAATAAAAAAATATGCCATAGCACGATACATCGCACCTGTATCCACATACACATATCCTAAATCTGCCGCCAGTTTTCTGGCAATTGTACTTTTTCCGGCTCCGGCCGGTCCATCGATTGCAATATTGTAACTCATTTTTTCTCCTTTATTTAAAAAATTATTCTGTTCTCATTTTTGATAAAATTTTGGAATGATTTAATATATTTATAGTTGTTTGTTATTACACAGAAATTCCTGCAAGATACCCGGTCGACCAGGCAATCTGCAGATTATACCCTCCCGTGAGTGCATCAAGATCCAGTACTTCTCCACAGAAGAAAAGATTCTGTACATGTTTTGATTCCATAGTAGAAGGATTGATATCCTTTACAGAAACGCCACCTTTGGTAATAATTGCTTCATTCCATCCACGTAGTCCTGTGACCGTAAGGGGCAGTTTTTTCATTAATACAACAAGACCTGTCCGCTCTTCTCGAGAAATCTCATTCACTTTTTTTTCTGGATCAATTCCGCTTAAATCAATCAGCACAGGAATCATTTTTGCCGGCAGTAAATGCCCAATTGCATTTTTAAACTGCTTGTTCATTGCCTCATCAAAATCCCGCAATATACGTTTATCTAATTGTTCCACCGTAAGTGCCGATTTCAGGTCAATATACAACTCCAGCTCATTTTCAAACTGTTTTGCTTTTATCATTCCACTTGCCGAAAGGATCAATGGTCCGCTCACACCAAAATGCGTAAACAGCATTTCCCCAAAATCTTCATACAATTTCTTTTTTCCATTATAAATCGAAACAGAAACATTCCGCAGGGAAAGTCCCTGTAATTCTTTTACCCAGACCTCTTTAATCTCAAAAGGAACCAAAGAAGGGGTTCTTTGTACCAATTTGTGGCCGGTTTTCTCTGCGAACCGGTATCCGTCTCCGGTCGCACCGGTTGTCTGATATGAAAAGCCACCTGTTGCAACAATGACCGCATCCGCCGATACTTCTCTTCCATCTGACAGCCCGACACCTTTGATCTGTTTTTCCGTTACCAGCAAATGATCGACTTTCGTATGAAGGAATACCTCAACGTTCTTATCCTCGAGTGCCTTACGCAATGTGGCAATCACATCCGATGAATGGTCCGACACAGGAAACACACGGTTTCCCCTCTCCACTTTCATTTTCAAACCATACTCTTCCAAAAAGCCCACCATCTGCTCATTGTTAAAGGTATAAAAGGCACTATATAAAAACTTTGGATTGCTCATCACATTGGCAAACAGATTATCCATATCGCCAGCATTCGTGATATTGCATCTGCCTTTGCCCGTAATGAATATTTTCTTCCCTAATTTTTCGTTTTGTTCCATCAGTTTTACCTGATGTCCACACAGAGCGGCTGCATATGCCGCCATCATGCCTGCCGCACCGCCTCCAATTACAATTACGTTGCTCATTCTTCCATATCCTCTAATTTCGCGTAATGTACTTTTATTGAATCATCTATGTAATTTATCTCATCATTCTCATATACCTGATATTCATTCCAGATATCCTCAAGCATCGTGAGTGTTCCAGCCACTTCCTTTTGTTTTTTCATGCACAAGGCCACAACAAGTGCATTGATCACGCTAAGCGGTGCAACCAGAGAATCTACAATCGATGCCATATCGCTGTCCGCGATCAGATTACAGGACGAATACAAATTCATTGGGGAATGAATACTATCAGTAATTGTAATTACTTTTGCACTACGGTTATTTGCAAACTCTAACGCTTTTAATGTCCGCATCGAATAACGCGGAAAACTGATTCCAATAATCACATCATCCTTGTCGATACGCACCATCTGTTCGAACAATTCACTCGAACTGTTTGTAGTAAGCAGACGTACATCATCAAACATAAGATTGAGATAAAATCCCAAGAAACTTGCAAGTGGTGCACAGCTTCGAATTCCTACAATATAAATATGTTTTGCTTCTAAAATAGTTGATACTGCAACATCAAACGCATTGTGATCAATTTTCTCCAATGTCGTTTTTATCTTGTCCGCATCCGACTGCAGAACCGTCTCTAAAATCTTTGACTGACTGATTCTTCCATATGTTACTTCCATACGTTGAATCGAATTTAATTTATTTCGTACTAATTCTTCTAATGCCTTCTGAAACTCTGGATATCCCTTATATCCTAATGATGTAGCAAAGCGAACAACCGTAGATTCACTTACGCCAACGGTCTCCCCCATTTTTGCAGCGGTAAGAAAAACTGCTTTGTCATAATTATCCGTAATATATGTTGCAAGAAGCTTCTGTCCCTTGCTCATCGCACTGTAATGATTGTTTATGCGATTTAAAAGTTCATTTGTATTTGACACGCTAAACCCCTCTCTAACGACACATCTGCCGCCGAATTTGATTGTAACACTTTATAAAATAATTGCAACCAAAAGCACAAAAAAGATATTCACAGGTAAGAGAGATCTCTATCTGCGAATATCTTTTGTATCAAACAGTCAAATACGTATTATACAGGATATGCTCCATTCTTTGTATCAGCAGCTTTTGCATCAACACCAGTCTGCTGAGCCTCACGATATTTGAAGAACTCAGTTGCAACCTGTGGGAATAATGCATAAGACAATACATCTTCATCCTGCTGCTTATACTGTTTCATTTCTGCCTCAATCTTTGCAAGTTCAGGCTCAAGAAGATCAGCTGGACGACAAGTGATTGCATTCTTCTTGTCATCGCCAAGTACCTTATCAACGACTTCCGGATTAAATGGCTTAACAGTCTGTCCATACTTTCCAAGAAGAATATCTTTTGTCTCCTTCGTAGCTACCTTATAACGCTCACCCATCAGTACGTTAAATACAGCCTGTGTACCAACGATCTGTGAGGAAGGTGTAACAAGTGGTGGCTCACCAAGGTCTTTACGTACACGAGGAACTTCAGCAAGGACTTCCTCATACTTGTCCTCTTTTCCCTGCTCCTTGAGCTGAGAAATAAGGTTTGAAAGCATACCACCCGGTACCTGATAACGGAGTGTATTAATGTTAACACCCAATACCTTCGGATTCATCAGTCCGCTCTCTAATGCTTCTTCACGCATTGGGCGGAAATAATCAGCAATTTCAGAAAGGAGTGTCTGATCCAATCCTGTATCATATGGTGTACCCTTGAATGTCTCAACCATAACTTCAGTTGCAGGCTGGCTGGTTCCAAGTGCGAATGGAGACATTGCAGTATCGATAATATCAACACCAGCCTCAACTGCCTCTAAATATGTCATAGAAGCAACACCAGATGTATAATGTGTATGAAGATCGATTGGGATATCTACAACTTCTTTTAATGCATGTACAAGTTCTTTTGCCTTGTAAGGAACAAGCAGACCAGCCATATCCTTAATACATAAAGAATTAGCTCCCATATCCTCAACACGCTTAGCCATCTCTGTCCAATACTCTAATGTATATGCATCACCTAATGTATAGGATAAAGCAACCTGCGCATGTCCATTCTCTTTATTAGCTGCTGTAACAGCAGTCTGAAGATTTCGAAGGTCATTTAAGCAATCGAAAATACGAATGATATCGATTCCGTTTGCAATAGACTTCTGTACAAAATACTCAACTACATCATCTGCATATGGACGATATCCTAAGATATTCTGTCCACGGAAAAGCATCTGTAACTTAGTATTTTTAAATCCAGCTCTTAACTTACGAAGACGATCCCATGGATCTTCTTTTAAGAAACGAAGAGATGCGTCGAATGTAGCTCCACCCCAGCACTCTACTGCGTGGTAACCTACTTTATCCATCTTGTCAATAATCGGAAGCATCTGTTCGGTTGTCATACGTGTAGCAATCAAAGACTGATGTGCATCACGTAAGATTGTCTCGGTAATTTTTACCGGCTTTGCCTTTATTTCTGACATGATTATCCTCCTAAAATTTCAAATCGTAATTAAATTCCAAAGATTGCCATAAAACATCCAGCCGCTACTGCTGTACCAATAACACCGGCAACGTTTGGTCCCATGGCATGCATCAGTAAGAAGTTTGTAGGATCTTCTTCCGCACCAACCTTCTGGGATACACGAGCTGCCATTGGAACGGCAGATACACCGGCGGAACCAATCAGAGGGTTAATCTTGCCCTTGGTAATCCAGCATAACAACTTACCAAAGAGAACTCCGGCAGCTGTACCAACCATAAATGCTACAAGTCCTAAAATAACAATTTTGATTGTGCTCATATTCAGGAATGCTTCTGCACTTGTTGTAGCACCAACAGATGTACCAAGTAAAATAACTACGATATACATAAGTGCATTACTAGCAGTCTCCTGTAACTGACGAACAACGCCAGACTCACGGAAAAGGTTACCAAGCATCAGCATACCAACAAGCGGTGCTGTCGTTGGAAGTAATACACAGACAACAACGGTAACAACGATTGGGAATAAAATCTTCTCAAGTTTGCTGACCGGACGAAGGTTCTGCATCTTGATTGCACGTTCCTTCTTAGTTGTAAACAACTTCATAATTGGCGGCTGAATAATTGGAACAAGAGCCATATAAGAGTACGCAGCTACTGCGATTGGTCCCATAAGACCTGTCTGTCCAAGTTTACCAGCAAGGAAAATAGATGTAGGGCCATCTGCTCCACCAATAATAGATACAGCAGCAGCTGCCTTATCATTGAATCCTAAAATAATTGCAAGGAAGTATGCACTAAAAATACCGAACTGTGCAGCAGCTCCCATCAGGAAACTGATTGGGTTTGCAATTAATGGTCCAAAGTCTGTCATCGCACCTACACCCATGAAAATCAGGGATGGTAAGATTGACCACTCATCCAATGTGTAAAAATAGTAAAGTAAACCACCTACACCATTACTTGTCTGCTCCGGACTCGCAATAATATCCGGATAAATATTTACCAATAACATACCAAATGCGATTGGAACAAGTAATAATGGTTCAAACCCTTTCTTAATTGCCAGATACAGGAAAAGAAGTGCCACAGCGATCATGACATAATTTCCCCAGGTCAGGTTAAAAAAGGCTGTCTGATGTAGGAGGTTCGATAATGTTTCGCCTACATAACTCACAGTGTTTTCCTCCTTGGAATTAGTTTAAAGTTGCAAGTAATGCGCCAGACTCTACAGAATCACCTACTGCAACGTCGATGCTTGCAACAGTTCCATCTTCTGGTGCAACAACAGGTGTCTCCATTTTCATAATTTCAAGAATAAGTACTGTGTCGCCTTTCTTCACTGCGTCTCCAGCTTTCTTTTCAATCTTGAATACCTTACCGGCTGCTCCGGCTTCGATCTTAACACTTCCTGCACCTGCAGATGCTGCTGGCTTCGCAGCTGGAGCTGCAGAAGCTGCACGCTTTGGAGCTGCCACGCTAGGTGTGCTTCCGGTCTCTTCTACTGTAACATCATATACGTTACCATTTACAGTAATTGTATAATTCTTCATGAATATTATCCTCCTAAAATGATTTTCAAATAAATTATCTTCGATTAATAGAACGTACTACAAAATCACTTGTAGAAGTTCCGGTGCTTGCTGCAATCGCTGCAGCGATAACTGCTACCAGTTCTGTATCATCTGCCACCTGTGGCTCCTCTACTGCAACTGTTTCAGTTGTTTGTTCCTCTACATCTCCTGCTACTGCAGCTGCTGCTTTAGCAGCTTTCTTCTTCTCAAGATATGGGAAAATCTTAAAGCATGAGATCAGTAAACTGATCAGAATAAGTACAGCGAAAACCACAGCCATAGAAATAACTGTATTCAGCGCTGCTTTTGACATTTTCTCACCTAATGAGTAAATTGGCTCAACTGTAATACCAGTGATGTCCATTGAATAATAATCATAGACTACCTGAAAATCAACATTCTTCTTTTTGAACTTCAAAGTAACATCCGTTGTCAGCGTCTTTCCAGATTTTGTAACTTCAAAAGAATTGTCTTTTACTTTTTCAAAAGCTCCAAACTCATCTGTTACATCCATCCACTTTCCAGTAGCTTCAATCTGTGCCTGGGTAACACCATAATTGTTAGACAATGTATCAACAATATCCTGACTTACCGTATCAACAGTAAGACTATTCTGTTCAAACAAAGCTGCAAGCTGCTGTACCATTGTTACATTATTGTCACTCTCTGACTGAAGGTCTTCGTAAGAATGTCCATTATAGTCCACGGTAGTCGGATCTGTTCCACAAGCACCCAGTAAAAGAACCATAAGGATCATGCTAAGTGCTAAAGCAATTCTCTTTTTCATAAAACTTCACCTTTCTACTTGGTACCGTGCTTTTTCTCCGGCTCACCTACATATTTTGTATAAAGCATTTCAAATGCAGCCACAAGATATTTTCTTGAATCAGCCGGCTCAATAATACGATCTACATAGCCTCTTGCTGCAGCAGATGTTGCAGAAGACTGTAACTTCTCGTATTCAGATGCTTTCTCTTTAATTTCAGCAGCATCTGCATCCGGATACATAATCTTTGCTGCCATTGTAGAATCCATTGTTCCAATCTTTGCATCCTTCCATGCATAGACAAGATCAGCTCCAATTGATTTGGAATTCATAAATACATAGGCACTTCCGTATGCCTCTCCGGTAATCATGTTAACCTTTGCACATGTAGCATTTGAGAATGCGTATGTCATTCTTGCAAGTGCTTTTGCAAGTTTTTTCTCTGAGCACATGCAATTCTTGAATCCGTTAACATTTGTAATAGAAAGTACCGGAATAGAAAATGCATCACAGAATTGAACAAACTCAGCTGCTTTATTACATCCCTGTGCGGTCAGTGACATATCAAATGTCTCAGCTTTGTTGCCTTCTGCATCATATACTTCACTACAGTTTGCAACTGCACCAACTGTCATACCGTTTAATTTGATAAGACCGGTTACCATGTTCTTTGCATAATCAGCTTTTGCCTCAAAGAATACATGTCCATCAGAAATCTCAGATAAAAGATATCTTGGATCTCCTTTCATAGTCTCCATACTCTCACATGCACGATTCAGATCATCTTCACATGCGTCCGTATAAACGTCTCCTTCATTGTTGCCTGGAAGCATACATATAAGCTGGCGGATTTCAGCCATAATTTCATCTTCAGAACCAACATAATCAACGCAACCATTGTTCTCACTCTGGAATGCGGCACTTGCAGTATCGCATTTTTCTGTGCGGTTTCCTTCGATTGCATCTGGAGTATTTACGAACATACGACCCTTGCTCTCTTCAACGAAAGCGAAATCGCAAAGTGCCGGGACAACGGAAAGACCACCGCCACAATTGCCGAATACTCCACAAATCTGTGGAATCACACCGGAAGCTGCAACTTCCTTTGCGTAAATCATACCAAAACCATCTAACGCATCAACAGACTCCTGAAGGCGAATACCACCACAATCGATAAATCCGATTACCGGTGCACCCATCTTCATTGCCATATCATATACTGACGCGATTTTCTTTGCATGCATCTCTCCAATGGTTCCGTTTAATACGGAAGCATCCTGGCTGTAAATAAATACCAGATTGCCATCAATCAGTCCATGACCGATGATAACACCATCAGAAGGAGCTTTCGCAGCTGTCAGGTTGAAATCTGTGCTACGTGCTGTTACGAGAGAACCAATTTCCATAAAACTGTTCTCATCGACCAACTTAGCAATACGCTGCATTGCCAAGTTTTCATTGTTACTACTCATCTTATGCCCTCCATCTATAAAAAATAAAAAATTCCGCTAGGGAGATTGTATAACATTTCCACGAGGTTTTCAACTGTAATTGTTAAATTTTTCACTAATTAAATTTCACCATTTTTACGGGAGAAATTCTTCCATTACCGCTTTTCCAAAGCTGTCCAAATCCCATTTTTTCACCTCATTCACAGTACGTATTGGATATGAATAAACTTTTTCGCCATTAATGCAATAAGAAACTTCTCCTATTTTCTGGTTCTTTTTTACAGGAACCATACAAATTTCATTGAGTTCCTTCTGCAAGCTGGCCTCATCCCAGTCCGCTTTCAAAAAGGTCAGTTTTTTCTTGGCAGCCTCGCTGTACAATTGTACTTTCGTTTTGCTTCCCCATTCCTCCAGAGAGCCTTTTTGATATCCATTTCCTATCTCAATGTTTCCAAGATCAAACGCATTCTTTCCAGGTTCATACAAATGATAATTTTCCAGCCCATACTGAAACAGTTTCTTTGCATCCGCCCATTTATAATTTTTATTGTTTGGCCAGCCGCATGCAAGTAATGCAATACAATACTTGCGTCCGCTCTCTTCAACCGCCGCAACATAACAATATCCTGCTTTTGCTGTAAATCCTGTTTTCCCTGTAATCGCACAATTCATCATATCGAGAAAAGCATTTTTATTGGAAACCTGAAACGATTTTCCATCCATATCGCAAAATGAATGATCCCGCGTCTGCGTCAGAGCAAGAAATGTTTCACTCTGTGGCGAATTCCACGCACAATAACGCATAATTCTGCTCAGATCCTGCGCCGTCGTATGATGTTCTCCTTCTTTTGTCTTTCCGTCAAGTCCGTTTGGAGTCACAAAATAACTGTCGGTACAGCCAATTTCCTTTGCTTTTTCATTCATGCGTTTTGCAAAGGCTTCCACACTCCCGTCAATATGTTCTGCGATTGCATAGGCACAATCGTTAAAAGATTCCAGCATCAGTCCATAAAGCAGATCCTTCATATAAAATTGCTCATCTTTTTTCATTCCCAGATGAACTTTCGGCTGTGCCGCTGCATTTTCACTTACTGTAACAATCTCATCCTCTTTGCTGTTTTCAAGCGCAAGAATACAGGTAAGAATTTTTGTTGTACTTGCATTTGCCATAGGCACATTTTCCGATTTTCCATATAAAAGCCGGCCACTTTCTCCATCGATAAGTGCACAGGATTTGGAATGCAACTCGCTTTCTGCAAGTTTTTTCTTTTCTTCTGCATTAACCTGCTGTATGCTCCCTGAAAAAAGCATTGTCAGGAAAAATAAGAGACATAACATAAAACTTAACAATTTTTTTGCCATAAAAAAAATAACCATATACATACTCTCTATTATGTATATGATTATTTCGATTTAAATATCCAATTGAACGTGCATTTCTTCTTCCGCTTCCTGTTTAAACTCTTCCACCTGCACCGGACTGAGTACGGGCAGATCATCAATGGAATGTACACCAAAGCATCGTAAGAATTCCTCTGTTGTTCCAAACAGAAGTGGGCGTCCCGGTGCATCGAGTCTTCCAAGTTCGCAGACCAGATTATATTCTACCAGTTTGTTCACCGCATGATCCGAAGAAACGCCTCGTATTTTTTCTATTTCCATTTTTGTAACCGGCTGCTTGTATGCAATAATTGATAAAGTTTCCAGCAGCACATCGGTAAGAACTCTACGCTTCGGCTGGCTTGCAATCTTGATCAGATACTCATACATTTCTGTACGGGTGCACATCTGATACGCTCCATCAAGCTCGATGATTGCAACGCCTCTTCCCTGTTCCTTCCATTCCTTCATCATTTCTTCAATGAGCTTTTTCGTTTTATTTTTATCCAATTCAATTGTATTTGCGATTTTTTCAAGCTCCACAGATTCCCCCATGGTAAAAAGAATCGCTTCGATAACTGCTTTATATTCTTTATTTGTCATATACCCTCATCTAAGCTGCAATCTTAGAGTCAATTTGAATATCATCAAAAATATGTTCCTGGGAAATAAGAATTTTTCCTGTCTTCATCAATTCAAGTATCGCCAGAAACGTAACAATCACTTCCACTTTGCTTGACTGTGCCTCTAACAGACTACGAAAGCTGAAATGTTTATGTGTCGTGGCATAATTTTCAAGATATTCTGTTTTTTCTTCCAATGACACTTCTTCTTTTTCAATCTTGCCAAATTTTGATCGCAAAGGATCGATTTTATCCTGCTGTTTGCGCATGATACTTTTAAAAATCTCATTAAGCTTGGCAAGTGTGATGTCAGACACCAGTTCTTCTACATTGAGTGGTTCCTCATATGCAAGCACTTCCTCCGGAATTGTCGGCTTTTTGAACATCACTCTCTGCGCATCTACCTGGCGGTCTTTTAATTCATATGCCATACACTTATACATCTTATATTCAAGCAGCTGCTGAACCAGCTCCGCACGCGGATCGGTTTCTTCCTCTTCGTCACCCGGATTTCTTGGTAAAAGCATTTTTGATTTGATATCAATCAAAGTTGCTGCCATCACAAGGAATTCACTAAGCACATCCAGATCCTGCCGCTTCATTTCCGCAATATATTCCATATATTGTGCCGTGATCTCTACAATCGGAATATCATAAATATTTACTTTATTTTTATCCAGCAAATAAAGCAGGAGATCCAAAGGTCCCTCAAAGACCTGCAACTTAACCGTCAGTTCCATGTGCAATTCCTTTCTTTCACAAAGCATATTTTAACTTGATATAGTGTAAAAAGCAAGGACAAATTACAACATTTAGTGTTTTACAACAATGGTGCAAACAATTTTAGTGCTCCAAGGAACACACGATGAATGAATACTTTATTATGGCATTCCTCTTTTGTCATCTCATGACATCTGGTGAATGTTTCCAGTGCATCGTCTTTCACCTGCATAACAGCCTTTGTTTTGTACATGAAAGTTCCACACTCAAAATGCAGATACAAACTACGATAATCCAGATTAATCGTACCCACCGCCGCATACACATCATCTACAACAAAACATTTGGAATGAATAAATCCCGGTGTATATTTATATATTTTCACGCCATATTTCAGCAAATGTTCAAAATTTGCCTGCGTCAACAGATATACCATCTTTTTATCCGGTATTCCAGGCACTACAATCCGTACATCCACACCACATTTTGCTGCATTTACCAATGCAGCTGTCATTTCGGAGCCAAGAATCAGATACGGGGTAAAGATATATACATATTTTTTTGCATGCTCAATAAGATTCAAGTATACGTTTTCTCCCACATCCTCGTGATCCAGCGGCGAATCACTGTAAGGCTGAATATATCCCGGACCAGCTACCGCATCCTCTGGCAATTCTGAAGCTTTCCGGTAGAATTCATACTCGTCTTCCGTCTTTGTAATGTAATCCCACATTTCCAGGAACATGCTTGTAAAGCTCCATACACCAGCCCCAGTCATCCGAAGTCCCGCATCTTTCCAGTATCCAAATTTTCTTTTTTCATTGATGTACTCATCCGCAAGATTAAACCCACCAGTATAGGCAACTTTGCCATCAATCACCGTAATTTTTCTGTGATCACGGTTATTTAAAATAATCGAAAGCACCGGACGAAACGGATTAAAGCATGCGCAATGAATTCCTCGTTTCTGTAACTCCAGGTAAAATTTTGGTGGAAGTGTCTGGATACAGCCCACATCATCATAAATCAACCGAACATCAACACCTGCCGCCGCTTTTTCTGCAAGAATATCAATAATCGTATCAAACATTTTACCGTGTTCAAGAATAAAATATTCCATAAAAATAAAATGCTCGGCGCGTTTTAAATCTTCAACCAATTGTGGAAAAACGTTCTCTCCACTGGAATAATAGGTACTGTCACCTTCTCTGTACAATGGATATCCCGCTTTGGAAGATATATAATAAGATTGCTGATGCGCATAAAAGTCATCCTTTTGCAAATCTTCTCGTATTTTTGCATCTTCCCGGCGATATGGCACCACCTTATCGGCCACATATTCCATCTTTTTTCTCGTACGTTTCGTAATTTCCGAACGTCCAAAAATAAAATATGCAGGGCACCCGAAAATCGGGAGAAAAAGCACAAGAAATATCCACGACATTTTGTATGAAGTCCGCATATCTTTATTCGCGATATACAAAGCAAGCGCAACTGCCGCAATTTGCAAGCACATATTTACCGCAGAGTTTGCTGCTGTCGCACTGTAGATCAAATAAACAAACCATCCAAACTGCAATATGATAATTAATGCCCCGATCACTAATTTACTAAATACTTTACTGGCAAATCGTTTCATATCAAAAACCTCCATAATGCATTTTATATCAAACGCAACAGATTATCAACATGCAGATTCCCCCATGCTTTGGTATAACCATCTCTCACTTTCTCATTTTTTTCTACCGATTCATATAATTTCAGTTTGATATCTTCCGGTCGAAGCCCTGGATTTTTTTGCAGTGCAAGTGCAATTGCTCCACTAACCACAGGTGTTGCCATTGAAGTTCCGCTTTTTCTTACATAATGATTGTTTCTGTCAAGACTAATCATATTTGTCCCCGGTGCTAGAATTTCCGGTTTTACAATACAACATTCGGTGGGGCCCTGCCCACTGTATTCTTTCGGCATCAAATGCCCTGGATTTTTATCATCATTTGCTCCAACAGTTATGATTTTCCGCGATATTCCAGGGACCGTAACACTGCCCTCACCTGGTCCGTTATTTCCTGCCGCTGCTACCACAATCATATTATCATCCCACAATTGTTCCAGTTTGTCGACAATCAATTTCTGTTCTTCGCTCTCTGCCCCCGGAAGAAACCCCACCGAAAAATTCAAAATGCGTATCCCATATTTTTTCTTATATTCCTGTATCCACTCAAGAGCCATCAATACACGATTGGTTTTTCCGTTTCCTCCCCTATCAAGCACTTTGATTGCAGCCACCTGTGCATCCGGTGCAATGCCCTTAATTGTTCCATTGCTGCAGATAATTCCTGTAACATGCGTGCCATGGCCGTTATCATCATAACAATAGCCCCTGCCATCTACAAAATCTTTAAATCCAAACACGCGGTTTCGTAAATCTCTGTGCAAAAACACTCCTGTATCGAGTACTGCAATACGAACATTTTTCCCTGTATATCCATTTCTGTAAACTTCATTGGCATGCACCTGTTGTTTTAGAAGTTTCATTTTTATTCATATCCATATTTCATAGTTTCTATCATATCATATGTCATTTTTCCTTTATCAGTGAATACAGAATTTACGAGATTGTCTTTTTGCTATATACCAAAAAAGCTGCACGCTTACACGTACAGCTTTCGTTTCCATGTCACATCAATTATGCGTTTTCCGGAACATCTTTGATGGAGAAACTAATTCTTCCCATCTTGTCCTTGCCAAGACATACAACCTTAACCTTATCGCCTAAAGTTAATACATCTTCTACATGATTGATTCTTTCTTTTGCAATCTTGGAAATATGAACCATTCCCTCTTTGCCTGGAGCAAACTCAAGAAATGCTCCAAATTCTTTAATGCTTACAACAGTTCCTGTAAGAATCTGTCCCTCAGCGAAATCTGTTGTAATAATCTTGATCATATCAATCGCCTTTGCAATCGCAGCTTTGTCTGTTCCACAAACAGATACAGCTCCATCGTCTGTGATATCAATCTTAACACCAGTACGGGCAATAATCTCATTGATTGTTTTACCCTTCTGGCCTACAACATCACCGATCTTGTTTGGATCGATCGTAATCTGCTCAATCTTTGGAGCCCACTCATTTACTTCCTTACGTGGCTCTGAAATCGCCTTGCTCATTACTTCATCCATAATATAAAGTCTTGCTTCTCTTGTACGGGCAATTGCTTCCTCTACGATTGGTCGAGTCAGACCATGAATTTTAATATCCATCTGGATTGCAGTAATTCCTTCATGTGTACCTGTTACCTTGAAATCCATATCTCCGAAGAAATCTTCCAGTCCCTGGATATCGGTAAGTACTAAATAATCATCATCCGTATCTCCAGTCACAAGGCCACAGGAAATACCGGCTACCATCTTCTTGATTGGTACACCAGCTGCCATCAGGGACATGCAAGATGCACATGTAGAAGCCATGGATGTAGATCCGTTGGATTCAAAAGTTTCAGACACCGCACGGATTGCATATGGGAACTCCTCAACAGAAGGAAGTACCGGAACAAGTGCTCTCTCTGCCAAAGCTCCATGTCCAATCTCACGACGTCCCGGTCCACGGCTAGGCTTTGTCTCTCCTACAGAGTAGGACGGGAAATTATAATGATGCATATATCTCTTTGTTGTTACGTTCTCATCAAGACCATCGATTTTCTGAACTTCTGAAAGAGGTGCAAGTGTTACAACATCACAGATCTGTGTCTGTCCACGTGTAAACATTGCAGATCCATGTACACGAGGAATCAGATCTACTTCAGCTGCAAGCGGACGAATCTGATCGATAGCTCGTCCATCCGGACGCTTGTGATCTTTTAAAATCATCTTGCGGACAGTCTTCTTCTGATACTGATAAACAGCCTCGCCCAATACAGCGAGCCACTCTTCATTCTCAGCAAATGCTTCTTCGAACGTTTCTGTGATCTGACGGATATTCTCTTCTCTTACCTGCTTTTCATCAGTAAATACAGCTTCTTCCATCTGTTCCGGTGTAACAATCTCTCTCATTGCTGCAAACATTTCTTCTGGAATTGCACAGCTTGTATATTCATGCTTTGGCTTGCCAATTTCCTCACGGATTTTGTTCATGAAAGCAATAATTGTCTGGTTGACCTCATGGCATTTATAAATTGCCTCAATCATTTTTGCTTCTGGAATCTCATTGGCACCAGCTTCAATCATGATAACCTTTGTTGCAGTAGAAGCCACAGTAAGCTTAAGATCTCCCTCATCCCATTCTTTCTGAGATGGATTTACGATAAACTCACCGTCTTTCATTCCCATCTGAGTCATCGCACACGGACCATCAAATGGAATATCAGAAATAGTTGTAGCAAGTGCAGATCCGATCATAGCAACCAGCTCCGGACGACACTGTGGATCAACTGACATAACCATATTGTTCAAAGTTACATCATTACGATAATCCTTTGGAAACAGCGGTCTCATCGGACGATCGATTACACGTGCGGTAAGAATAGAGTTCTCAGAAGCCTTACCCTCACGCTTGTTAAATCCCCCAGGAATTTTACCTACTGCATACATTTTTTCTTCAAACTCAACGCTGAGCGGGAAGAAATCAATACCATCTCTTGGCTTGTCAGATGCTGTGGCTGTGGAAAGAACGGTTGTCTCTCCATATTTCAAAAGTGCAGCACCGTTTGCCTGTGCACATACTCTTCCGATATCTACCGTAAGAGTTCTGCCGGCAAGTTCCATTGAATAACTTTTGTACATGTCATTTCTCCTTTTCGGTTTTACTATTTCAAATTTGCAGAACCCCGAAACTACTGAACAAAGCAGGCCGTTCCTGCGCTCTTCAGTGGTCCCGGTAAAAAGTTCTGCAACACAATAAAAAGAAGAGCGGAATATAGCACTCCGCTCTTCGATTACAATTATTTTCTGAGACCTAAACGCTCGATTAAAGAACGATATCTCTCAATATCGATATTCTTTAAGTATGATAATAATCCACGTCTCTGACCGATCATCTTAAGCATACCTCTTCTGGAATGATGATCCTTTGGGTTAACCTTTAAATGCTCTGTAAGCTCCTGAATTCTTGCGGTTAATACAGCAATCTGAACTTCTGGAGATCCAGTGTCATTTGGTGTTCTGCCGTACTCAGCGATAATTGCCTGTTTCTTTTCTTTTGCGATCATTGTTGATCCTCCTTCATATTCTTATAATACCCGATAATCAGTAAAAGGTCGGAGTGTCCATCTACCGAATATGGGCTAAACCATACTAAGATAATATACCATAGCTTTGGTATGTTGTAAACAACTTTTTAATTTAAATATCGTGCAACACAAATTGGTGTACGATAATATGCGCTCGAAATCTTAATTCCAGTTCTTGCGTTACTTGCATGAACAATCTGTCCGTTACCAATATAAATACCAACATGACCGATTGTGCTGCCGCTACCATAGAAAAACAGATCGCCCGGCTGTGCCTCAGAAGCACTGATTCTCGTGCCATATCCTGGCTGTGAAGCGGCATGATGCGGAAGTGAAATCCCGTACCTTGCATAAATCTGCATGGTAAATCCAGAACAGTCAATACCATTTGTAAGACTTGTTCCACCCCATACATAACGATTCCCGACAAACTGTAACGCATACTGTACAAGTGATACTCTTGTATCGGACACTCCTGTACCATTTTCTAATTCTTTCACAGAAGATGCTGTCGGAAGCTTCTGGGATATCGTAACGTAATCTCCTGAAATATATCCTTTCTGGTCATCCACTTCCACTTTATACCAGTCATCCACAATTTTTTCTACGACAAGATCTTCTCCTTCACCGACCAGAGAAACAATTGCTGAATCTGTCGATGTATCTTCTCTTACACGTAAAGTTGTAGTATTAACAGTAGCAACTGTCTCTACTTCCTTCTCTGCAATCGCAAGTGCGACATCCCCCTTTAACAGGTATCCGCTTTTTACATATCCTTTTACTTTTCCAGATTTAATTTTAATCCATCCACCCTTCTGTCCAAGGATTTCACAGGCATCATGATTTGACATTTTACCGACCACTTTGCTGTCTGTTCCTGCGCTTTTACGCACATTCAAAGAACCATCCACCTGCGCGATTCCAAGATTGGTATAACCACAGATCTCCGCTATATTTTTTTCATCTGCAGCATTCTTTGTATCTTTATTCTCCTCAGATGATGTGTTCTTCACTGTATCAGCTTCTGTATCTTCCATCGCAGCCGCTACCGTATTCAATCCGGTATCCGCTACAACAATATCTGTCGTATCCATAAGAGCATCGGAAACACCGGCTGTTACATTAATGGATTCCATATCCTTTACATTCAAGGCCTGTGTTACGCCTGCAGTAAGCCCTGCCTCTGTCACACTCTGTGCTGATTTATTATCCTGATTTTTCTGTGTGGATGAAACAACAATCGTTCCAGCCATAATCGCAGCAACTCCAAAAAGAACTCCTGCGCGAATAAGATTCTTAAACTTCATAGATTCCTCCATACAAAAATCATAGAGACACATCAACGATATATCTCCTATATGACAGCTATGAGTATAACAACTTTGTTACGAAATGTCAATTATTTTTGTAACACTTTCGTAACATTTATTTTTGTTTATATTTTACTCATACAACAAGACATTCTTTTCAAAATACGCTCGACTAGTCTGTACATCGCGTTCTATCTGCTCTTTCAATAATTCCACCGAATCAAATTTCTTCTCCGGGCGAATAAAATGCAGAAAAAAGACCTCCAGATCTTTGCCGTATAAGTCAGCAGCAAAGTTCAAAATATTGGTTTCCACTCCAACTTTTCCAGTATTGCTTACCGTAGGTTTGCAACCGACATTGGTAACTCCCGCATACCACTTATGATCAATCCATACTTTTGTGGCATACACGCCTTTCGGCGGTAACAGTTTTTCTTTCGGAAGTTCCATGTTGATGGTCGGAATTCCAATCGTTCTGCCAAGCTGTTTGCCATGAATAATTTCTGCTTTTGCAAAAAAAGAATAACCAAGAAGTTCATTTGCTTTTTCTATATTTCCACAGGCAATTTCTTCCCGGATAAACGTACTGCTGATGTCTCTTCCATACTCCTGCATCTTGTCAAGAACTACTACTTCATAACCATAAGTTTTCGCATGCTGCTGTAAGACCTGATAATCTCCTTTACGCTGATATCCAAAATGAAAGTCCTTTCCCACAACAAAACATTTTACATGCAATGCTTCTACCATCCAGCGTACAAACTCTTCTGGTGGCATATGCATGATTTCCTGTGTAAAAGGACATTCGATCAGATAGTCAATTCCAGTATGTTCAAAAATCCAACGTTTCTCTTCATTTGTCGTAAGTACATGTGCCTCCACATCTGCAACCTCTGCGCGGGGTGGGATGTCAAAAGTAAATGCCACTGCCTGATAGCCATGCTCCTGCTTCTTCTGCATGAGATTTTTCATTAGCAGCTCATGTCCACGATGCAGACCGTCAAATTTTCCTAATGAAATTACTGTGTTTTCTTCAATTTTAAATTCAAGTGTATTGGTTATATACTGCATATCTTTTTATCAAATAAATAATTTTATTGGTTTAAAATCCTGTTCCTGCGGCATATAGGCATAAAGGCCAATAAACCGATTCTCCCAGTCATACAAACGAATGCATTTCTGTTCTTTTTCCTGACACATATTGCAAATCATTTCTTCTGGAATCCGATTGCCGTTCTCCACCATCTTTTTGGCAATCTCCATCACCTGCGCAGAATCATATTGCATAAAGACCGAATCAACTGACTGTACAAAAGAAAAATCCTCCCGCTGTACCAGCTCTTCAATCTGTTGCAAACGAAGTGCACCATCCAGACGAAACTCACTGACTCTAGTACGAAGAAGACTTTCCATGCAGGCGCCACATCCCAGTTTTTTTCCAATATCCTGACAAAGCGTACGGATATATGTGCCTTTGGAACATTCCACCTTCATGCGGACTCTTGGCAGATTGATTTCTAAGATTTGAATTTTATGTATCGTCACAGACCGCGCCTTGCGCTCCACTTCAATTCCCTTGCGCGCAAGATCACACAGTTTCTGCCCGTTGACTTTCAACGCAGAATACATTGGTGGAATCTGCATATATTCTCCCTCAAAGGAAGTAATCACAGTTTTTACCGCATCTTCTGTCACTGTAACTTTCTGTCGGTTCAGAACGGTTCCAGACACATCCTGTGTATCTGTTGTCATGCCTAAAAGCATTACAGCTTCGTATTCTTTATCCTTGTCCGTCAGAAGATCACACACTTTTGTTGCCCGCCCAAGACACACAGGCAATACTCCCTGCGCGTCCGGATCAAGCGTTCCAGTATGTCCGATTTTTTTCTGATGAAAAATACCACGCATTTTGGCTACCACATCAAAACTGGTAAATCCGCTTTCTTTATAAACATTTACAATTCCGTTAATCATTGTCTACCTACAATCTCTTTTCCACTTCTTCCAGCAACGTAGAAACCACCTGTTCCTGCGTACCGTACATGGTGCAGCCGGCAGCTTTCACATGTCCGCCACCTCCGAAATGCATTGCAAGTGAAGCCGCATCAAAGTTTCCATTTACCCGGAGACTTACTTTAAAACTCCCATCCTCATTTTCATAAATAAAGACAGCAAGTTTTACATCTTTTGTCACGCGCAACTGATTAACAATGCCATCTAAATGTTTTGGAAGAACATCAAATTGTTTCATCTGTTTCTGCGTAATCACACTGACGATACATTGATTATCCAGATAAAGCCGGCTATCCAATAAAGCCTGTCCCATGACACGGTTCTGATTATATGTCTTCGTATAAAAAGTCTCATCCACAATTTTGGAAAAATCGATTCCTTTTTCCATCAGAATACCTGCAATATTCATAGTCTTCGCCGAGGTACAACTGTACTGAAAGACTCCGGTATCATGCACCATTCCTGTATATAAGCATTCTGCAATTTCTTTTGTTACTTTCTCTGCATCCATCAGCTCATATACAAGTTCACAGGTCGAGCTTGCTTCCGGAAAAATGTAATTTTCCTCTGCAAACGCCTGATTGCTGACATGATGATCCACGCAATACGTGTGTTTTGCACTTTCAAAATATTTTGCTGCATTTCCAAGTCTTCCGGTATCTCCACAGTCAAGCGCAATAAACAGATCAAAAATATCTTCATCTGTATATTCGCTTTTAATCTCCTCGGAATAACGCAAAAACTTAAAAATATTTGGGATCGGTTCCAAATACAGTCTTACATCCACATCCGGATAAAAAGTGCGAATGTAATTATAGACTGCAAGTGTGGAACCGACACAGTCTCCATCCGGGCGCACATGTCCAGCAATGCCGATCAAATGTTTATTTTCCAATACAGCATCAAGCTTCTTCATCGGCAGACTCCTTCTGGTTCTTGGTAACATCGTCAATCATCTTTGACATACGAATTCCGTATTCAATTGACTGATCCAATACAAATTTAATCTCCGGTGTATTGCGAAGATTAATGGATTTTGCAAGTTTCACACGAATAAATCCCTCTGCGGAACGAAGACCTGCAAGTGTGTCCTTCTGCGATTGTTCATCGCCAAGGACACTAATATATGCTTTTGCAGTCTTCAGATCCGGAGCAACCTCTACAGCCACCACGCTGGTCATCGGATTAATTCTCGGATCCTTGATTTCTCCACGGATAATATTGGACAGTTCACGCATCACTTCTTCATTGATACGAATATTTTTAATACTGTTTTTTCTCATTCTATATCCTATCTTGGTACTTCTACCATCTTATATGCTTCTACCTGATCAAATTCCTGAATATCATTAAATCCGTCAAATACAAGACCACACTCGAATCCTGTCTTAACTTCCTTGACATCATCCTTGAAACGTTTGAGCGACGCAAGATCCCCTTCAAAGATCTGGTTTCCTTCACGTGAAATACGTACGCGACAGCCTCTTTCCATCACACCGTCAAGCACATAGGAACCTGCAATATTTCCAACACCGGAAGCCTTGAAAATCTGGCGGATTTCTGCGTGACCGATTACCTTTTCTTCAAATACCGGATCTAACATACCCTTCATCGCTGCTTCTACATCTTCGATTGCATTGTAAATAACCTTGTAAAGTCGGATATCTACGCCCTCATTATCTGCAGTAACCTTTGCAATTGGATCTGGACGAACATTAAATCCGATAATGATTGCATTAGAAGCAGATGCAAGGATAACGTCAGATTCGTTGATGGCACCAACACCACCATGAATCACTTTAACGACAACTTCCTCATTGGACAGTTTAACAAGTGACTGTTTTACTGCCTCAACAGATCCCTGTACATCAGCTTTTACAATAATATCTAATTCTTTCATATTACCAGACTGAATCTGTGAGAACAGATCATCCAGTGACATCTTTGCTTTTGTATCTTCAATCAGTCGGTTCTTCTCTTCTGAAATATAAGTGTCAGCAAATGCCTTCGCTTCCTTATCCGAATCACAGACAACAAAGGTCTCGCCTGCAGCCGGAACGCTGTTCAGACCAAGAATTTCAACCGGTGTAGAAGGAATTGCTTTCTTCACACGCTGTCCCTTGTCATCAATCATCGCACGTACTTTACCATAGCTGCTTCCACACGCAATGGAATCTCCCACATGAAGGGTACCTTTCTGTACAAGAACTGTAGCAACTGCACCACGTCCCTTATCCAACTGTGCCTCAATAACAAGACCTCTTGCATTACGGTTTGGATTTGCCTTCAGCTCCAACACTTCGGCTGTAAGAAGAATCATCTCCAGAAGATTATCGATACCTTCTTTGGTATGTGCAGAAACCGGACAGAAAATTGTGCTTCCACCCCAGTCTTCCGGAATCAGTTCATACTCAGATAACTCCTGCTTAACCTTCTCAATATTGGCACTTGGCTTATCAATCTTGTTGACAGCAACAATAATTTCTACTCCGGCAGCTTTTGCATGGTTGATTGCTTCTACCGTCTGTGGCATAACACCGTCATCCGCAGCTACAACAAGGATTGCGATATCTGTAGAATTTGCACCACGCATACGCATTGCTGTAAACGCCTCATGTCCAGGAGTATCCAGGAATGTGATATTCTGTCCATTAATTGATACAACAGATGCACCAATGTGCTGTGTAATACCACCAGCCTCACGGTCTGTCACACGTGTGGAACGGATTGCATCCAACAGAGATGTTTTACCATGATCAACGTGACCCATAACACAGACTACAGGTGGACGTGGAACAAGATTCTTTGGATCTTCCTCATCTTCTTTGAGAAGTTCTGCAATCACATCAACTTTTTCTTCCGGTTCACAAATATAGTTAAACTCTAACGCAATTTCTTCCGCAGCATCAAAATCGATTTCCTGATTTACAGTTACCATCTGCCCTTTCATAAATAACTTCTTAACGATAGCCGCTGGCTGTACCTTCATCTTATCAGCAAGATCACGGATAGTCATCTTCTCCGGCAATGTAATGGTCTTAATTACATCTTCCTCTTCCTTCGGTTTCTGTGGTTGCTGCTGAGGTTTCTTCTTTCCGCCATGTTTCTCTAAGTTTACATAATTCTCCTGACGCTTTCCGCCGAGTTTATCATGTTCCTGACGACGATTGTTATTGCGGCGGTCATTGTTACGGTCACGACCTTCTTTTCCTCTTACTTCTTCCGGTGTCGCTGCAGCTGCTTCTTTGTTAAAACGATTGATTTCTTTATCAAATCGTCCTTTGCTATTATTTCTTCTGTCATTATTGCGATCGTTCTGTGGACGGTCCTGACGATTTCCATTCTGCGGACGATCTCCATTAGAACGGTTCGGACGATCTTGACGATTTGGACGGTCCTGGCGATTTCCGTTCTGCGGACGATCTCCATTGGAACGGTTCGGACGATCCTGACGGTTTCCATTCTGCGGGCGGTTATTCTGCTTTTCTGTATTCTGCTTTTCTGTATTCTGCTTAGCTGGACGGCTCTCTGCAAAATCATCCACATTATTTGCTGTACGCTCACTGATTGGACGCATTGCACGCTCTCCAACCGGACGTGGACGGATAATGCTGTGCTTTTCCAGACGCTGCTGTCCATTGTCTCTTCTGGAACCGCGGTTATTGTCACGGTTGTTTCTGTTATTGTTTCCGTTTCCCTGTCCCGGTCTTCTTGACTGCTTGCTGTATTGCGCATTGAATACCGCTGTGATGCTTGACTTTTTCTTTGGGCGTTCTTTTCCGTCTTCTGTCTTTACATCCTCCGTCTTTGTCACTGCCTTTTCTGCTCTTGCAGCTGGTTTTGCATCTTCTTTTTTAGAAAATTTGTTACGGACAACAGCCTGTGCAGCATCTTCGATTCCACTGGATGCACTTTTTACTGCATAATCTGTTGTGCTTAACAATTCTATGATATCCTGTGATTTTATATTTAATTCTTTTGCAAGTTCATGAACTCTCATTTTTGCCATAAATGAACTACCTCCATTATTCAGTTTTTTTCAATTTATTTTCCACAGCCCGCGCAAGATTCTCATCTGTCACTGCAAGTGATGCACGGAATTCCTTTCCGATACATCTTCCCAACGCTTCCTTGCTTCCATAACAATAACACGGCACGTCATAAAACTCTGTCATATTCATAAAACTTTTTCTGGTATTATCAGATGCTTCTTCTGAAACAATTACCAAATAAGCATGGCCTGTTTTCACTGCTTTTTCTGTGGAAAATTCACCACTAACTACATTTCCCGATTTTGCTGCAATCCCTAACATGGATAATACTTTATCATTCTGCAAGTATACTCATCTCCTTTTCCAGGTTCTCATACACTTCATCCGGAATTGCAACTTTCAAGGATCTCTCAAGTCCTTTGGATTTTCTTGCTTTTTTTAAGCATTCTGTATCGGCACAGATATATGCGCCTCTTCCGTTTTTGCGTCCACTGGCATCCAGAAAAACGCCCTCATCATTTTTAATTACACGAATGAGTTCCTTTTTCGCTTTCATCTCGCCACAGCCAACGCACTGTCGCAATGGAATTTTTTTATTTGCCATAATTATTCCTCTGCATCTGTCGCATTTTCAGTGTATTCAGGCTCTGATTCTGCGGATGCTGTCTCATCAGACTCATAGTCATCATAATATTCTTCATCATCCTCATAATCATTTTCGTAATCAATAAAGTCTCCAGACTCTCTCGCCTGTGTCTCACTCTTAATATCGATTTTAAATCCTGTCAGTCTTGCTGCCAGTCTTGCATTCTGTCCTTCCTTACCAATTGCAAGGGATAACTGATAATCCGGAACAACAACTTTTGCAGATTTTTCATCTGCATCTGCAATAACGGAAATAACTTTTGCAGGGCTTAATGCATTTTGAATTAAAATTGCAGGATTTTCATCCCAAGTAATAATATCTATCTTCTCACCGCGCAACTCATTTACAATGGCATTGACACGTGCTCCGTTCATACCGACACATGCGCCTACCGGATCAACATCTGGATCATTAGACCATACTGCGATCTTTGTACGGCTTCCTGCCTCACGGGAAATTGCCTTAATTTCAACAATACCCTCACGTACTTCCGCAACTTCTGATTCAAACAATCTCTTTACAAGTTCTGGATGAGTTCTTGAAACGAGAATTTTTGGTCCCTTTGAAGTAGCTTTTACCTCGAGGATATATACTTTTACACGATCCGTCGGATTGAATACCTCTCCTTTGATCTGCTCACTTTCTGTAAGAAGCGCATCTGCCTTTCCTAAATTAATGCTGACATTCTTTCCTATATAACGCTGTACAACACCGGTAACAACCTCTTTTTCTTTGCTATTGTACTCATCGTAAATAACTTTGCGTTCTTCTTCGCGAATTTTCTGCAAAATCACGTTCTTTGCATTCTGTGTGGCGATACGGCCGAACTCTTTCGATTTCACTTCAACCTGAACAACATCGCCAAGCTCATACTTGCGGTTAATCATCTGTGCATTTGGAAGAGAAATCTGCTCGATTGGATCTTCTACATTTTCAACAACTGTTTTTTCCTGAAAACAATGATATTCACAAGTATCCGGATCAATGACAACTTTTACATTCTCTGCTTTTCCAAAATGGTTCTTGCAGGCAGTAAGTAAAGAATTTTCGATTGCCTCAAGCAAAGTCTCTTTGCTGATATTCTTCTCCTGTTCTAGTATATTTAACGCTTCTAATAACTCATTATTCATGATTCTTTCCTCCTATTTGTTGTGTTATCTTACGCTAAAATAGATTTAAAATATAACCGCCTGACGTATCAGCGCAATATCGGAGCGCAAAAATGTAATTGCTTTTCCTTCCTCATCTGTAATTGTCACAGAATCTGCATCGTAGGATGTAAGAGTTCCATAAAACTCTTTGCATCGATCAATCGCGCGATACGTGCGAATTTCTATTTCTTTTCCCATATTACGGACAAAGTCTTTTTCTTTTTTCAGAGGTCTTCCAAGTCCTGGAGAGCTCACTTCAAACGTATAAGAATCCGGAATAAAATCTTCTGCGTCCAACAGTTCATTCATTTCTCTTGCAACAGCTTCACAATCATTGATTGTAATTCCGCCTTCCTTGTCAATGTAAGCACGGAGGTACCAGTTACTTCCTTCTTTCACATACTCTACATCTACAAGTTCAAAATTCATTCTCTCTAAAATAGGTAGAATCAAATTCTCCGTCTTTGTTTCATAAATGCTTGCCTTAGACATCTTACCACCTCTTTTCGTTTATCCAACCAAATTTAACATAAAATTGAGAGAGGACAAATGCCCTCTCTCAAACTTAGTATCTATGTTACTGTTGCTATTTTATCACTCTTTTCCTCTTATTTCAAGGTTTTTTCTAAGAAAATCATAATTTTTATTATTCCCAAATAAAGCATACACATCTTTGTACGTCTGCTTTTATTATATGGGGAATTCCGAAAAAGTTCCTATACAACAAAAACTCTTATCAAACGATAAGAGTTTTAGCAGTCCGTACGGGAATCGAACCCTAAAGTAATTGTCTTAAAACAGCTTAAAATA
>ERZ1034976.690-NODE-690-length-30512-cov-10.104968_pt1 | contig 30512 bp, 32 predicted proteins | sample MGYA00520623_ERZ1034976 | MGnify/ENA primary metagenome ERZ1034976 (study PRJEB33766, sample SAMN09781774) | gut metagenome | biome: gut microbiome | host: Homo sapiens | place: Madagascar | study: EMG produced TPA metagenomics assembly of the PRJNA485056 data... | reverse complement strand
CATGGCAAGCAACTGCTTTTGCAAGGATTTTTATTTTGGAAATTATTTTAATTTAACAAGTAATCTGTAAAGATGCGGGAAAAAGCGCAGAATGTAGTAAGCGATTTTATTTTTTGCCTTAAATTGAAAAGCGTTTTGCTCGGAAAAAGCATATTTTTTGAGCGAAACAATATCATCCCTGAGCATTGCAAAGCACTCGTTACAGGCATTTTCGCGAATTATTTTATAAATCAGCGCAAAATCGTTTTTTACGCGGTGAGCATAAAAATAGGTTTGTGCCGCAGTGCCGCTCGGCATACGCTCGCAAAGCATTTTGTAAGCGGCAAAGGAATCGTTTATAAATTCAGGCGTGAGCGATGACGCCATAACTGAGCCTTTGTGGCGATAGTAATAATGCTTTTTAAGACTTGACACAATCATATTTTCTGCGCCGAGCATAAGTTCACAATTAAGCACAAGGTCCTCACTGACAATCAGCCCCGTGTTATCAAGGGTAAGATTGTTGAAAAGGTGTTTTGAGAACAATTTGTTCCAAAGCGGCCAAAGCTGTAAAGAATAAATATTTTTTATCATACCGTCGGTGTCAAGCGTTGTCAGTTTTTCATCAGAATCATCACGGCTGCCGGGTGCATCATCGTAAGCAAGCTGATAGTCGCAGGCGGAAATTTGATAATCACCGGATTTGAGAAGTGACAAAAGATGTTCGTACATATCGGATTCTACCCAGTCGTCGCCGTCCAAAAAAGCGATATAGTCGCCGCTTGCCGCCGAATATCCTTTTTTTCTTGCAACGGCAACGCCGTCATTGCGGATATGCATGGCCTTAACCCTGCCGTCGCTTGCGGCAAAGGAGTCGCACATTTCGGGCGATGAATCGGTTGAGCCGTCATCAACGAGTATGACCTCGATATTTTGATATGTTTGGGTAAGGAGACTTTGAACACATTTATTCAAATATTTTTCGCAGTTGTAAACAGGTACAACTATGCTGATTAAATCACTCATAAAACTACTCGCTGAAAAGATTATCCAAAATATTAAGCCATTTGTCTGTAAGCTCGAACGAATCATTTTCAAAAATGCTGTTGTGCATTCTGAAAACAATATCAACAAACAGTGCGGCAAAAAGCCTTTCTTTTGTCGAAAGCGGAGCAAAATAATCAAGGAAATCATCAAGGATTTGAGCCTTATCCCCTGCTCTGTCGGTAAGCTCAGTGCCGATGAAACGCGCAATATCAATTTCCGGCGGAGCGACATAGCCGATAGGGTCAATGGCGAAAATAAAGCTGTCGTCCTTCATAATATTATATCTGTGCAAGTCGCCGTGAATCAAGACAAAATCATCCTGTGAAAATTGCTTTTCAAATAAATCGACCGCCTTTTGAACATATGCCATAATTTCGTCTTTGCGGTATTCAAAATCGGTTTCGTTAAGTTTTGCCTTAAGCTCTGACGAATAATCATGGAATGTGAGCGACGAATTGTCGAATTTTGAATATGCGGCAAATGCGTTTTTGAAAAAGCAAAAAACATTTGATGACTCGATATCTTTTTCGTCAATATCTGACGAAAGCTGTTTGAGCAACAATGCGGAGCAATTGTCGTCGTAATCATACATTTCGCACATCAGGGAGGACGGCAGACTGCGATAACAATTTTTCTCCGGCAGATAGCGGTTGATAAACGGCGGAATGATTTTTAAAACGCAATCGCCGTATTTCACGCTTTTTGCAAGGAAAATTATGCCGAAATGCGAGGTTTTGATGATGTGATAATCGGTGATTTGCCACTTTTTCAACACATTCGGAATTTCGCACTCAAGCACCCTGCGCCACTGCTTTGTTTGTGACGGATAGTTTTCAAAAAGATAGCGGTTAAGTCGTGTTACGCCGTCGAAAATTGCGCTTTGGTCAACCTTATTGTCTCTTGCGTTGATAAGTGCCTCAAGGTATTTCAAGTCGGCAGGATATGTAAGTTTGAAATTATTGTTAAAATCAAAATAAAGCTCTATTTTGCTGTTTTCGGGGAGTTGTTGAGTAACCTCGGTGAGCTTGCTGTTTTCGTCAAAACTTGCATAAAGTGTTTTGAAATCGAAGCCCTCGGGCGACTGCATAAGATAGTATCTGTCCCGATAAACCTGCTTAATATCATAGCAACCGAGTGAGTCGGTGATTTTTTGAGCGGTGACAACGGCGGTGCTGTTATCAAGCAGGGCAAAATATTTGTCGATAAGCTCGCCGGTAATCATCGGACGAACGGCGTCGCAGACGATGAGTTTTTGGCAATCAAATGTTGAATTGACAAATTCGAGCGCATTTTTGAGTGAAAGATTACGCGTTGAGCCGCCGTCTGTCAATACAACCTTTTCGTTTTGCAAAAGCCCCGACAAAAAGCCCTTGTTTGCCTCAACATTTGTTACGACAACGATTTTGTCAACACTTTTTGCGGTTGAGATAGCCTCAACAACATATTCGATAATCATCTTGCCGTTTATTTTATGAAACTGCTTTGGTATATTACTGCCGAAGCGTGCGCCGACGCCATTGGCCAAAATTGCTACTATATTCATAAATCAAGTAAGCCTTTCGTTATTATTTATCCTGTGACAATGCGTTATTCAAAAAGCGGATTGCCTTTGCACGCTCCTTGGAAAGCAGAGCCGGAGTTTGCGAATAATCCGCAGTCATTACGCCGTCAACGCTTTCGTTAAAGTCGGCAACGCACCACGAATCAATGCCGAGCGTTGAAAAGAGAGTGTTTGTTCTGTCGCTCATTTTTTCCTCGGATTTCACCGTTTTGCTTTTGCGTGCAAACCAGCGAAACGGCTTTTCAAAAATCATTGAAAAGACACTGCCGTGGAAGGAATCCGTTGCGACGAACTCGGCATTTTGAAGAACATACAAAAACTCGCTCGGAGAATATGTATATGTTGAAGTATCGCCGCCGAGGTCGGTATAATCGGGCAAAAGCGGCACGATTTGCAAATTATGTTTTTCGGCGATTTTGCGGATATAACCGTTTGTTTTACCGTCGGTATCACCGAGGAAATATGTTGCCAAATATTTTTTATCGGTAAAATTCTTTGGCTTTTGCGCCAAGTCGGACCACTGCTTTTGGCTTAAAAGAAGCGTTGGGTCGATTACAACATCGACATCGCGCGAGGTAAGCTCCTTAATTATATCGCGAACTGAATTTTCACGCACGGATATTGACGGAATACCTTTTATTTTGCTGACAAAATAATCGCGATACTCAGCCGGCACAAAGTCCGTTCCGATGCTTGCGGCATAGGAAACACGCCTTTTTCGCTCAATAAAAGAAAGAAAATACAAATCGGGATTTGATTTTATATCGCCGAGCTTTAAATTCCACACCTGGTCGGAGCCGCAGACAACATAATCGAAAGTATCGTTTGCGACAAGCGGCAAAGATGAGGCGGTGTAATGATTTTGGTTGATATATTTTTCATTAAATTTGTAAAAATTGTAGCATCTTTTCCTGCGGAGGTAGCTGTTCTTTTTGACAACGCGGCAGACAGCCATTGCAAGTCTGCGGTGAGTGTCGCTCTCACCGTTTTGGTCAACGACTATTGTTGAGCAGGTGTTGCCCAAAAACTCGATAACGGTTTGCAAAGCGTAGTTTTGCAGGCGGTTGCCGTAATTCCACTCGCCGAAAATAGTAACTATACCTATATTCATACAAGCACCTTTATGAACAAAAAATTAATTATATACATTATAACATCAAAAATACGAGAATACAACAGAAAAAAGTCGCCGCATATGAGCAAGCCGCACGATTTTGTGCTGCGCATCATAAGCAGACGACTTTTTAAATTATTCCTTACCGTTCCAGCAGTAAGTGCAAAGCTTGTCGGGGTCGATACCGACAGAATCAATCATATCGTCAAGGCGATGATAGCGAAGAGAGGTAAAGTGAAGTTCCTTGCAAATTTCGTCGACCATATTTTGATATTTTTCACTGTCGGGGTCGGTATATTCGTGAAGAATCTCCTCCGTAGGCTCACAGCCCTCAAGCTTTTTGATAACACGCCTTGTGATAAGCTCCATTTCCGAGGTTGAGCGCGAGAAATTGAGATATTTACAGCCGTAAACAAGCGGAGGACAAGCAGGACGAATATGCACCTCTTTTGCGCCGCTTGCAAAAAGGTATTCGGTAGTTTCGCGAAGCTGTGTGCCGCGAACGATTGAATCGTCGATAAGAAGAAGGCTCTTGCCGTCAATTAAATCGTGAATCGGTATAAGTTTCATTTTCGCGATAAGATTGCGTTTTGTTTGCGTTGTGGGCATAAACGAGCGCGGCCAAGTGGGCGTATATTTGATAAACGGTCTTGAATAAGGTATTCCCGCCTCGTTTGAATAGCCGATTGCGTGGGCAACGCCACTGTCGGGAACACCGGCAACGATGTCAGGCTTGACATTATCGCGCTTTGCGAGCGCCTTGCCGCAATTGTAGCGCATTTTTTCAACGCTGATGCCCTCGTATGAAGCCGACGGATAGCCGTAGTAAATCCAAAGAAATGTGCAAATTCGCATTTTGTTGCCCGGCTGAACAAGCGTTTTTACCTCGTCGGGTGTGATGACAACGATTTCACCGGGACCGAGTTCCTTGTAATCCGTATATCCGAGATTGACATAGGCAAAACTTTCAAACGACGCACAATAGCCGTCGCTCTTTTGACCGATGACAATAGGAGTTCTGCCGAGTTTATCACGCGCAGCGTAGATACCCATAGGCGTGAGCGCAAGAATGCTGATTGAGCCGTCGATAACCTCCTGCGCATAGCGTATGCCGTCGATAAAATTATCTTTTTGGTCGATAATGGCGGCAACAAGCTCTGTTTGGTTAATATCACCGCCCTGCATTTCAAAGAAATGCGCATTGTTTTTGATGATTTTTTCAACAAGTTCGTCACTGTTATTGATTTTACCGACTGTTGAAACGGCAAATGTGCCGTGATGAGAACGCACCAAAATCGGCTGTGCCTCATAGTCGCTGATACAGCCGATGCCGAGCGTGCCGTGCATTGTGTTGAAATCCTTATTAAACTTTGTTCTGAACGGAGCATTTTCAATATTATGAATTGCTTTATCAAAACCGTTTTTTTCGTCATAAACGCACAAGCCTGCGCGGCGAGTGCCTAAATGCGAATGATAGTCAACACCGAAGAATAAGTCGAATACGCAGTCCTCTTTAGAGGCTGCACCGAAAAATCCACCCATAGTTTAAAAATCGGGTTTCCCCGCCCTCTCTTAAAATTCAAGTGTATTATAACAAAAGAAAACTTTGATTACAACAAAAAAATCACAAACCGATTATATTAAATACAAATATTATAAATTGTAAGCCTCGCAGACCTCGCGCGCGGTTTTATCCCAGCTGTCCGTAAACTGCGCGGTGTGAGATTTGAAAGTATAGTTTTCGGAAAGATAATCTGCCAAAAATGTTGAAAACTTGACAGCACCATTCTTGTTAAGATGGTAACAATCTGCGAAATCGCTCTTCGTCAGCGCGGCAGGATTGTCGAGTTTATTGTAATTTAAGACATCATAGCCATATTGACGAATAACATTTTCACAAGTAATCTGCTTGCTCTCTGTCTTTGAAATTATCTGCTTTTTTTCATCGTTGAAATATGCTTTTGGATAGTCGACAAAGACAACATTCAAATTATTATCTTTGCAATAATCCAATGTTTCGTAAAGGTTTGTTTCAAGCTCCTTTTCAAGAGCAGTGGGTGAAAGAGCGTTTGAATCAAACAGTTTAAGCGAATTGATTTGGCTCTGCTCTATTTGAATATCATTAAGCATGTCCCAACCTTTTAAGGAATCGGGTTGCTTATTTGTCAACGATTTTTTTGTTTGGGATAAAAAGGTATATGCCTTTGTCGAATAGCAATGATATTTTAAAATCGGGAAAAAATGCTCAATTGTATTTTGACTGTCACATTTTTTAATCGTTTCGAGCCAATTCTTGTTTTTCGGCATCAAGTCAATCCAACTTGAGGTTGCGCCGTATTTGTCGCCTTGACTTATGTCATAATAAAACGGGTCTACATCTATGACAAAGAGAGCGCTTTTCTGCTTTGACAGTGATTCTTTAAGCATAGAAACATATATATCGGAATGGCAACCGTTGACGGAAAAATTATTTCCTGCGAGTTTACTCTTTTGCCAAATAACAGTCGGTGAAGCATCATTAAGAGCGGCACTTGCACCGATTAATACATAATCAAGAGAATCGTTCTCCTCATTATAAAACGAATTTATTGTACCCTCAATAAGCAGATTGGGATGATTGCAAAATAAGCCGGCGCCCGAAACAACCAAAACTACAATTAAAACGCACGATATAATTCGCAAAAATCTTTTGAAATGAATCTTGTTTTTCACGATAATCCCCCCTTAAAATTCGGCATAAACCGAGGCAGGTTGGGTATAACCTGTTCCGTATATACCCAAAAGCATCACGGCAATTATTGCAATTGTTATCCAGCACCAACGCAGCTTTTTGTTTGATGTGACAAAGGCATTGACATTTTTGCCTTTTTCTTCAAGAATTTCCTTAACAAAAAATGCAGCGATAAGCAAAACAATCAAGGCATAATCAAGGAAATGGAGCTGAGTGCAAGCCGTGTTGATTTGTGAAAATCCGCCAAGCCCGATATGAAGCATTGATTTGAGCATTGAGCCAAGCTGTGAAACGGTGTCTGCCCTGAAAAGCGCAAGACCGAGTAAAACGATTATATCCGTTCTGATAATTTGGAAAACTGCAAACGGTTTTGACTCTCTGTTGATTTTAATAGCGGAGCATAACTTGGCGAACAGCGGTTCGAGCAGCTGACCGATAAAGATTATTATGAAATAATACAAGCCGTAAACAACATATTTTGCGCTTGCGCCGTGCCAAATGCCCATAACGAGCCATACGGCAAGGAGCGGAAAGAATGTTGTAATCGCAGTTGCAAAATGCTTATTTTTAATGTTTTTATTTGCTCCTGCGGTGAGATTTTTCTGAAACTTTGAAAGCGAAATCGGATAGAAAACATAGTTTTTAAGCCATTCGCCGAGAGTGATATGCCATCTGCGCCAAAATTCCTGAACGGTGTGAGAAAAGAACGGTCGCCTGAAATTTTCGGCAATTTTAATACCTAAAAGCCGTGACACGCCGCTGACAATATCAATAAAGCCCGAGAAATCGGCATAAAGGCAAAATGTGTATGCAACGAAACCGAAAAGAATCGAAAATCCGGAATATGACGAATAATTATTGAACACCTCGTTAGAAATATAGGCAAGGCGATCAGCCAAAATCATCTTTTTTACAAGACCGAAAAGGAGCAATGACAGCGCATCCATAAAAGCGTCATAGTTGAATTTGTGATATTCTTTAAACTGCGGCGCAAGGTTTGAATATGTATCAAACGGACCTTCGACGATATGAGGGAAATAGCAAACAAAAAGCAAAACACGCAGAGGATTTTTCTCCGCCTTTACTGCCTTGCGGCTGACATCAACAACATAGCTTACAGCCATCAGCGTATAATACGAAATGCCGAGCGGAAGTGCGATATTGATAATGGGCACCAATGATTTTGAGCAAACCAAGCCCGACACGGAATTGACAATACCGCCGAGCATATTAAAATATTTAAGCCCTGCGAGCAAAGCAACGCAAACAACAACGGCAACAGTCAATATTGCCTTTTGCTTGCGCTTTATTGATTTTTTAAGAGCTTTTCGCTCCGATTTTGAGAGCGATGATTTTTGCTTTGTAAAGCCGTCGCCGAAATTTTGTATAACCGCAGCCGCAATATAGACCACTGCTGTGACGGCGAGCATATACAATGTGAGCCATTTGCTCGTATATGCAAAGAAAAAGAGTGACGCCCCAAGCAAAACGCACCACTGCCATGTTTTGGGAACGATATAATAGATAATCAGCGTTGCCGCCAAAAATCCAAAAAACGCCAATGATGTAACTGACATATTTTTTCCTTTCGAAATGCACAAAAACACGCAAAGGGATATGCCGATTTTCACAGTATATACCTTGGTTTTTTGTATTTATTTTTTAACAATTTTTGAGTTCAAATATCACTATATTCCGAGTGCATTTTTTAAGTATGACAAGGCATGCGCACGCTCGTTTGAAAGTGTTTGAGGCACATTTGAATAATCTTTGAAAAAAACATCGTCGATATTTTCAGCAGTATTACCACGGCACCACGAGCCGATTTGGAATTTATCAAAAATTGTATCGAGGCGTGACGACATATTGCCGACGAAATCGGTATTGCGGTCGAAAAAGCGAAACGGTTTTTCGTTAATAATCGAAAAAACACTGCCGTGAAACGAATCGGTGAAAACAATATCGCAATTTGCGATAAGCCACAAAAACTCATCGGGTGAGGTTGAATAAATATCGACATTGAAAATATCGCTTTGCTCTGTCCATTCGGACTGAAGCGAAATAACACGCAAATTATATTTTTTTGCAACTGCCGAAATATAGTCCTTTACGCTGTCGGGCTGGGCGCCCAAAAAATATGTAAAAACAAAATGCTCGCCTCTGCGGACATATTTAGGTTTTTTTGCGATTTTGAGCCACTGCGACTTATCAAGCATAAGAGTGGGGTCAACGGTGACATCGACGGGAGCATCGGTAACACTGCCCACAATATCCCTTGCCTGCTGTTCCCTGACGGAAATTGCGGCGAATGACGAAAGATTTTTTGCCATAATATCGCGGCAGTCATCGGGAATATAATTTGCGCCGACACTTGCGGAATAAGCTATTTTTAAGCCGTCGAAATCGAAGCCGCCGGTGTAAAACGAAATGCCGTTTTTCATACGCTCGCCCAAAGTGAAATTCCAAATTTGGTCGGAACCGAAAACAATTGCGTCGCAATCTTCGACAGCTGTCGGAGCGGTTTCGGAATAGACTTTATCGGTTTTGCAAAGGTAACGGTTGCTGAATTTTTTAAACCGCATTTGGCGCTTGAACCAATGATAGTTTTTGATTTTCAAGGCGACCTTTGTATAAATTTTGAAATTCTTTTTACACGGCTTTGTGAAATTCGGCTCATATTCCGTTTTGACAGTTTGCGCCTCACAGCCAAGGCTGTTCAAAGTTTGAATGACGGCGTAATTTTGCAAACTGTTGCCGTAATTTGATTCGCCGGTGATGGTGATTACTTTAACTTTCATATTGATTTACCCTTACAGTTTATATTTGTGCAGGAAAATGCTTGAATAAATATTCGGGAAGCAAGCGAACATACAGATATTGAGCGCCGCTTTTTTGCTTTGAATTGACTTTAAAAAATGAATTGAAAGATATTTTTTTCTGTAATCTTTCAAAATTTTAAGCAAGGCACTGCGCATAGCTTTATTGCTTTTTGGGAGATGAATATAGTTGAACTTAATCAATTTGAACACGCTGTATTTTGTAAGTTGTTCAAACTCGGAATCATTTTCGGATTTGAAATATCCGAGTCTTTCGTCGCAAACATCGAAAAGGACAAGATTTTTTTGACCGAAGCTGTTGTTCATAATACTTCCGTCGGTTTTAAAGTGAGTATAAAGACATTTGAGAACGACAGATCTTTTTGGGATTTTTTTATAAACGGAAAGCCAAATCGCCTCGTCCTCATACACCTTGTAATCGGGAAAACGAACATCTGCCCAAACGAATTTTTTGTATAATTTATTCCACAATACTGACATTGTAGGGCTGACATTAATTATCTCTCTCATAAAATCTCTTGCGGAAATTTCGTCGCAATCAAGACCGACATTGCATGCGGTAAAATCCGAAACGCCGTTTACAACATATTCCGACTCGCAAATTGCCATATCGGAGCCTGAGGCAACAATTGAATTGAGCAGAGAGGCGTACATATCGTGATTGATATAATCGTCGCTGTCAACAAAGCCGATATAATCGCCGTTTGCAATATCAAGGGCGGCATTTCGCGCGGATGAAGCGCCGCCGTTTTGCTTATGAATAACATTAACGCGGCTGTCTTTTTTTGCATAACCGTCGCAAATTGCAGGTGAAGAATCGGTTGAGCCGTCGTCAACGAGTATTATTTCAAGATTTTTGTATGTTTGGTTTATAATGCTGTCAACACATCGAGGGAGATATTTTTCGACATTATAGACCGGAACAATCACGGTTATTAAAGGAGTATTCGGCATCACAATATCCTTTCTGTAACAAAAGCAAACAAATGCGGGAAATTAACGAGCAAAAACGCCGCAAGCTTATGCTTTTTTGAATAATCGGCACCCCTGATAAGGTGCTTGTATCTTTTGATTTCCGACCTGTAAATCGGGAAATATTTATCGAAAAGTAGCTTATCATTGCACTTGCATAGCCTTGTAAGCAAGGCAAAAATACCTTTGACATATCGGCAAACGGCGATTTCAAAAAGCGGTGTGCCGTTTTGTTCATCGACAATCTGCTTTAAAACACGGTAGCTTTGCGCACGGTAAGGTGTAATCAGCGCGGTTGTTGAGGAATTGCCGCTTTCCTGAACATAATGATAAAGGCAATCGGAAATGCCGACGGCTGTTTTGGCGTGTTTGAGCAATTCGTAATTAATCAACAAATCCTCTGCATAGTGAATATCGGGATTAAATCTTACATTATCAAAGAGTGATTTTTTATATATTTTATTTGCCGTTTCGGGACGAATAAGTTTGTCGGCAATATAGTTTTTTAAAATATCGTCGCCGTTTAAAACAAAGTCCTCGGCTTCAATCAAAACGGAGTCCCTGCCGTCGATATAATCGAAAACGAAACCGCACGATGCACAGTCGGCATCAGTATCAACCGACTTTTGAACAAGGAGGCTATACATATCAGGCTCAATAAAATCGTCGGAATCGACAAATCCGATATATTCGCCGCTTGCAAGGTCGAGAGCGGCATTACGCGCGGCGGAAACGCCTGAGTTTTTTTGGTGAACAACCTTAATGCGGCTGTCGATTTTTGCCCAATTGTCGCAAATTGCCGGGCAATTGTCGGGTGAGCCGTCATCAACAAGGATGATTTCGAGATTTTTATATGTTTGATTGACGATGCTTTTAATGCATCTGTCAAGATATTTTTCGGTATTATAAATCGGAACGATTACGGAAACGAGCGGTGTGCTGTTCATTTTTCACCTCTGACGATTTTATATACAAGCGGTACTGCGGCGCGCAGATGATAAAGCGCAAAGCCTCTTAAATAAGCGCGGTTTGAAAAAATCGTGCCGCCGTTTGATTTGCAGACGGCTTTTGCCTTTTTGTATGCGGATTTGAGCATTTTTTTATTCTGCGCTGTCGGTTTATATGATTTGACGCACTTTGCAAAATCGGACCAAATAAACGCCTCAATATTTTTATTATAAGCATCGGTTTTGGCTGAAAAATAAGCAAAATGGTCATAATCGGCGCACACGCAATCATAATAGCGAGAAAGAGTATATGTGCGCATTGCGCTGCCCTTACGAATAATATACTTATATTTAATACAATTAATAAACTCGACTGTATTGCACTTGTCATACACAATCGGAGCGAGCGTCCAATCCTCAAAAATTCTGCCGACGGGAAACTCAATACCGTCGAACGCGCATTTTTTGATGATTTTATTGCAAAACGAAACAAGGTTGCCGTCATTTTCCGAAAAGAAGGCGGCAATTATTTTTTTGCTCGGCAAAACGCCGACAATATCGGCGGCGCAAGACTTTTCATAGACGGCATCATCGTTGTTTTCGTCAATTGTTCTGAACGAACAGCCGACAATATCGGCGCCGTTTTTGAGATATGCCGACACAAGCGTTTCATACATATCGGAGTCGATAAAATCATCGCCGTCAACAAATGTGACAAAATCGCCCGACGAGGATTTTATACCAATATTTCGCGCGGCGGAAACGCCTGAATTTTTTTGGTGAACAACCTTAATGCGGCTGTCGATTTTTGCCCAATTGTCGCAAATTGCCGGGCAATTGTCGGGTGAGCCGTCATCAACAAGGATGATTTCGAGATTTTTATATGTTTGATTGACGATGCTTTTAATGCATCTGTCAAGATATTTTTCGGTATTATAAATCGGAACTATTACTGATATAAGCGGCTGGGGTATCATTATTTTTCTCCATTACATAAGTGAATATTTTGTCAACAATATCGCTGTCGGTATTCAAATCGAACTTGCGCGCAAACATTGCGTCGGACGAAATTATTTCGTCAAAATCGGACGATGTGAAAACATAGGGATTTCCCCTGTTCCAATCAATCAGGCGAGCGCAGGCAAGCTGATTGTTGCCGCAATGCGGCATATACAGATTCTGTGCAAAAGGCGAATTGAAAAGCATTGTTTGGAGGAAAACCTCGTCGCCGCAATATGAATGTGAAAATGTTTTTGTGATATACTCCTCATTTTCGACAAGATATTTCACAAACGGAGCGGTAACGGAAACCCAGTTGGTGCCCTTTGCAACGGTTATATTTTGATTTTTGAGCCTGTCAACGCGGCACAGCTTTTGACAGCCGAGCGAGCATTGAGCAAGCACTTTATTAACCAAGTTTCTCTTTTTTCTGAAAAAATGGTAATACTTAATTCTGCCGTCGAATTCGTGAGTCGGCTCATCAAGCGAAAAATGAACGAACTCGGCAGGATAATTTTTTTCAAAAAACGAATAAATTTCATCTTTTGATTTAATTGGCAAATCGACGCCAGAAATCAAATGATAATACGAATAATTCTCGTTTGCCGAGGCGGCGGCTTTAAACAGAGTCATCTCGCTTTGAATTTGCGAAAAATCGCCCCAAGTAATATTCACTCTGTCGCAAAAATTAAGATTTGAATGCTTTAAAACGCCGTCAAACGCCGACGAATCAAAGTCTTTTACCTTTTTGTCGATATGAATATAAAAATCGTTTCGCCCGTCATCGAGCATGGTCAATATTTTTTTTAAGAGGTCAAACTGATTGTGTGCAATAATCAAATATGCATGCTTATTCAAAAAATCACCTTTAATTATTATTCATACAGTAGTTAATAAACTCGTCATAGGAATCAAACATCGGTTTTAATGACAGCGCCGCTTCAGATTCATAATTTTATTAAACATCATTTTTTTCTTTTTATGATATACCTGCAATAAAGCTTCGGTGCAAGCCAAAGCAAAAGCGTTTTGATTTTGTCGAGGCGCGAATATTTGCCCGAAAAGAAAATTTCGCGCTTATGGCATAAAATATCGCCGCGGATTGAATCAAACCTGTCCAAAAATTGTTGATGAGAAATAATACCGCTCAAAACTATGAACGCCGATTGAATATACCCCTTTATGCAATAAGGAAATGTAACGGGATTGTCGCGCTGTGAATCGCTAATTATCCTTTTTGCGCGAAGAATGCAAAAGGCACCCTCGGTAAAAAGGCTGTTTGTTATTGAGTCATTTCTCAAAACATAGTGATATTTCGGCTCGTCACAGCATATTACGCGGTCGGTTTGCGACAGGACGCGGAAATTATACATAATATCCTCACTGCATCCGTCCGCAGGGTCAAAACGAATGCTTTTGACCGCATTTGTTTTATACAGCTTATTCCAAACAACGCCGCTCAAATTGCCGCCGTTCATCAAATTGTTTATTGAATCGTCGAATGACGGAACAGATCTTTTGCCTTCGCCGATTTGTGAAGATTGATCATTAATCAAATCATCAATAAATGCACCGCACCGAGCAACATCATATTCGCCTGAAATAATGAGAGAATGCAAAAATTCAACCATATCGGGTTCGGCATAATCGTCGCTGTCGATAAAAAACAGATAATCGCCGGCGGCAATATCGAGAGCGGCATTTCTTGCTGAGGAAAGCCCGCCGTTTTGCTTGTGGATAACCTTAATCCTGCTGTCTGCCGCCGCCCAATCATCGCACATTTTTGGGCAATTATCGGGTGAGCCGTCATCAACAAGGATGATTTCAAGATTTTTGTATGTCTGGCTGACAATGCTTTTAATGCATTTGTTAAGATATTTTTCAACATTATAAACCGGGACTATAACGCTGATAAGTTCGTTTTTCAATTAAATGTATCTCCTGAGAAGTTTTGTATATAGATAGAGCAAATCGGCATTTTTTATTGCCAAAAGCTTTGCGACAAGCTTTGTATGAAGCGGTAAAACCGACTTGTCAACACTCTTTGCCGCATTTGTCACATCGCTGTCGCGAGTGAATTTTTTGAGAGTTTTGACAATATCCGATTTTGATTTTTTGCAATATGGGCTTGCCTCATTTCTGATAATGCCGTTAATCAAAAACAGCAAATAAAAGCTGAGCTGATTTGAAAGGTCATAAGGGCAATTATCGTTTAATTTTGAGAGAATATCAAACGGAATTTTGATATAGTTTTCCATATTCGCATCATACTTTTTTGTCATTGAATCTGGGTTGATGCGATAATGATAAAGATAATCGCCGACATATGAAACGCTTTGTGCCTCAATCAAGGCAGGATATGTAAACGCCGCATCCTCGCCGATTTTAATCGACTGCGGCACGGGATAAAGGCATTTTTCAAGAAGCGATTTTTTAAACACCTTTGACCAACAGCACGGATTTATGCCGAAAGAATAATACGGCGGCTTAAAAATCATTGTGGGATAAACCTTATTTTCAAGCATTTTTTTATCCAAAAACTCTGTGCCGTAGGATTGCTTGCTTTTTTCCTGCCTATCGCCGTAATCGTAAAGGAACTCGCAATAAACAATATCGGGATGATATTGCTCTGTTGAATCATATATTTTTTGATACATATCGGGCTCAATCCAATCGTCGCCGTCAACAAATGTGACATATTCGCCGTTTGCTACACGCAAACCTGCCTGACGGGCGGACATCAAGCCGCCGTTTTGCTTGTGAACAACCTTGACGCGTGAATCGTTAATTGCGTATTCATCGCAAATTTTCGGGCAATTGTCGGGTGAACCGTCATCAACAAGAATAATCTCGAGTTCTTTATAGGTTTGGGCAATGATGCTGTCAACGCACCGTTTCAAATAGTTTTCTACACCGAATATCGGAACAATAACACTAATCATATAATCACCCTTAAAAATGCATCCAACAAAGAGAGCTTCCTTTAAGCAAATACCCAAAATGCACGCAAATAAATACAACATAAAGCGCAATAACAAAATATTGAAGTCGTATTTTTATTCGCTCGTTTGTCGGAGCATTATAAACATAGCCCATCGGCAAAGCCGCAACATACTGACTTTGCTGTTGAGCGCCTATCATAAACGCAAACGCACCGATGAGCGGAAGTATCCACCTTGCAAGGCGGAGGAACACGAGTCCTGTATAAACGGAGCCAAGCATAAAGAAAATAACAATTGACGAAAATTTATAAAACATTTTAAGATTATCGCCGTATTCCTCGTTTAAAATATATTGAGAATAATAGTACAAGAGCAGTGCAACAACAACCCAAACAACAATATTTACAACATAGTTGGTGTCTAAATTGAGCGAGCCGTCCGAGGCGTTTCGTTCAACCTTGCCGGCAATTGACTGGACAAAGCTGTTGTCTGTTTTTGTTGAAAGATACTCAAACAGCGCGCTTCCGCCCGCAACACCGAATATCAAAAGGAAATTCATAAATTTGCCGCTGTTGTTAAGAGTTACGGCGGCAACGATAATCATAAGAACAATAATTATGCCTGCCGAGTGGGTAAGGCACGCAAGGACATAGCCTGCAATGCACAGCGGAACATTCTTTTTCTCGACAAATTGATAATAGGCGCAGGCGATGATCACGGCAAATGCCAAGCCGTTTCTTATGCCGCTGTATGTATCGTAATACCAATATGTCGATATAAAAAACATTGCGCCGAAATAAGTATATAATTTATTAACCTCAAATTTTACTGAAAGCCTGTATATAATAAGCAAATTGAGGAAATAAACAATAAAAATCGTCAAGGCAGGGAGATAATGCACATCGGGCAGTTTGCTTATAAAATAGAAATAATAACCGCAAACGCGATAAACATCCCAGCCGTTGATACCCTCGTCGAAACAACGGCTCAAATAATCGTAGCCGTAATCTTTTAAATAAATAATCTGTTTAAAATATCGAGTGACATCATCCGTGCTGTTCGGCTCAATATTGAATGCAAGATATGAAAGAGCAAGCACAAGGAGCAAAAACGAAATCCAGCTTGCCTTTTTCGGCAAAATCCAATAGACAACGGAGAAGCCGGCGACTATAACAATAAAAAATTCAATTGCGCTTAAACCGAACACCGACTCACAACCTTTCCGAATAATATTTTTGCAACGATTTAGAAACTTTTTTTATGTCAAAATTTTCAATAAGCTTTTTGTTTGAAAGCGAAAACCTGTCTATACAGATTAAATCAAATGCGGCATCAGCCCAAGCACAGAGCGACTCGTCAAGGCTCAAAAAACGGACATTTTCGTTTTGTTTTATTTCGCTTGTAACGGCAGAGGACACAAGGCACGGCAGTGAAGACGCCTGCGCCTCGATAAGCGACACGGGGAACGCTTCAAACAGCGACGGAAAAATCATTATATCCATTGCGGAATAAAATTTAAAAACATCGCTGCGCTGCTCTGTCAAAATGACCTTATCGGTTAAGCCGAGGGCATTAATTTTATCCTCAACCGGCTTTGAATCGCATTTTTCGCCGACAAGAACAAGTTTCATATTCCCGTTTTTTTCGAGCATTTTTGCAAACACATCAACGAGAAATATTTGATTTTTAATTTTATATATTGAGCCGATATGGCCGACCAAAACTTCATTTTCCGCAACGGAAAATTCTCGGCGGATTTCGGCGCGATATGCTGAATTAAAGGCAAATTTTTCTGTATCAATTCCGTTCGGAACAAAAATACCGTGTTTGTCATACTCTTTTTTGCCGAACAAAAACTCGCCTGCCTTTTGCGAGCACGCAAGTTCCAAATTGCAATTGAATTTGAGCAGAGTGCGCATCACGAATTTATATATTTTGAATTTGATATTTTCTTCCCTGTTCCATCTGACTGCGTGGGAATGAGCTGCTCTCACCGCAACGCCTGCCTTTTTTGCGGCGGCAAGAACGGCACCGCTGAAAAAGAGGACATGGGAGTGAACAACATCAAAATGATTTTCATTTAAAAATGACAAAATAAATTTGTATCTTGCATAATATCCGCGGCAATTGTCGGGCACGCTTACAATGCCGAATCCCTCGGAACGCAGTTCGTCTGCAAGTGCCTCGTCCTGATTTTCGAGACGGTCAACAAGCAGAAATGTCGCATCATAAAGCGATTTGTCAAGCCCGCGTGCAAAATTGATTGCCGCAAGCTCAACGCCGCCTTTTCGTATTAATTGAATAACTGTTAAAACCTTTATTTTTTTCATTTAAACCTCTTAAAGATGAGTTTTGTCAAAATAAACCGCCGCCGCACGGGAAAACAAATTATCGCCTGCGACGGAAACAGCAAGCCTTGTGAGGCGTGTTTTTTTCCAATATCCGTATTTGAGGATAAAGCGATATTTGCGCATTATCAAAAGAGCTTTTTTTCTTGTGTCGGTATCCATTCTGCCGGAAACTACAAAACCGGTTGTGTAGATGAATGCAATGTAGTTGAGCAAATCTTTTTTCAACTGCTCATCATCGAGTGATTGGCATATCGGAAACCATTTTTCAACAGTATAGGCAATACCCTCAATCATTTTTATGTTTGACGAGCCGGTGACAGAGTCCGCTCTGCCCTTGCGATACATATAAAACGGATTGTTAATAACCGCGATTGACGATGAACTTGTAAATACGGAAAGGACATAATCATAATCCTCGTCCTGTATTCCGCGCTTAAAACGGATATTGTTTTTGCTTACAACCGATTTTGAGGCGGCAAAAATAGTCGGTCCGCCGGGAATGATTTTGTTTGAAAGCAAATAAGACAGAGCAGTATTATAATCCGAATTTTCTATATAATCAATGTCATAACCGTTGCGCGAAACACGGACCTCGCCCGTTTGCATATTATAATCGGTACAGCCGAACATTATCACATCGGGATTTTTTTGAGTGATTTTTTCATTCACAAGAGAGAGCGCGGAGGTGTCGTTATAGTAATCGTCGCTGTCGAGAAACAAAATATAACTGCCCTGTGCGCTATCAATTCCGTTATTGCGTGCGGAGGACGCACCGCCGTTTTTTTGATGAACTGTTATAATTCTCGAATCAAGGGCGGAATAGCCGTCGCACAGCGCAGGGCTTGAATCGGTTGAGCCGTCATCAACAAGGATAAGCTCCCAATCGGAAAAGTCCTGACTGACTATACTTTGGACACATTCGTCCAAATATTTTTCGACATTGTAAACGGGAACAATGATACTGAATTTCGGCATATTTACACCTTGCTTTGATAAATATTTGCTAAACGGTTTGCGTTTTCCGTTACATCCCAGCCCGAATCGGCAAGGAGCGAAAATGTACTTTTGCGATTAGCCTTTGACGCGGCAATGCAATCTTCAGCCCACGAGGCGGCGCTGTCATCGAGCGATTTTATCACAACATCGTCGCAAACGGCAACCTCGCGCGTTATTGTGTCGGACATAATGACCGGCAAACCTGCTGCCTGTGCCTCGACAACGGAAACGGGCAAGCCCTCGCTTATTGACGGAAAGAGAAAGACATCCGCCGCCTGAAGAAGATTTTTAACATCACTGCGAGCGCCCAAGAACATAACATTGTCTTGTATATTAAGCGAATTGCAAAGGGCAGTCAGCTCGTCCGTAGGTTCTGCGCCTATAAGCATAAGCCTTGCAGTCGGGTGCGAAGCTTTTATATGCTCAAAAACGCGGAGTATAAACGGATGATTTTTCTGTGTGACATCGGTTTTGCCGATATGGGCAACAACGAGCGAGTCACCGAAACCGAATTGTGAGCGAATGCTGCTGCGAACATCGGGGTTGAACTCATACGCCTTGCAATCAACGGAATTTGAAAGGATACTGTACGCCTTCTTGCCGTACCAAAAATCGCCTGATTTTTTTGAGCAGGCAAATTTGTTATCAATAAAATATTTTGCATAGAGGCTTAAAATTTGATTTCGCCTTGAATTGCCGACAAGCGAATACTCGGTGGTGTGGCAATGGACAAAAATGTTTTTTATCCCTGCCTTTTTCGCACTCGGCGCGATGAACGGCGCAAAATGGGGGCAATGGATATGAAGTGCACTCCACTCGCCCTTATGCTGTGAAAAAAACGCCTTCATTTTGCCGCCGAAAATATCTTTCGGTGAGGGAGAATCAATTTTATAAACCCTGCCGCCCCATGATTCTACATCGCTTTGGCGGTTTGGCTGTTTTTCGCAAAAATAAACTACATCAAAGACTATATCGCTCGGCATTGCTTTTGCGTAATTGCAAATAAAGCTCATAACGCCGTTTGAAACCGAAATATCGGGAATCATATGTAAAACTCTCATAAAAGTGACAAATCCTTATAAATACCGACCATATCGTCAATGACGCTTTCGACGGAATATTTTTTGACCTCTTTTGCGTTTTGATTTTTAAAATCAAGCGCAAGTTGAGGCGAATTATATATTTTCATCACGGCATCCGCCATGGCGGCGCTGTCGTTGAGCGCAACGGTAAAGCCGTTTATGCCGTTTTTTACCAAATCGTTGTTTCCGCGGACATCGGTTGCGACTATCGGGTTGCCGATAGCCATAGCCTCGATAAGATTTATCGGCAAGCCCTCCTGCCTGCTCGATGAGAGCGAAACATCACTCAAGGCAACGAGATTGGATATATCGTTGCGGTAGCCCAAAATCTCGACATTATCAAACACGCCGATGCTTTTTGCATATTCGATATACGGCTGTGATTTATCCGTTGCACCGGGGAGAAGAAGTTTGAAATTTTTATTGTGTTTGAGCAGAATTTTGAGCATATCAAAAAGCATATTTTGATTTTTTCTTTCGCAAAAATCCGCCGGGTAAATCATTATAAAATCATCGTCGGAATAGCCGTACTGCGCGCGGAGTGCCGACCTTTCATCTGCCGAAACGCTGTGAAAGCGGCTTAAATCAACGCCGACGCCGTTTACATGGTATATTTTTTTCGCCTTGAAATTGTGGTTGAGCGCCGCATTGTAATCCTCGCTGTTGATTGTGATAAGTGCATCGGTACAGCTGCTCAAAATTTTTTCGACAGGATAAAAAAGGATTTTATTAATTCGCGGTGCGCCCTTGTAAAAATGAAAGCCATGCGCAGTGTAGACAACTTTTGTACCGCGTTTTCGTGCGCCGATGGCGGCAAGGCGCGTTATAACGGCACCCATCGGAGTGTTGCAATGAATGACATCATAGTTGTTTTCGTCAATAATTTTTTTCAGCGCAAAATATGCCTTGATATTTGACAGACTGTACGGACTGCGACTGAACGGAACCTCGTATATTTTGTCAATCGCCGATGTGTCAAGCCCCTGCTTTTGATCGGAATTATCCTTATACGCGGCGTGCACTTCGTATCCGCGAGCCTGAAGTTCTTTTATAAACGGCATATGAAATTGACCGATATGGCTTTTAACCGTTGCTGTAAATAATGCTTTCATACAATCACTTTTCGTCCTTAAACCGAATAATTGTTTCGTATTCCTCAGCCGTAAGCTCTACGCCGTTTTTGAGTGAGTCGGCAAGGTTTTTGTTTTTTCTCTCGCCCGGATAAAGAACGGCACCGTCGCCGAGCGGCTCACAGGCATGAATTTGGTTAATATAACCGTCAATATCGGAATAAAAATTGTCCGACAAAACCATGCGAGGGTCGATTGCGACAAATACCTGACCGACATTCATACCCTCGTCGCCGTCGCTGTAAAATCTGTTGACGCCGTTTAAATACCCTGCGCCCGAAAGAACACCGGCGATAATATCAATAGCCATTGCAATGCCGTAGCCCTTATACTCCGCCATGGGGAGAACAGTGCCCTTGATAGCCTCGAGTGGGTCAGTGGTCGGGTGACCGTCGGTATCGAGCGCCCAGTCGGACGGAATGGGCTCGCCGGCAAGGCGCGCCTTGTTGATTTTTGACTTTGCGACCTTGCTTGTAGCCATATCAAGCATAATCGGACCGTTTTTTGCACCCGGAATCGCAACGGCAAACGGATTTGTGCCGAGCACCTTTGTTTTTGAATTCCACGGAGCCATAGCCGACGGCGTGTTGCAAAATGTAATGCCTATCAAGCCGTTGTCGCTTGCGATTTTTGAATAATAAAACGCAGGTCCGTATGTATTGCAGTTTCTCGAAAATACAGTATAAATGCCCTGCTCTTTTGCGGATGAAACGGCAAAATCCATACAATATTTCGCGGAAACGGCACCGATTGCGTTATCCGAATCAATAACGGCAAACGAGCCTGTTTTTTTGATAAATTTAAAATCGGGGGCAGTATTGAACTGCCCGAGCGTAAGCTTTTTTAAATATGCGCCGAGCATTGAAACACCGTGAGTCGCAACGCCTGCAGCGGTTGCCGCAACAAATGACGAGGCAAGAATTTTTGCCTGCTCATCATCCAAGCCGTGAGCGGTTAGCGCATCTGTGACATCTGCTGTCAATTTGTTATAATCAATTCTCATAAATTCACCGTTATGAAATCTCCGAGTAATCCTTATCGACGGTTACGCCGACATTTACATTGTCCTCATTTTTCAAAACCTTAAAGGCGGTAATAAACAAAATTTTAATATCGAGGAAAAGCGAATAGTTTTGAACATAATAATTATTCAGTCTTATTCTTTCGTGCCATTCGACATCTTTTCTGCCGTTGATTTGCGCCCAGCCGGTAATACCCGGGCGGACATCAAACATATGAAACTGCTCGGGAGTGTATTCGTCGACGCTCCACGGATGGTATGTAAGCGGAGGGCGAGGACCGATAAAGCTCATTTCGCCCTTAAGAATATTGAAAAGCTGCGGCAACTCGTCAATTGAAGTTGCGCGGATAAACTTGCCGACTTTTGTTACACGGGGGTCGTCGGCAAAGGAATACTGCCCTGTTCCCATACCCTCTGCACCGGGGCACATTGAGCGGAATTTATAAATCAAAAACACCTTGCCGCCCTTGCCCAAGCGTTCCTGCTTAAATATAACGGGACCTTTTGAGTCAAGCTTTATCACAACTGCGGTGATAAGCATAATCGGCGAAAGAAGAACTATGCCGATCAGAGAGGCGAAAATATCAAAAAATCGTTTAATGTATTTATACATCGGTCAAGCTCCTCTTAATTTCATTAACCTTGCTTACAAGCAGTAAATGTCCTTTTTCAAAATAACCGCTGTCGCAATTTTGCAAAAACTGCTCGCGCAGGCGCATATCCTCCAAGCCGCTTGTAAAAATCGCGCGGATTGTATCAATATCGGCAATTTTATCGCTGTTACAAAAGGTGCGCGACAAAATGACGGACGATGAGCCGAGGCGGTAATGCTCTGCCAAAATCAAATCGGCAGGCAAAAGCCCCGAGCCTATTCTGCCTATTCCGCCGAAGCCGTAAGGTATGCCGCTTGCAGATATTTTTTTAACTATACCGTCAACCGTTCCGTCGGCAAGAAGCTCAAACATAAAACTGCGTTTCAAACTCAAATGCAAATCGTTTAAGCCGATATATATTTCATCAATTCCGTCAAGTGCGAGAACATCGTCAAGATTTGAAACGGCGTCGGAATTTTCGAGCAGAAGGCAAGTTTTTGCCCTTGAATCAACGCACTGCAAAAAGCGTTTGACATCGGCGGCGTTTTTCCACATCGGGAGCATAACAATATCCGCACCTGCGGCGATGACAGACTCAATCTCCGACTCGGAATTTTGATGAATCGGGTTGACGCGAACGAGAAGTTTGCTTTTATCGAGCACACGGCGAATTTTTTTAACATCCTCGACAGTGTGATGATTTTTTACGGAATCAAGCCCCTTTTGGCGCTTTTCCTTACCTATATATTCCATATCGACAAATATTCTGCCGACACCGCATGATTGCACTGTTTGTGCGACATCGGGCTTGTTTGTGATATACATTAAGTCAAGCATAAAATCCACTTTCCACTTATACAGTCAATAATTAAAAATATTATAATATATATAAATATCCGTGTCAACATTAACATAATGTTCACATATGAAAATAGACACAAATTGAATAAATGCAAATATTCTCTTGCAATTTTGACAAGGGTGATATATAATAGCCCCGTCAGTTCGCAAAATCCTGACCAGGCAGAAGCCGTCTGCCTTCTAAAAATAAAACTAAGGAGACAATTGAATCATGAAAAACAAAAAGGTATTATTCATCGTACAAACCGCGTTGATTGCAGCAATGTATGCCGCTTTGACCTACGCCCAAAATCTGCTTTTGCCGGGCACAACATCTGCTGCCGTGCAATTCAGAGTTTCGGAGGGGCTGAATGTGCTTGCGCTGTTCACACCCGCCGCAATACCCGGGCTTACAATCGGATGTGTGCTTTCAAACATTGCAAACATCGGTGCAGGTCTGCCGCTCGATATGATTTTCGGCTCGCTTGCAACGCTCGGTGCAACACTTTGCATCTATCTTTTGAGGAATGTCAAAATCAAAACATATCCCCTGCTTTCAATGCTTATGCCGGCTATATTCAACGGCGCAATCGTCGGATGGGAGATTGAAACATTTTTCATCGACGGACCGTTTAAATTTGCCGATTTTCTTGTTCAGGGCGGATTGGTTGCGCTCGGAGAACTTGGTGTAATGCTTGTACTCGGAACAATACTTTTCTACACGATAAAGAAAAGAAATCTTGACAAAAGAATATTCTCAACAAAAAAATAATCACAATACACAACAAAGCCCCGAAGCGTTTGCTTCGGGGTTATTTCATTAATTTTATATTTTGGTATACTATTCCTTAATCCGTTTATGTATCGACTGCATGCGGTTGTCAAGCTCCTCGCTGAGGCTTGCGCAATATGCAAGTTCCTTTGAAATCGAATCAATTTCGGCTTGACTTAAATGCTTTTTATACAATATTTTGTGCTCCAAACTTGCCCACGAATCCATTGAAATTGTCCTGAGCTGAACCTCGACCTTAACATCGCGCTTTTCGTTTTGCAAAAAAATCGGCACACTGACGATAAGGTGCAGACTGCGATAGCCGTTGTCCTTAGGATTTTTAACATAATCCTTAATTTTGATAAGTGTAATATCATCTTGATTTATAAGGCAATCGGCAAGAGTATAAATATCGTCCAAAAACGAGCAAATAATTCTGACTCCGGCAATATCATTGATATTGCTTTCGACAGAGGTCATTGTCAGCGGAATATTTTTGTCGCGAATTTTTCTGATAAGGCTGTCGGTTGACTTAATGCGCGTTTTAATCGACTCAATCGGATTGCGGTCATACTCGAGCGAAAATTGCTCGTTTAAAACGCGGAATTTTGTTTCAACCTCCATCATTGCGCATTTGTAATACGAAATGAGTGTATCGTAAGGCTCCTTGTTTTTCTTGATAAAATCGAGAAATTCATCGGAAATAAAGCCTGCGCGGAGCATGCTGTATTTATGCCTTTCAATCAAATTTTCTATTCCCATAGAATCACCGCCGAAATATTTTATGATTTAATTATAGTCAATGTCAAAATAAAGGTCAATAAACAAATTTTGAACAATTGCCTATTGCTCAACCTCCGCTTTAGTTGGCTCAACCGACAATATATGTCATTTTCGATGCAATTGACCTATTATATATATGACAGGCGGCAAGAAAATATGAATAAATGCCGTTTGCGAAATTTAAAATCGCCTTTTTATATACATTTTTGATTAAAAATGATATAATAGGCACATGATGAGCCGTGCAAACACGGTGACGAGGTAAGGATTATGAACGCAAAGGAAATCGGCGCAAAAATCGCCGCACTTCGCAAGAAACAAGGCATCACACAGGAGGCACTTGCCGAACAGGTAGGTGTGAGCGCGCAGGCAGTCAGCAAATGGGAAAACGGTTGGAATTTGCCCGATTATGACAACCTGACGGAAATTGCAAGGGCACTGAACATTTCGCAAACGGCGTTGATGAGCGATGATGAAAAATTTGAGCTTGTTTATCGCTCGAGGCTTTTCAACGAGGACAATATGTTCACCAAAATCAAGACTCTTGCACTTGTCGACGGCTTTGAAAACACGCTGAAAGCACTTGAATTTATGCGAAAAAAGCACAGCGGTCAATTCAGGAAAATATCAAAATTTGTCAGCGACGGCGACGACAAGGTGAAATATATTAATCATCCGCTTATGATGGCTTGTCATGCATACGCAATGGGAATCAAGGACGATGAAATTATTGCCGCGATTTTGCTTCACGATGTTGTTGAGGACACCAACGCATCGCTTGACGACCTTCCCGTAACCGACAGCATAAAAGAAATTGTTTCGCTTGTTACATTTAACAAACCCGACGGAATGGCAAAGGAAGAAGCAAAAGAGGAATACTACAAGCGTATTGCCGAAAACGACAAGGCGATTATCGTAAAAATCATAGACAGGTGCAACAATCTTTCGACTATGGCGGCTTGCTTTAGCAAGCAAAAAATCGTTGAATATATAGACGAAACGGAAAAATACATTATCCCCCTCATTTCAATCATCAAAAACAAAAGCATACAATACAGCAATGTTGCTTTCATAGTCAAATACCACATAATCAGCGTTATTGAAAGCATAAAACCGTTGATATAAAAAACAAGCCGAGATAAGTGCGAATTATCTCGGCTTATATTTTTAATTAACAGTAATTTTGAGCTTTTTGCAGGTAATTTTTAGGCTTTCTGTCGAGCAAAAATACATTTCATGAGTTAAGCAATCGTTTTCGTACATAAACTCATTCACGCCTACCAACCCGGGCTTACCCGACAAATAATCGTGAAAATATCCCGATTGCAAATCAACATAAAAGGACTTAATATTTATATATTCCAATTTAATTTGCTCTTTATAATTCGGATGTGTAAGGAGCATTGTAACAGTCGGATGATTGTAAACAGTGTGGTCAAAATTCAACACGGTTAAATTCCAATCTTGAAATTGACTGTATTTATAATACACATCAAAAAAGTTTCGAGGAAGATATTTTTTGATTTTTTTTAAATAATCGTCATACTGTTTACCGAGGATTTCAACTCGCTTGTTCTCTTCTTCATATTCAGTCGAGCCGTATTCCGGTGCCTCAATCATATCATCATATTTATAAAAATCTTTGAAAAATTGCATAATTGTTTTCTCCGTTTATCCATCAAAAATTGTTTATATAATCATCTTTTTAATTATAGAGTATTCATTTTATAATTTCAACAAATTCGCAAGAATTTTGTTTGCACAATTAATTCAAAGCAAATTTTGACAAGTATACTTGGCATAATTCAGTGAGGTGATTTATATGGATAAAAAAGGTATTTTGGAAAAGGCACAAACCGAATCCGTTGATGAGGGCTTGGAAAACGCACAAAACAAGGCAGATTATGGGGCGTTTTCGCATTTATGCTTGTTTATGTCGCCGTCATCAGAATGAAGCTGTAAATTGATTTTTTGAACAATTGCTTTGTTCATTGTTTTTACCTCCGTAAATAAAATATAATGCTATTATGCAAAACAAACATTTTGCGGATAATTGGCTGAAAGCAGTTCCAATCCGTTAATGAATGAATTGACAAGCAAACGCCCTTGGGCGCTTAATGTGCCGTATTCAATAATTGTTACATCCGGGCAAAAAGAAAAGCCCACAGTGTCATCCGTGAGCCTTTCTATGCTGTTTTGCAGGTTGTATATCAATATCGAAACGGCGGCGCAAACAATATCGTGACCTTTTTCGGCATAGCCTGCGTGCCCCGACACCGTTATTTGCCTGCGTCCTTTTTTTACTGTTATCACACCATTAATCACCTCCTTTAAGGCATAATAAAAGCACCGTGCTTTCGCATGGTGCTTAATCTTTGTTTTTCTTATCTTTTTCAACAAATTCGTCATATTTACTTTTCCACGCTTCAAGTTCTTCCATTGGTATTGGTTTATCTGGATTCATATCAATTATTCCCCTTAATGAAGCCGGAACTTTATTTCTTAATGATTTTAAATCCATATCTTTTTCCTGCATTTAACAGTTCCTCCGCAAATTTGAATAATTCATCCACATGACTATCGATATATTTTTCGTCAAGTGAATTTTTATACTTGGTTCTTCCGTTGTCGCCCTCGTGAATTTGGCGAGGCATCAATTTATTAAGTTTGATAATCAACGAATTTTCTTGACCTGTCGGACTATTTATAAGGCTTTGCAACAGTCTTTTGCGTTCGTTGTAAATGAAAAGGTTTTGAGCACTTGAAAACTCCTCAAACTTTATAAACGGCACAAGGTCGATTGATTCCTGTGTTACGGGGTGATTAAACGGCTTACTGCCGTCATTCATCATATTAACATTTTGACGGAAAGATTGCAATATCTTATCGGCACCGGGAGCGCTTGGCAGTTGTGCTCCGGGAACCCGTCGGTCGCAACCGTGAGCACCGACGAAATATTAAGTAATTTTTTATATCAAACTCTTCTTGAGTAATTGCGCCGACATCGAGAAGATTTTTTAATTCTTTTATTTTTTCTAATTAAAGCCTATTTTTGACAGTTACTATTTTGAAAATCGTTAGTTGTATCCAATATTTTTAAATTAACTGCAGAATGGATTTTTTCTGCACTTTTCAATAATTCATTAATCGTTGCTTCTTTTTCACTACCGGTGTAACAGGCGCATGCAGGATTGTATATATTGACATCATATATTGGATTTTCAATATCTTTAGTATAAAACCTAATGATACACTTAGTCATCACCTCGTTTGAACCGAAAAATGCTGCTGTTGCACCAATGCCGCCAAAAAGAGCTCCGCCAACTATAACATCGCCGAGTGTTCCGCCCTTATCTTTCTTTTGAACAATTGCCTCACATTTAAGCAAATCACTATAGTTTATAGATTTAATTTCTCTTGTGCTTTCTGTTAGATATATATCGGTGCTTTTTGACGATTTATAAAATTCGTTCCAAATATGTATAGCTGTATCTCCATATATAAACGCAAATATACCTCCTGCAGTAATAATGTGTTTTGGACAATCGGAACATTTAATTTCCTTTAACCAAATATTAAATTTATCAAATGAATCTTGAACCATATTTTGGCTTTTTTCTCCTCCTTCCTTTCCTTTAATTATCTGCCATATAGCAATACAAATAAATCCACCGATTATTAAAAATATATAAAAACTTTCCATAAAATCATTTTTCTCCTAACTGTGTTTATAAAATCCTTATAAAATAATTATTAAACTGAATTTTTTCATAAGTTGCATCAATACCACTATTCGGTGAATAAGTCCAGCTGATTTTCAAATCGCCGATTTCTTCAACCAGTCTACCGTCAATAGCTCTGGTTTGCGCCATTTTTTCTGTTAAACTATCCGATAAATTAAGTTGTTGATTTAATGCTTTTATTATAGATAAATCTCGTTGAGCGACTGTTCCTGTTAAAGAACCTGCATTAAATGGATTAGTATCAACTATTAAACAATTGCCGTCATCAGACAATTCATAAAAAGGTGATTTCAACATATCCTGTGGTAATATTTCACAAAAAATAGTTTCTTTTATTACTGACACTGTGCATTTACAAGAAAGTTTATCAATAGATGCTATTATTTCACATGTACCTTCCGAAATTGCAGAGACCTTACCTTGGCTGTTTACTGTGGCAATATCATCATTTGAAGACTGCCATTTAATTTTTTTAATGTTAACATCAGAAGGCATTATGGTATAAGTAATATCTATTGACTGACCAGTATAGATATTATAATTTTCATTATTAAATAGAAAAACATCTGCCGTTTTAGCACACGAAGAAAAAAAGAACATAGAAACGATTATTAATAAAATAGAACAAGTTTTTTTCATAAAGTATACCTCCCTCGCTAAATAATCGTATATTCATTGAACTTGTTATTTGATTTATCACCTTCTTGATACAATAAAAAATGCGTACAGCAAAAGCCGTACGCATAAAAAACACATAGCTCTCGACTGTCGCCAAACTAATCGATGCAGATCACAAAAAGGTATGCATTAACAGAGCATGTATTTTTATCAAGTGATAAAAACGCACACCTTTAAGTAAAATAATTCGATTAGTTTGGCAACTGCAATTATATCATAAAGCCATTATATTTGCAAGTGATAACCATCACCGGATTAATGTAAAAACAAGAACCGTCAAATAAATAACGGTTCTTGTTTTGGGGTAGTTGTATTTGACTTTTCGCACAATGACAGAGTCATTGTTTGTATTCTATGGCTTGCGTCGTAGCGAAGTATTAGGCTTAAAATGGAATAGTATAGATATAAATAACAAAATACTAACCATAAAATCGACACGCACAAAATGCAACGAGATAATTGAAAAGGATAAAACTAAAACTAAATCAAGTTTAAGAAGCTTTCCGATGAGTGACGAAATATGCGATTTGTTCATAAAACTAAAAAACGCCGAAAAATCAAACAATGAATTTTTTGGGAAAAGTTACATAAAAAACAAGTATGTTTTTAAGTGGGCAGACGGAAAACCCTATGACCCCGATTACATTACACACCGCTTTCAAAAGGATTTAAAAAAGCACAATTTAAAGAGAATTAGTTTTCACGGCTTGCGCCACAGTTGCGGAAGTTTGCTTAACGAACAAGGATATACTTTAAAAGATATTCAAGAATGGCTCGGACACGCAGACATACAGACAACCGCAAATATTTATTTACATCTTGATACAAAAAGAAAAGAAAACATTGCTAATTCAATTTCAAGTGCTTTGGTAGAAATTTAAAGTGGTAGAAAAAGTGGTAGAAATAAGCAAAAAAATTAAGCCACTCTTTTGTAAGAATGGCTTAAATAAATGGTTGCGGGGACAAGACTCGAACTTGCGACCTCCGGGTTATGAGCCCGACGAGCTACCAACTGCTCTACCCCGCGATATTCAGTTGCGCACTAACTAAGTGCTATATTATTATAGCAGATAAAATTGAAATGTCAAGCATTAATTGAACATTAATTAAAAAAACCGGCAAAAGCGATGAAATTTATCCTAAAATCAGCAAAGAGGATGAGTCCTCAGAATGAGGATCCACCCTCTCGCACACACGGTGCGGCTTTACATAAAATGTCAAACTGCAAATAACATTTCTGTAAAGTCTGCCTATTCGTGGCCAGTAATTTTGCTACCGTGAGAAACACGGCATCGCTACCCAAATGATAATGAGAAAGAGCAGCACTTTTTCCGATTGCCCTGACCTGCTAACCGGAAGAAAAATAAAAAAATAAGATTTATGTTGAACATGGA
>ERZ1034976.682-NODE-682-length-30711-cov-15.268887_pt1 | contig 30711 bp, 29 predicted proteins | sample MGYA00520623_ERZ1034976 | MGnify/ENA primary metagenome ERZ1034976 (study PRJEB33766, sample SAMN09781774) | gut metagenome | biome: gut microbiome | host: Homo sapiens | place: Madagascar | study: EMG produced TPA metagenomics assembly of the PRJNA485056 data... | reverse complement strand
CGCTGTGGCGGCACCTCATCAACTACCGCTGCGGCACCGGCCACAGCGTCAGCTTTGTGGGCAATGTCCACGAGGGTCCCCACTCCCTGAATGGCCGCAACACCACGGTGTTCCAGCCGGGCATGATCATCACCGATGAGCCGGGCGTGTATGAGGCCGGTCAGGTGGGCATCCGCATTGAGAACGAACTGGAGTGCTACCACAAGGCCGACAACCAGTACGGCACCTTCCTGGCCTTCCGCCCGCTGACCTTTGTGCCCATTGCCACCTCTCCTGTGGTGCCCGGTGTCCTGACCCGGGACGAGCTGGATTGGCTGAACGCCTACCACCGCGAAGTGTTTGAGAAGCTGGCTCCCCGCCTGAATGAAGAAGAGCGGGATTGGCTGGCAAAGAAGTGCGCTGCCATCGGAGCTTGAAGAACGGATTAAACCTCTCAGTCACGCTTCGCGTGACAGCTCCCCTAGTAGGGGAGCCCTTGGCAAAGGCGTAAAGCTTGTGCATTTGCATTTAAGAAAATACCAAAAAGGGAGGCCCCACAAGGGGGTCTCCCGATTTTGGTTTATTCTTTCCGGTTTTTCCAATATTCCTTGGCTTCCTCAATGATCTTTTTGAAGGGGCCGGAGGGGTAGGTGCTCTCGGCGATATCCACCAGGAACTTATACAGCTGGGGCCGCACCTCCTCGTACATTCCAAGGCGGGTGTAGAGGTCTTTATAATACCGGAACGTCTGGATCTTGTTCTGCACGATGGAGGCCGGGTTGATCTGGGTGTGGCAGATGCTCTGGGGATTCTGGACGTAGTAGTAACCGGCTTTGTCAATGGAAACAAAGGTCTCGGCATACTGGATATACTGCATATTGAACACCAGATCCTCGGCCCATTTCAGCTCGCTGGTGAACTGGATGTCATTGCCGGTGAGCAGGATGCGGCGGTAGAGCTTGTTCCAGAGCACACTGTAAAAGTAGGAGGCAGGCTTGTCCATCAGCCGCAGGGCAAAGGTGTCCTTGTCGTAGACCCCGGCGGGCAGGAAACCGTATTCCCGCACCTCAGGGGGCCGGGCAACACTCATCACGCCCAGATTGTCCTCCAGCTTTTCCAGCACCTGCTCGGGCTTTGTGGCCCCGGCAGGGATCACCATCTTGTAGGGCGCGATCACAAGGTCTGCGTGGTGCGCCTCGGCGGCTTCCACCAGATGCTGGGTGAAGTCCGGGTCGATGTAGTCATCGCTGTCCACGAACTGGACATACTCGCCTCCGGCCAGCTTCAGGCCCAGGTTGCGGGTGTCGGACACGCCGGAGTTCTCCTTGTCCACCAGCACGATGCGGCTGTCCTTGGCACGGAATTCCTCACACACGGGCAGGCTGTGATCCTTGGAGCCATCGTTCAGGATGATGAGTTCAATGTTTTTATAGGTCTGGTTCAGGATGCTGCCGATGCAGCGGGCCAGATGATTCTGAGCGTTGTATACGGGCAGGATGATGCTGACGAGCGGCTGATCCATGGCGGTGTCCCCCATTTCTTTTTTCGTCCATAATACTCCCTCACGGCGCAAAAATCAAGCGCTGTGCAGAGAGAAAGGAGGAGCGGATATGATCTTTCACATTGCGGTGTGCAGCCCGGACCCTGTGCTGCGGGGCCGGGTGCAGCGCCACTGCATGGAATATTATGCCCGCCGGGCCGATGCCTGCATCGTGGAGCAGCTGGAAAGCACAGCGGCCCTGCTGCAGCAGGAGAAAGCGGGCTCCCGGTACGAGCTCTACCTCATTGAGCTGCCTGCCGTCAACCCGTGCAGCGGCCTGCAGGCGGCTGCAGAGCTGCGCCGCCGGGGTGTGCGGGCCCCGCTGGCCTTTCTGGCCCACACCACGGCCTATGCCTACGAAGCGTTCCGGGTGGACGCAATGCAGTACCTGCATATCCCGTTCCGTCCGGAGCAGCTGACAGCCCTGCTGGACCGGGCCACCGAGCCGGAATACGGCCCGGTCATCCCGGTCGCCACGGCCATGGGCCTGCGGGCCCTGCCCTTTGCGGACATCGAGTATCTGGAGTGCACCCACCATGTGGTGCACTACCACCTTGCCAGCGGCGAGGACGTGGCCTCCCTCTCCCTGCGGGTCCCCTTTTCCGAGGTGGCAAAGCCCCTGCTGGCCGATGCCCGTTTTCTGCAGCCACACCGCTCCTATGTGGTCAACCTTGCCGCCGCCGCCCAGCTCTCCTCCGGGGAGCTCTGGATGCGCAGCGGTGCCCGGGTGCCCATCCCCCGGGGGCGCGAACCCGCCGTAAGGGCGGCGTTCCGGGCGTTTCTGGAAGGATAGGTCTATCACGTAAAAAAGAAAGCGGCCTGCTTCTGCGGGTCGCTTTCTGCATGGTGCAGGGGTCATACTTTGTCCCAGTCCAGCTCCGTCCAGTCGGTCAGGAACTGGTCGCTGACCTCCCGCAGGGCGGGCTCATCGGACTTGCTGGCGGCATCGGCGATGCCGATGACGCGGAAGCCTGCATCGTGGGCGGTGCGGGCGGCGTAGAGGGAATCCTCACAGACAACGCACCGGTCGGGGTCAGTGCCGCCCAGGCGTGCAAGGGTCTGGAAAAATACATCCGGCCTGCTCTTGTGGAGCGCCCCCTGTGCCTCCACATAGAAATCGAAATATTCATTGATGCCCAGACGGGTGAGCACGGTGCGGCACTGGGCGCTCCAGGTGTTGGAGCAGATGCACATGTGGGCACCCTCGGCCTTCAGGCGGGCCAGCAGCTCCCGCACGCCGGGCTTGAGCTCCACGGTCTCGTAGAGCTTGGTGATAACATCCCACATCACATCGTTGTAGTCCTCCATTTTCAGGGGCAGGTCATACTCCCGGATGAGGTAGGCCGCGCCATCGGCCATGCCCATGGTCAGGAGCGTTTTGTGGAGGTCGGATTCTGGGGTGCGGCCATAGCGGGCCAGCAGGGCATCGGGCGCACCCTCCCATACCACGGTCATGCTGTCGGTCAGGGTGCCGTCCATATCAAAGATCCAGTTGTTGCAGTGCATTGTTTTACCTCCACAATCGTTTCACACAAGTTAACAAAATTATACCATGGATTTTGTTCCAAAAACAGGGAGAATTTTTCCGGAAAATATGGTATACTTCTGACAGATTTCCAAAGAATGACTAGGAGGCGTTCCAGATGGCACAGAATGATACCCCGGTCAAGGCACTGGTGCTGGCAGGCGGCGGTGCGCGCGGCAGCTATCAGGTGGGTGTGTGGCGTGCCCTGACCGAGCTGGGCTGGCGGCCCCAGATCATCACCGGCACCAGTGTGGGCAGCCTGAACGGTGCCATGTTTGCGCTGGACCTGTACGAAACGGCCCGGGATATGTGGATGAGCATCCGCAGCCAGGACGTGATGGAGCTGCCGGAGGAAAACGCCGACCTCTCTGAGCTGCACGCCTTCCTGCGGGAAGTGGTGCGGGACGGCGGCATGGACGTGACCCCGCTGGAAGAGATCGTGGAGCGGGTGCTGGATGAGGATGCCCTGCGGGCTTCGCCCATCCGGTTCGGTCTTGTCACCGTGGAAAAGCGGGGGCTGAAGCCCCGGGAGCTGACGCTGGAGGATATCCCGGCGGGCAAGGTGAAGGATTATCTGCTGGCCTCTGCCGCCTGTTTCCCCGCCCTGCGGGCAAAGCAGATCGACGGGGTGCAGTTCCTGGATGGCGGCTACCGGGACAATATGCCTACTGCGCTGGCCCAGAAGATGGGCGCGGAGGAGCTGGTCTGTGTTGATCTGGAAGGGGTGGGCATCACCCTGCCCAACCGCACCGGCCTGCCCACCACCATGATCCGCAGCTACTGGGAGCTGGGGGACATCCTCCACTTTGACCCTGATACCGCCAGACGGAACATGGAGCTGGGCTACTACGATACCCGCCGCGCCATGGGATACCTGCGGGGCTGCGCCTATGCCGTTTCCACCAGCGCTGAGAGCTGTGAGGATGCCGCCGCCTTTGCGTGGAAATTCCAGCAGGTGCAGAAGGCGGTGCGGGAAAAATACCCCGTGACCCTGACAGCGGATGCGGCCCTGCTGCTGGCCAACATGAAGGATGCCCAGCTGGCCCCGCTGGAAGCTGCCGCCGAGGATGTGGGCGTGGACCCCACCGTGTTCTATACCACCCGGACACTGGCGGAAGCCTTTTTGAAAAAATGCGACCGGGAGCGCATCGAGAGCTTTGCGCCCCTGTTTGAGGGCAGCGGCAATGCGGCACAGGCCGCACGGGCCGCTCTGCTGCCCAATACGTTCTTGCAGGCATTGGTCTGCCGTGCCCTTACCGGGCCGGTACTGCCGGAGGTGATCGAGGAATGAAGGTCTATCAGGGACACAGCGCCTCGCCGGGCCTTGTGATGGGACAGGTGAGCCGGTTGGAGCGCTGGCACGAAAATTTTGCCACCGGGCCGTTCAATGCGGAGCGGGAACAGCGCCTGCTGGAAAACGCTGTCCGGACAGCCCAGCGTGAGCTGGACGGCATGGCAGACCGCAGCGGCCCCACGGAGCAGGCCATCTTCCTGTTCCAGAGCATGATGCTGGAAGATGAAGGCTTTATGAACGAGGTCAAATTCCAGATCAAGGCGGGCATCAGCGCTGCCGAAGCCATGTACCGTGCGGGCAACCGCTATGCGGAGCAGCTTGCGGCCATGGAGGACAACGCCTACATGCAGCTGCGCAGTGCAGATATTCTGGATGCCGCCCGCCGCGTGGTGAACGTGCTGACCAACCGTCCCCGGGTCTGGCTGGCACTGGATCACCCGGTGATCCTGGCGGCAGAGATGCTGATGCCCAGCGATCTGTTCAGCGTTCCGGCGGGGATGATCCTGGGTCTCATCACTTCGGAGGGCAATAAGCAGAGCCACGCGGCGATCATTGCGCGGGCCATGCACATTCCCGGCGTGGTGCAGGTGGGGCAGGCGTTCCTGAACGACTGCGACGGCCGCACCGTGGTGCTGGATGCCAACAACGGTGAGTGCATCCTGGACCCGGATGCCAACACCCGCCAGCAGGCGGTCAGCCGCATCTGCGAGCTGCAGTGGGAGAGCGAGGAAGCCGCCCGCATCAGCGCCCTGCCCAACCGGACAAAGGATGATGTGCCGTTTGAGCTTCTGGCCAACTGCTACGGGCAGGAGGATATTGAATCGGCGCTGCAGGCAGGCGCTTCCGGCGTGGGCCTGCTGCGCAGCGGCTACATGATGCTGCCGGGCCGCCCGGTGGACGAGCAGGAGCAGTTCGTGTTCTATCAATCCTGCATTGCCGCCGCAAAGGGCGGTGTGGTGACAGTGCGCACCTTTGATTTTGGTGTGGACCGCGCCATGGCCGATATCCATAGGGGGCTGGAATCCTCCAAGCTGGGCCTGCGGGGCATCCGCAGCAGCCTGCGCCAGACCCATCAGTTTGAAACGCAGATCTGCGCCCTGCTCCGGGCGGCAGCCCACGGCCCCCTGCGGGTCATGTTCCCCATGGTGACCAACCTCGAGGATTGGGACGAAGCCATGCGGCTGGTAGCGCACTGCCGCCAGCTGCTGCGGGAGCGCGGGGAGGAGTTCGACCCGGACACGCCCTTTGGCGTGATGTTCGGGGTGCCCTCGGCCTGCCTGACGGCAGAGGAATTCGTGGAGCATGGGTGCAATTTCTTCCTCATTGAGACAAACGATCTGACCCAGTACACCCACGCGGTGGATCGGGATATCTCCATTGCCGAGCGCTACTACCGCCCGGCCAGCCACGCGATGAAAAAGCTCATCCGCATGGTGGTGGAGGCTGCCGGGGAGGGCGGGATCCCCGTGACCATCTGCGGCAGCGCGGTGGGCAACCCGGCCAACACCCTGCAATATCTGCAGCTGGGCCTGCGGAGCTTCTCGGTCAGCCCGCAAAACCTCATTGAGGTGAAAAAAGCGCTGATGAACGCGAAAATAGAGTAAACAAAAAGGACGGCCTGCGCCGTCCTTTTTGTATATGTGGAAATAAAAATTACTCCAAGTTGCCCGTCAGGGTCATCACGGCAGAGAGCACCGCCAGCGGGGCGGTCTCGCACCGGAGGATGCGGGGGCCAAGGCCGACCGTTTTCACACCGGCATTGGCGGCCATTTCAGCCTCTTCCACGGCAAAGCCGCCCTCGGCACCGGTGATGAGGGCGATCTTCAGCCGCTGGCCGTCGGCAGGCTGTGCGTCTGCCAGCAGCTGGCGCAGGGGCGCGCCGCCCAGCTCGTAGCAGAAGAGCACGAGGTCGTACCCTTCCAGACTGCGGCAGAGGGCCCCGAAGTTGGGCAGAGGCAGGGCGACATCCGGCAGCACGCCCCGGCCGCACTGCTTGGCGGCTTCAAAGGCGATGCGGTTGTAGCGCTCGTTTTTCTGCTCCTCCTTTTTGGGGGCGGCCACGCAGTACCGGCTGAAGAAGGGCACAAAGTGGGTGCAGCCCAGCTCCACGCCGTGGCGGATGACCTGCTCCAGCTTGTCCTGCTTGGGGTAACCCACGAACAGGGTCACTTCCACGCTGGGCTCGGCGGCGCTGGGATAGCCCGGCTCCACGCTGAACTCCACAGTTTCCGGCCCGAAGCCGGTGATGGTGGCGGTGTATTCCACGGCGTTGCCGTCACATAAGATGACAGTGTCCCCCAGCTTGCCCCGCATCACGCGGGAAAGATGATGGGCATCGGCCCCCCGCAGGGTGGCGGTGCCATTGGAGATTTCGGTTGTAAAGTAGCGATGCGGCATAAAAATAAACTCCTGTTTCCCTCATTACCGGCAAAACTGGCCGGTATGCCAAGGGCTCCCCTATTAGGGGAGCTGGCGCGAAGCGCCTGAGAGGTTTAATTCGACTTTTTACAAATAATGCACTCCCAGCCGCGCTTCTCCTTCACTTCCTGCACGGTCAGGCCGGCGGCTTCCAGAGCGGTGATCACCTCATCCTTACGGCTGTCGATGATGCCGCTGGCAATAAAGGTGGCATTTTCGGCCATCAGGCCGGGCACGGCGGGGGCAAGGCTGATGATGGCGTTTGCCACGATGTTGGCGGTGATGATATCGTACCTGCCGCTGGCCTTGTCGGACAGGTCACCCACCAGAACGGTCAGCTTGTCGGCCACGCCGTTCAGGGCGGCATTCTCGCCTGCGGTGCGCACGGCCACGGGGTCGATGTCCACACCCTCGGCACTGCCTGCGCCCAGCTTGAGGGCGGCAATGGCAAGGATGCCGCTGCCGGTGCCGATGTCCAGCACCCGCTCACCGCCGCGCACCCGCTCGTCCAGCGCTTCCAGGCAGAGGCTGGTGGTCTCGTGGCCGCCGGTGCCAAAGGCAAGGCCGGGGTCAAGGATCAGCTTGACGCGGTCGGTGTCGTACTCCTGCCAGGAGGGCACGATGGCCAGCCGTTTGCCAATGTCCATGGGGTGGTAGTATTTGCGCCAGCCGTTCTGCCAGTCCTCCTGCTCCACGCCCTCGGTCTCCACGGTGTAGGCGATGCCTGCCGCTTCCATCCGGGCCTGAATGAGCGCCAGCGTCTCCACGGGGGAAGCGCCCGGCTCCAGATACATGTGGATGATCACAGTGTCCCGGGGCTTGTCCAGCAGCTCCTGCTCGATCAGATCCACATGGGCGATCTCGGCCACCTGCTGCTCGATGTCGCTGTAATCCTCGATATAGATGCCGCCTTCGGCGATCATGGTGGCAACGGCCTCGGCGTTGTCGGCATCGGCCTTGGCCACGGTCAGGCGGATATCAGTCCATTCCATAAAAGAACCTCCCTGGGTCTTGTGTTTTCTATTTATAAGTATAGTACCCGATTCCGGCGCGGGATGCAAGCGGTTTGGGAAGAAAGGGCAAAAGAAAAGTTTTTTCAAAATCCTGCTCTGAAATGCGCAATAATTCCAAAAAGTTTTTCACGAAAGATGCAAATTCAAGGATTTTTGGTGCAAGATTGCGAAAACGGGCGTGAACCCTATTTCTTTTTTTCGGAGGATGTGTTAAAATATTGTTACGCAATTATGGACAGCCTGCAACCAGAGGCCTCCATAACAACAACATTCTTTAAGGAGGAATGTGTCTTATGATGAAGTATCTCCAGAAACTGGGCAAAGCTCTGATGCTTCCCGTCGCTGTGCTGCCGATCTGCGGCATCCTGATGGGTCTCGGCTATGCTCTGGCCCCGGGTGTCATGGGTGTCCCCGGTGCTGCAACTTCCGGTGCAGCTTACACCGTTGGCTTCCTGCTGGTCAAGGCAGGCGGCGCTCTGATCGATAACATGGCATGGCTGTTCGCCATTGGTGCCGCTGTCGGCCTTGCAGACAACGACGGCACCGCAGGTCTGGCCGGTCTGGTCAGCTTCCTGATGATGCAGCAGCTGCTGAACCCCGGCGTGGTCAGCATGGTGCGCACTCTGGAAGAGGGCACCGCTACCTACATCGCCTTCCAGAAGGTCGCCGGCAACTCCTTCATCGGCATTCTGGCCGCTGTTGTGGGTGCTGCCTGCTACAACAAGTTCAAGAATATCCAGCTGCCTGACTGGCTGGCATTCTTCTCCGGCAAGCGCTTCGTTGCAATTGCTACCGGCGTGATCTCCATTCTGGTGTCCGTGGTTCTGCTGTTCGTCTGGCCCGTCATCTTCGGCGCGCTGGTCGCTCTGGGCAAGGGCATCGCTGGCATGAGCGGCATCGGCGCTGGTCTGTACGCCTTCCTGAACCGTCTGCTGATCCCCACCGGCCTGCACCACGCTCTGAACAACGTGTTCTGGTTCGACACCATCGGCCTGGGCGACCTGTCCCACTTCTGGGCAGGCGAGACCTCTGCTGACGTGGGCTGGAGCCTGGGTATGTACATGTCCGGCTTCTTCCCCTGCATGATGTTCGGTATCGCCGGTGCTGCTCTGGCTATGGTCAAGACCGCTAAGAACAAGAAGGCCGCCATCGGTCTGGTTCTGTCTGCTGCAATCTGCGCATTCGTCTGCGGCGTTACCGAGCCCTTCGAGTTCGGCTTCATGTTCCTGTGCTTCCCGCTGTACGTTGTGTACTCCGCTCTGTACGGCATCTTCACCGTCATCACCTACTACTCCGGTTTCCGTGCTGGCTTCTGCTTCTCCGCAGGCGCTACCGACCTGGTGTTCTCCGCTTCTCTGCCCGCAGCTGCTAAGACTTGGATGATCATTCCTCTGGGCATCGCAGCATTCCTGGTGTTCTACTTCGTGTTCTACTTCGCCATCACCAAGTTCGACCTGAAGACCCCCGGCCGTGAGGACGAGGATGCCGAAGAGGCTGAGAAGAAGGTCGTTCTGGCCAACAACAACTACACTGAGGTTGCTGCTGGCGTGTTGAAGGCCATCGGCGGCAAGGAGAACGTCTCCAGCGTGGACTACTGCGCTACCCGCCTGCGCTTCGCCATTAAGGACTACACCGCTGTGGATGAGAAGGCTGTGAAGGCTGCCGGTGCTGCCGGTGTCATCCGCCCCGACAAGACCACCTGCCAGGTCATCATCGGCACCAAGGTGCAGTTCGTGTATGATGAGCTGAAGAAGATGCTGTAAGCATCCTTCTGAGCACGTTTCCGTGCGGAAGGCTGGTTGCTTCCGCATCCATTCCCAAACTGTAAAAATGCCGCTGAGGGCGGGCGTTTACGCCCCGCTTTCGGCGGCATTTTGTTTTGTTCACAAACCGGCTACCCTTTTGGCCGGAAAACATGCTATACTGAAAACAACAAAGCAAAATAACAGGAGGTTCCCCATTATGAAGATCATTCGTGCAAAAGATTACAAGGACATGTCCCGCAAGGCTGCCAACATCATCTCCGCACAGGTCATTATGAAGCCCAACTGCGTGCTGGGTCTGGCGACCGGCGGCACCCCTGTTGGCGCATACGCTCAGCTGGTGGACTGGTACAACAAGGGCGACCTGGATTTCTCTGAGGTCACCACCGTCAATCTGGACGAGTACCGCGGCCTGCCCAAGGAGCACCCCGAAAGCTATTGGAGCTTTATGCACAAGAACCTGTTTGACAAGGTCAACATCCGCCCTGAGGCCATCCACCTGCCCGACGGCACCAACCCCGATGCTGCGGATGCCTGCAAAAAGTACAACGAGATCATCCACAGCGTGGGCGGCATCGACCTGCAGCTGCTGGGCCTTGGCCCCAACGGCCACATCGGCTTCAACGAGCCGGGCGAGGCCTTTGAGCTGGAGACCCACTGCGTGGACCTGACCCCCGCCACCATCGAGGCCAACAAGCGCTTCTTTGACGGCAACGAGGATCTGGTGCCCAAGCAGGCCTACACCATGGGCATCAAGACCATCATGCAGGCCCGCAAGGTGCTGGTGGTGGCCAACGGTCTGGCAAAGGCCAAGGCAGTCAAGGCAGTCGTCTCCGGCCCTGTGACCCCCGAGTGCCCGGGCTCCATCCTGCAGATGCACCCCGACTGCATCCTTGTGGCCGATGAGGAAGCACTGAGCCTGCTGTAATTAAACCTCTCCGTCATTGCTGCGCAATGCCACCTCCCCTAATGAGGGGAGGCCTTGGCAGCCGATTTCAGTGAATCTTTTTGCCAAAGGCTCCCCTACAAGGGGAGCTGGCGGGCGCAAGCCCGACTGAGAGGTTGCACGAAGGAAAGCGTGAGAATAAGAATATGATTATAAAGAATGCTCTGATTTATACCCCCCGCCACACCTTTGAGGAGGGGAGCCTGACCATCCGGGAGGGGCGCATCGTGCCCTTTGCACAGCCGGAGGAAGGCGAGGAGATCGTGGATGCCAAGGGCGCTTACGCTCTGCCGGGCCTGGTGGATATCCACTTCCACGGTGCTATGGGCAAGGATTTCTGTGACGGCAATGAAGAGGCCATCCAGACCCTGGCCGATTTTGAGGCCGGTAAGGGCGTGCTGGCCATCTGCCCCGCCACCATGACCTTCTCGGAAGAGATCCTGAACGGCGTGATGGATGCTGCCGCCGCCCATCAGAACGGCAGAGGCGCAGACCTTGTGGGCATCAACATGGAGGGCCCCTTCATCAGCCCCAACAAGGTGGGTGCCCAGAACCCGGAGTATCTCCACAAGGCGGATGTTGCAATGTTCCGCCGCCTGCAGAAGCGGGCAAACGGCCTGATCAAGCTGGTGGATATCGCTCCGGAGGAGCCGGGTGCGCTGGAGTTCATTGCCGCCTGCCATGATGAGGTGCGCATCTCCATTGCCCACACCTGCACCAGCTACGACACCGCCAACGCCGCCTTTGACGCAGGCGCGACCCACATGACCCACCTGTACAACGCCATGCCCGGCATCACCCACCGAGAGCCCGGCCCCATCATTGCGGCGCTGGAACGGGGCGCGGAGGTGGAGCTCATCACCGACAACGTTCACATCCACCCGGCCATGGTGCGGTTCACCTTCAACACCTTCGGGGATGACCATGTCATCCTGATCGCCGACAGCATGATGGCCTGCGGCCTGCCCGACGGCCAGTACAGCCTGGGCGGTCAGGCGGTCACGGTCAGCGGCCCCCGCGCCACCCTGACCGAGCACCCCGGCACCATTGCGGGCAGTGCCACCTGCCTGTACGACTGCATGAAGCGTGCCGTGCTGGAGATGAACGTCCCGCTGGAAAGCGCTGTCCGCGCCGCCAGCGAAAACCCCGCCAAGAGCATTGGCATCGACAATGATTACGGCAGTCTGGCTGCAGGCCGCTATGGCAATGTGATCCTGGCGGACAAGGAACTGAATATTCAGGCGGTCTACCAGAAAGGAACCCGTATCGTATGAACCCCGAGAACCTGACCTGGCGGCTGCTGACCGCCGAAGAGCTGACGAACGTTTACCTGAACGAGATGCGCCGGGATTTTCCTGCCGGAGAGCTGAAGCCCCTGAGCATGATCCTGAACAGCGAAGCCGCCGGTACCGCCCACACCTGGGGCGTGTATGAGGACGACGCGCTGGTGGCGTATCTGTTGATGGTGCGGCCCGTGGGCTGTGAGGTGAGCCAGCTGGACTACTTTGCCGTTCTGCCCCAATACCGGGCCGGCGGCATCGGAGCCGTTCTGCTTGCCGCCCTGCCTGACCACGAGAAGGGCGCGCAGGCTATCCTCATTGAAGCGGAGTGCCCCGAAAAAGCTGAGGACGAGGCCATGGCTGTGCGCCGCCTGGGCTTTTACGCCCGGTGCGGGGCCAAGGACACCGGCTGGACAGAGCATCTCTTTGATGCCTGGTTCCGGGTGCTGGTGCTCCCCTGCTGCGGCGGAAAGGTGCGCAGCCCCGAGGAAGCCGTGCGGCAGCTGGCAGACTGCTACCGCCGCACCATGGGCGAACCCCAGTGGCGCAGGAACATCACCTTCTACCGCCCCGATGGCGTGGAGGTCGAGCTTTAACAACGGTGCTTTGTCCATCCGTGCAGACTTTCCCGATATGCCAAGGGCTCCCCTATGAGGGGAGCTGGCGAGCGCAGCGAGACTGAGGGGTTGAATTCTGTCCCTTGACAGTCTGGGTAAATATGGTACTATGGTGATAGGAACAAACCAGATCTGAAATGGGAGGAATTTCTGATGCGCAATGTTTTTTCCCGCCGTGATTTTCTGAAAGCATCTGCCGCCGCTGTGCTGGCCGCTTCTGCCGCTGGTGTCCTCACCGGCTGCGATGGGGGCGGCAGCGAGATCCCGTCCGCGACCATCGGGCTGGGTGAGTTTGAAGTGACGGTAGCCGCGGATATGGTGTTGACCGGCGACGAAGTGGTTGGCGATGAAAACGCCAAAAGTTATCTCTGCAAACCCAATGTGCGCATCAAGTACAATGGCAGCGGCCTTGTAGGAGATGCGTTCATAAAAGTGTTCCACGCCAAGATCGACAAGAACGAGCTGGAGCTCCAGAACAAGGCAGACGTTCTGGTGAAAACCGCCGGTGCGTTCAGCAAAACCGTTGTGCCGCAGTTCAAGGCATCGGTCAGCGACTACGAGACCTTTAAGAAGGGCACGCCGTTCAAGCTGTATGTGACCCTGCAAGGCAGGACAGCCGAGTTTGCTCTGACGAGTGACGGCAAAGTGACAGTTTCCGCTGTCGATAAAGTCTGATATCCCCCAAAAAGCCCGAGGTGCACCCGCACCCCGGGCTTTTTTGCGCCCAAATTTTACATTGGGGCAAAAACATGTCCAAACAATTTACCTCGATTTTTCCCGCTTGTGGTCGAAGCGGTTCTCCGACTGGGATACAATAGTACCGTACCCAAGGAAAATACGAAAACAAGAGCCGGGAGCGGAAAACCCGGATGTTTGGAGGACAAATATTATGAAAAAGATCACGCGTCGTTCGTTTCTCACTGTCTGCGGTGCTGCTGCTGCCGCTGCTGCTCTGACCGCCTGCGGCGGCTCTGCTTCTTCTTCTGCCTCTGCCGCTGCAGGCTCCACTGCTTCTTCCACCGCTGCTGCTCTGTCCGGCAACGTTGCTACCGGTGGTTCCACCTCCATGAAGAACGTCATCGCTGCCCTGACCGAAGGCTTTGCCGAGGTTGAGCCGGGTGTCACCGTCAGCTACGACCCCACCGGTTCCGGCGCAGGCATCACCGGTGCTACCGATAAGACCCTGGACATCGGCCTGTCCTCTCGTGCCCTGAAGGACGACGAGAAGGCTGACGTGGAGGGCACCACCATCGCTCTGGACGGCATCGCCATCATCGTCAACAATGCAAGCAAGGTGGAGGATCTGACCGTTGACCAGCTCAAACAGATGTTCACCGGCGAGATCACCAACTGGTCTGAGGTGGGCGGCGACGACGGCGAGATCGTTCTGATCGGCCGTGAGGCTGGCTCCGGCACCCGTGATGGCTTTGAGAGCATCGTGGATGTCAAGGACAGCTGCAAGTACGCGCAGGAGCTGACCGCTACCGGCGCTGTCATCAGCGCTGTGGAGGCCAACCCTCTGGCCATCGGCTACGCTTCCCTGTCCGCTGTGGGCGACACCGTGAAGATGGTCACCGTTGGCGGTGTGGAGTGCAGCGAGGAGACCGTTAAGGACGGCAGCTACGAGGTGCAGCGTCCCTTCGTGTTCGTCACCAACAAGTCTGTCGCTCTGTCTGAGCAGGCACAGGCCTTCTTCGACTTTGCCACCAGTGCCGATGCTGCTGACCTGATCCGCACTGCCGGTGCTGTTCCTGTGAATGAGTAATTGCGGAAAGCAATGATGCTATGAACAACAAAAAGATCTCTCTCCCCAGAACCCCTGCTGCGTGGCTGGAAGCGGTGATGAACTTCATCTTCTTCCTCTGCGGCATTCTGGCGGTGGGCTGTGTGCTCCTGATCTCGGTGTACATGGTCCTCTCCGGTGTGCCTGCCATCCAGGAGATCGGGCTGTTCCGGTTCCTGTTCGGTACCCGGTGGGCTTCCACCGCTGCCGACCCGGCCTACGGCATCCTGCCCTTCATCCTGTCCAGCGTTTACGGCACGCTGGGTGCCACCGTGATCGGTGTGCCCATTGGCCTGCTGACGGCGGTGTTCCTCTCCAAGGCCGCAGGCCCGAAGGTGCGCACCGTGGTCGTGACCGCCATTGAGCTGCTGAGCGGCATCCCCAGCGTTGTGTTCGGCCTGCTGGGCATGCAGGTGCTGGTGCCCGCCGTGGCCAAGGCCTTTGGCAAGGCCTCCGGTGCCTGCCTGCTGAGCGCCATCGTGGTGCTGGCGGTGATGATCCTGCCCAGCATCGTGTCGGTGTCGGTCACGGCACTCAACGCTGTGCCGCCGGAGTACGAGCAGGGCAGCCTGGCTCTGGGGGCAACGGATGCCGAGACCTGGTTCAAGGTCAGTGTCCCCGCTGCCAGGAGCGGCATTGCCGCCGGGATCGTGCTGGGCATCGGCCGCGCCATCGGCGAGGCCATGGCCGTGATGATGGTGGCTGGCAACAGCCCCAACATGCCGGACAGCCTGTTCCGCAGCGTCACCTTCCTGACCACCGCCATTGCCAAGGAGATGAGCTACGCCAGCGGCCTGCAGAAACAGGCGCTGTTCAGCATTGCGCTGGTGCTGTTCGTCTTTATCATGGGCATCAATATCCTGCTCAATGTGGTGCTGAAGGGAGGAAAGCGCGATGAATAACAGTGCTTCTGCCTCCCGCCGCACCTGGAACCGCGTGATGAACGCTCTGGTCTGGGCCTCGGCTGTGCTGGTCATCGTACTGGTGGCGGGCATTCTGGGCATGGTGCTGGTGCGCGGCATTCCGCACATCAGCTGGAAATTCCTGACCACCACCGCCAGTGTGCTGAAGGGCACGGACGGCATCCTGCCTGCGATCCTCAACACGCTGTATGTCATCCTGCTGACGCTTCTGATCGTACTGCCGCTGGGTGTGGGCGCGGCCGTTTACCTGACCGAGTACGCCCAGAACCGCAAGGTCATCTCGGTGATCGAGTTCACCAACGAGACGCTGGCGGGCATCCCCAGTATCATTTACGGTCTGGTGGGTATGCTGGTGTTCGCCCAGACGCTGGGCTTCCAGACCTGCCTGCTCTCCGGCAGCCTGACGCTGGTGATTATGAACCTGCCCACCATCATCCGCACTACCCAGGAATCCCTGAAAACGGTGCCCCAGGGCTACCGTGAGGGCGCGCTGGGTCTGGGCGCGGGCAAATGGCACATCATCCGCACCATCGTGCTGCCCTGCAGCATCGACGGCATCGTGACCGGCTGCATCCTGGCCGTGGGCCGCATCGTGGGCGAAAGCGCCGCGCTGCTCTTCACCGCCGGTGCCGCCGAGGTCATTGCCAACGGCGTGCTCAAGGCCTACACCTCCAACGGTGCCACCCTGTCGGTGCTGCTCTATCTCCGTGCCTTTGAGGACGGAGATTTCGACTCCGCATGGGCCATCGGCGCAGTGCTGCTGGTGCTGGTGCTTGCCATCAATCTGGCAGCCCGGCTGGCCAAAACCAAACTGAAACAGAAGCAGTAGATAACTCCCTCCGTCATCGCTGCGCGATGCCACCTCCCTCACGGAGGGAGGCTTATCCTGCCCGCAACGCAAAAGGCTCCCTCTCAGAGGGAGCTGGCGCGGCATAGCCGCGACTGAGGGAGTCAATACAAGAGGAAAACTATGGAAAACGTATCACCCATTATCACAGCCAAAAACCTGAACCTCTGGTACGGGGATTTCAAGGCGCTGAAAGATATTTCGCTGGACATGGGCGAGCGGGAGATCACGGCCCTTATCGGCCCCTCCGGCTGCGGCAAGTCCACCTTCCTGAAGACCCTGAACCGGATGAACGACCTTGTGCCCGGGATCCGCATCGAGGGGGATGTCCGCCTGAAAGGGCAGGATATCTTTGCCCGCGAGATGCAGCCCACCGAGCTGCGCCGCCGGGTGGGCATGGTGTTCCAGAAGGCCAACCCCTTCCCCATGAGCATCTACGATAACATCACCTACGGCCCCAGACTGCACGGTGTGCACAATAAGGCAGAGCTGGACGAGCTGGTGGAAAGCTCCCTGAAGGGTGCCGCCCTCTGGAACGAGGTCAAGGACCGCCTGAAAAAGAGTGCTCTGGGCCTTTCCGGCGGCCAGCAGCAGCGCCTGTGCATTGCCCGCGCCCTGGCTGTCAAGCCCGAAGTCCTGCTGATGGATGAGCCCACCAGCGCCCTGGACCCCGGCTCCACCATGAAGGTGGAGGAGCTGATGAGCGAGCTGAAAAAGAACTACACCGTGGTCATCGTGACCCATAACATGCAGCAGGCAGCCCGTATCAGCGACCGCACCGCCTTCTTCCTGCTGGGCGAGCTGGTGGAAGCCGGCCCCACGGCGCAGATCTTCAGCACCCCGCAGGATAAGCGCACCGAGGATTACATTTCGGGCCGGTTCGGCTAAGGAGAAAAACGCAATGAGCAACCGTACACAATACGAAAACGACCTTGCCGCCCTGAAAACGGCCCTGACCGAGATGGGTCAGAGCGTTGCCGATGCTGTGGAAGCTGCAATGGAAGCCCTCTGCACCGCCGATGCCGAGGCTGCCGCCGCCGTGGCGCAGGGCGATGGCCGCATCAACAACATGGAGCGGGACATTGAGCACCGCTGCATGACCCTGCTGCTCCGCCAGCAGCCGGTGGCAGGCGACCTGCGCCGCATCTCCACCGCCATGAAGGTGGTCACGGATGTGGAGCGCATCGGCGACCATGCCTCCGATATCGCGGAGATCATCCCCCATCTGGTCACTGTCCGCAAGGAGGGGGACCCTGCTGTGAGCCAGGCCATCAAGATGGGCCAGAAGGCGCACAAGATGATCCTGGATGCCCTGAATGCCCTGACCTCTGAGGACGAGCAGACCGCCCTCAGGGTCATTGCCGCCGACGATGAGGTGGACTACGATTTCAACGCCATCAAGCATACGCTGGCGCAGGAGATCGCCGCCGACCCCGGCAAGGTGGATGCCGCCCTGGATCTGCTCATGGTCATCAAGTACCTGGAGCGCATCGGCGACCACGCCGTGAACCTGGCCGAGTGGGTGGAGTTCGTCCGCAGCGGGCGTTATCATAACGAAAATATGTTCTGATCTTTTGTTTCCGTTCTCCTGTTCTCCTGAAAAAGAGCTGCCGCATCCCCTGCGGCGGCTCTTTTGCGTTGCCCTCTCAGCCTCGCTCCGCTCGCCAGCTCCCCCAAAGGGGGAGCCAACGCATCAAAGCAATAGACTGCTGCAAATATGCAGAATGTTGACCCGAAGCCGCAATTGCCTCTCCCTTCGGGAGAGGTGGCATTGCGTCAGCAAGGACGGAGAGGGCGGTTTGCTAAAAAAATTTGAGCTTTCTGCAATTATTTCTGTGCCCCGCCCGTATTATAGGCAGAAAGGCTTCCCCAGAAAGCCTGATGAACTGGCTGCGGCGGGTGTCCGGCATCCCCCTTGTCCCCGCCCGCCGCTGCCGCAACGGAGGGTTTTAACGCTATGGTACAGACCAAGAATTTCCCGCTGGAAACGCGCGGCGAGGCGGTCAGCCGCGAAGCGCTGGTCCAGGCGGCATTACAGGAGATCACCCAGAATTACCGCGAAGCAAGCCTTTCCAATGTGGCCCGCAGCTACGGCGTTTCGCTGGCGTATGTCAGCGAGTGCGTCCGGGCCCAGACCGGAAAGACCTATAAGGAGCTGCTGCAGAAGCACCGGATGGAGACCGCCGCCCGCCTGCTGCGCCGCAGCGACCTGAACATCCAGCAGATCATCACCCAGGTGGGCTACGAGAACACCAGCTACTTCTACCGCCTGTTCCATGAGCGGTATGGCCAGAGCCCCCGGGAGTACCGCCGGGCACGCAGCCAGCGCACATAAGTGCATCAGTGAACGACCCTCTCCGCCTTTGCAGCAGGCTTTGACGGAGAGGGCCGTTTTGTGTTATATTAAAGCAGAACGATCAGGGCGGGCAGCGGCCTGCCGGAAGAGAGGTTGGATGAAGATGTTTCGTGGAGCAAGACGTGCAGATCTGGATGCGATCCTGAAAATTTATGCCCGCGCCCGGCAGGCGATGGCGGATTCCGGCAACCCCACCCAGTGGGGAAATCATTTCCCGCCGCAGGAGCTGCTGGAAGAGGACATTGATTCCAACCGGCTGTTCCTCTACCTTGTCAACGGCGAGCTGGAGGGCGTGTTTGCCTTTATCCTTGGCCCGGACCCCACCTATGCCCGGATCGAGGATGGCAAGTGGCTGAACGATACCCTGCCCTACGGCACCATCCACCGGCTGGCTTCGGCGGGCAGGCACCCCGGCGTTGCCGCCGCTGTGATCACCTGGTGTCTGGAGCACTGCGAGAGCCTGCGGGCCGACACCCACGCCGACAACAAGATCATGCAGCACCTGCTGGAAGAAAACGGCTTTACCAGGTGCGGCATCATCCATGTGGAGGACGGCACGCCCCGCATTGCCTACCAGAAAATGTCCCTTACCCTGCCTTTGCGCCGGGATTGAACCGCAAAAATGCGCCGCCCCACCGGAAACGATGGAGCGGCGCTGTTTTTATGCAGTTCTGTCAGCCGTGGAAGGGAGCGGGTGCGCCTGCGTTCAGGAAGCGGCAGCTGCTGCCGGAGCTTCCGGGGCGGGCTGCTCTGCCGCAGTTTCTTCCGGCGTGGGCTGGAAATACTTCTCGTACAGCTCCATGCCGATGCGGTAGCCCTGCCACACGATGACTGCCGTGCCTGCACCGGCCACGCCGATGATGGCGGCAGTGCCCAGAATGCTGGGCTCGCTCTCGATGGTGGCATCCCGGTACTGGGCTTCCACGGTCACGGTGCTGCCCTTGGCCACGCTGCCCGCCGGGATGGTAAAGCTCTCCTCGTTGTAGGCGACTGCCGGGTTGCCCAGCAGGCTGGCTTCATCCATGGCCCACAGGTCGAACACCATGCCCTCGGGCACGGCGCTCTGGTTCAGCGTCACCTTGACCTCGGCATCCACCGGCACGCTGGCGCTGGTCATGGCTTCGCCGCCGTTGTAGGTGAACGTGCCGCCCTTCACCGTCAGGGTGTAGGTGGGGGCTTCGGGTTCGGGCTCGGGTTTGGGTTCGGGCTTCGGGTCGGGAACAACGATTTTGGTCGAGTTCAACTCCACATCGCTGTCGGGCATCTCAAAGCGTACCACTGTTTTGTCGGTTTCACCGTTCGGGTAAATGCTGCTGAATGCCTTGCCGATTTCCTGACCGTTGATATTTGTAATATCTACATTGGATTCTACGGTGAGGACGGTGCCTGCGTAGGAATACAGATCCCATGCGGAGCCCTGCACCAAATCATAGGTGGTCTTATCGTAAACAAGAGGAAGCGTATCGTTTACTTTCAAGATAGCTCCATCTTTTACGGTAACAGAGCGATAATTTCCACTCAGCACGGTTCCCTGGGTGAGAATGCTGTCTTTTCCGTTGAATGCACCGCCGGTTATCACGCCGTCGTTGTAAAGCAGACCAGCCGCAAATGTGCCGCCCTCAATTTTATGCGTTTTAGTGGGATCGCCATCAGGCCAACCATTTGCTACCAGAGTGTTGAAAACACCGTCCTCAATGATTCCATATTCGTTGGAGATGCCGCATATCACTGCATCCAGCTGGCCGGTTTTATTGACTGGGTCTGTATAACGGAAGTTGTAGGTGTTTCCGCCGGTCAGATACAGTGTGCCATGGCTCATGCCATCGGATGCTTTATTAACATACCAGCCGTTACCATAATAATTATAATAATTGTTATCGGGCTCAAAAGGAGCATCGACTATAACCGGTGTGCCATCACTGTCCATGATAAGGGGCAAACCATGGGAAGCCTGGTTCAGTATGATATCCGCTTCCGGATCAAGAGCACTCACAGAATTAAGAGATTCTATATTGATGCGCACGGTGTTTTTGTTGGAAGAATCCGGATATACGCTTTCCAATAAAATGCGGTTGATATCAAGGATGGGTTCACTGGCGGTAATGGTATTACTTCCGGTCTTGACTGCATAAAGTGTGTTGCCCCAGTCGTCGGACGCAAGACCATTGACTGCTGTGATAGAACCGGTTCCGTTCAGAGTGACTTTTCTGAATGTGCCTGCACCTTCACCAGTGGGCGTGTTTTTGAACGCGCCGCCGGTCAGCGTTGCATCGGGTTTAACAACCACCAAGTGGACATCCGGGTTCAGGGGGCGCAGTGCGTGTTCCTCACCGGAGAAATCATAACTTGTCGGCGTGCTGGGGTTCAGGGTCAGAGTTTTGTCAGTGTGGTTATAGCTCCAGCCGTTGCCGCTGTAATCCCGGGTGCCGCCTTCGGTGCCAACGGGGTAGCCGTTTTCGTCGATCACCAGCCGGGTCAGCATGCTCAGGGTAACGGTGTCTGTACCAGTGGATGGTGCGGTGAAAGTGACAAAAAAACTATCAGAGGATGCATGGTCAGTAGAATAGTCTACATTCTGTGAACAATCTTCTAACAAATAATGTATGCCGTTTGTGTCCCCGAATGTAACATCAATAGGAAATAATATTGGTTGACTGATAGGGGAAAAAGTATATTCGATGGTGACACTGGTATCATGGTCGGAATTGGGAATAATATAACAGCCACCGATGAGACCATTGATTGTTGCGCGGCTAATCTTATAGATACCAGTGTTCTGGAGGTTCACATTCAAGGTATAACCTTTAGCAACATGGCCGCCCGCTGGTTTTTCACGAAAAATGCCGCCCTTTATGGTGCCATTGTTGGTAACGGATATAAACGTGCCATTTTCAATCGTGCCACTGGATTCATTGGATATGGCATGGAGAAATTTTCCACCAGTGATAGAACCATGATTTATGAGGGAAGAGGAAGAAGAAAAAAAATAACCGCCACTGATTTTTCCGTTATTTATCACAGCGTTGTCGAAATTTCCCCTAACAATGGTTGCATTTCCTCCAATCGTGAGTTTACATTTGGTGACATTTCCATAGCCGGAAATAATTGAAAAAAAATCATATTCTGTCGAGCTGGCAGGATGCAGGTCAAGCGTTTGTGTAGAACCGTCATAGCTCCAGTCATCACCAGAACAATTTTCATCATGGTTTTTACCGGAACCGACAGGATAGCCATCTGCAATTTTTAATTGGTCGCCTCCCTCCGCCCACGCTGTGATTGCCGACACAGGCAGGAGCGTTACCGCCATGCACAGCGCCACCAGAAGGCTGATAAGTCGTTTCTTCATAGGGGTCCCTCACTTTCTTTGGGCCGGAAGTGGAGCTCCGGCAAAAATGGATGCTCTTACTTCCTTAAATACACGCCGCGCGGAATCCTTTCACCTTTTTTCAAAAAAATTTGAAAAAAAAAACGAACTGCAAAACAGTCCGTTTTCGGGTCATCTTTCGTAATGTGTCCAAAGGCTTAAAATCTTGATGGTTTGCTCTTCTTCAAAAACATCATACACAAGGCGGTGCTGTACGTTGATGCGCCTGCTGTACGAGCCGTTCAAATCGCCCACCAGCTTTTCATAGGGCGGCGGGTTCTGGAACGGATTTTCTTTTATAACGGAGATCAGCGCCTTCGCTTTTTCGTCAAGATGGGCGGATTTCAGCTTTGGAATGTCCTTGAGCGCGGTTTTCGCATAAACAATCTTGTACATTTACCACTCCACAGCCGATTCGTCAACACAATCTTCCAGCGGTTCGGCCTTGGCCGCCATGAGCTTTTCCCGCATTCCCGGCACGGAGACGAGATAAAGCGTTTCCATAATGCCGCTGTAATCTTCTTCCGAAAGCAGAACAGCGTTGCCGTCTTTAGTGCAGATGTTCAGCGGTTCATTGTACTTTACGGTCTGCTCTACATACTGGAAAGCATTCTTGCGAAAGTTCGTGATATTAGTGGTCGTCATCGTGCATCACCTCTTATGTACATAATAGCGTACACGCTGCGCGGTGTCAAGACCTTTTTTGCAGAACTGGGGGCTTGTGGAGCGGGGGCAATCGTTCTATAATACAAGCTGTGAAATGAATCACAAAAGGGGTGGAACGTATGGACAAAAAACTGAACGAGGCCGTGGCGGCGCTGCGGCCCCAGATGGTGGCGGCGCTCCAGCGGCTGGTGCGCAGGCGCAGTGTGGAGGCCGACCCGCTGCCGGGCAAGCCCTTTGGCCAGGAGGTGGATGCCTGCTTTGCCGAGGCGCTGGCCCTCTGCCATGAGCTGGGCTTTGAGACCACCGACATGGATCGGTACATCGGCTGGTGCGAGATCGGCACCGGGGACGAGATGGTGGCGGTGCTGGGGCATCTGGACGTGGTGCCCGAGGGCGAGGGCTGGCATCACCCGCCCTACGCCGCCGAGATCGAGGGCGGCAGGCTGTATGGCCGGGGTGCCATTGACGACAAAGGCCCGGTGGTGGCCAGCCTGTTCGCGCTGAAGGCCATCCGGGACCTGGGCATTCCGCTCAACCGCCGTGTCCGGCTGCTGTTCGGCCTGAACGAGGAGACCAACGACCGGGACGTGCTGTACTACAAGGCCCACGGCGGGGAGATCCCGGTGCTGGGCTTCACCCCGGACGGCGAGTATCCGCTCATCAACGGCGAAAAGGGCATCCTGAACGAGAGCTATGCTGTGCAGCTGCACCAGACCGGGGCCTGGCAGCTGAACAGGGTGCAGGGCGGCGTGGCCGGCAATGTGGTGCCGGACTACGCCTGCGCTGTGCTGACCGCCCCGGCGGGGGCCTCCCTGCCGGATGCGGAGCACATCACCGTGACGGCCCTCCCCGGCGGCTATCAGGTGGAAGCGGTGGGCGTTTCGGCCCACGGCAGCCACCCGGAGCAGGGCGAAAACGCCATCGGGCGGCTGGTGTGCTACCTCGACCGGCTGCCGCTGGAGGGGGATGCCAAACAGGCCGTGCACTTTCTGGCCGAGAAGCTGGGCACCGACCCCTACGGCGAGCGCCTGCTGGGCCACCGGCTGGAGGATGCGCTCTCCGGCCCCATGAGCTGCAACTGGGGGCTGATCGAGGGCGACGCGCAGCATCTGTGGGTCAAGCTGAACTACCGCTATCCCGTGACCATGGAACGGGCAGACTGCCAGCCCGCTGTGCAGGCCGCCTTTGAGGCCGCAGGCTGGGCGCTGGATGGGCAGGTGCACAAGGAAAAGCTCTACTACCCTGCCGAGACCCCGCTGGTCAGCGCCCTGCTGGAGGTTTACCGGGATGCCACCGGCGACAATGCCCCGCCCAAGTGCATCGGCGGCGGCACCTACGCCAAGATGCTGCCCAATGTGGTGGCCTTTGGCCCCCTGTTCGCGGGTGACCCGGTCACAGAGCATCAGCCCGATGAATGCATCGATCTGGAACGTCTGGTGCAGAACGCCCAGATCATTGCAAACGCCATTGTCAAGCTGGCAAACCTGCCGCTGGAATAAGAAGGAGGACGGGACTATGAAGATCACACAGGTGCGGCTGGGCCGCATTTCCACCCCGCTGCGGGTGCCGTTCAAAACGGCACTGCGCACGGTGAACAGCGTTGAGGATGTTATCGTGGAGCTCCACACCGATACCGGTGCGGTGGGCTACGGCGAAGCACCTCCGACCGGTGTTATCACCGGCGACACCACCGGGGCCATCCTCGGTGCCATTCAGGATCATATCGCCCCTGCCCTGCTGGGCCGCGACCTCGATGAGTTCGAGGATCTGACCGCCGTTGTGCAGAAGGCGCTTGTCCACAATACCAGCGCCAAGGCCGCTGTGGACATGGCCCTGTGGGATCTGCTGGGCCAGAAGTACAGCGCCCCTGTTTACCGGATGCTGGGCGGTGCCCGCAAAAACATCGTGACCGATATCACCATCAGTGTCAACCCGCCGGAGGAGATGGCCCGGGATGCCCGCACCGCCGTCCAGCGCGGCTACGACTGCCTGAAGGTCAAGGTTGGTATCGACCCGGAGCTGGATGTGGCCCGCCTTGCCGCGGTGCGGCAGGCCGTGGGCCGGGACATCAAGCTCCGCATCGATGCCAATCAGGCCTGGAATGCCAAGCAGGCGGTCCGCATCCTGAACCAGATGCAGGAAAAGGGGCTGGACATTGAGTTCGTGGAGCAGCCCGTGCCCGCCGCAGACCTTGAGGGGATGCAGTATGTCACCCGCCATGCCGATGTGCCCGTGCTGGCCGACGAGAGCGTGTTCAGCCCGGCAGATGCCCTGCGGATCATGCAGACCGGCGCGGCCGACCTTGTGAACATCAAGCTGATGAAGTGCGGCGGCATCACCAATGCCCTGCGCATTGCCGCCGCCGCTGAGGTGTACGGCGTGGAGTGCATGATCGGCTGTATGCTGGAAGCGAAGATCTCGGTCAACGCCGCCGTGGAGCTGGCCTGCGCCAAGAAGATCATCACCAAGATCGACCTCGACGGCCCGGTGCTCTGCAGCGAGGACCACATCCTCGGCGGTGCCGTGTTTGACGAGAAGAACATCACCGTCTCCGACGCGCCCGGCATGGGCATTCAGGGCTTTGTGCCCGGCAAGGTGTCCTATCTCGACTAAAACAGGAACAGACCGCATCCCGAAACACACGGGGTGCGGTCTCTTTTTGTGAAATTGTATTCTGTGTGCGGACAGTGAGGAAAGTTCCTGTCAGTACACGTTGAAATAAAAACCAAAAAAACGGGTAAAATCTTTGACTTTTTGGCCTGCGAGGCGTATAATCGTACTTGTTCCGTGTAGAGGAATGGGAAAACTGTGCGCAATAGGCGTACAATCTGAATAGGGGAGTAGAAAAGTTATGAAAACGTTGAAAGCGGTTGCGGCAAGGTACAACGCCACCAGCCTGATCCTGCGCATCGTCATCGGCCTTGTGGTCGGTGCGGTGCTGGCACTGGCGGTGCCCGGTGCGGGCTGGGTGGAAGAGTTCGGCAGCCTGTTCGTGGGTGCCCTGAAGGGCATTGCCCCGGTGCTGGTGTTCGTTATCGTGGCCAGTGCGCTGGCGCAGGGCACGTCCAGGCTGGACCGGCGCTTTGGCACGGTCATCTGGCTGTACATGCTCACCACCTTCCTGGCCGCCGCCATTGCGGTGGTGACCAGCTTCCTGTTCCCTCAGACCGTCGTTCTGGCCGAGGCGGCAGAATCCGAGGTGGTGCCCCAGGGTCTGGGCGAGGTGATGAACACCCTGCTCACCAACTTTGTGGCAAACCCCGTCAGTGCCCTGCTGAACGGCAATTACATCGGCATCCTGTTCTGGGCCTGCCTGTTCGGTCTGGCCATGAAGAAGTACGGCGCAGACAGCACCAAGCTGTTCCTGGCAAACACGGCGGATGCAGTCTCCCAGATCGTCCGCTGGATCATCAATCTGGCACCCTTCGGCATCATGGGCCTTGTGTACACCAACGTGTCCAGCAACGGCCTGTCCATCTTTACCCAGTACGGCAGGCTGCTGCTCCTGCTGGTGGGCACCATGCTCTTTATGGCACTGGTCGTCTCGCCCTTTATCATCTTTGTGTATCTGCACTGCAACCCGTATCCGCTGGTGCTCCGCTGCCTGCGTGAATCCGGCCTGACCGCCTTCTTCACCCGCAGCTCTGCCGCCAACATTCCGGTCAATATGGACCTGTGCGAAAAGCTGGGGCTGGATAAGGATATGTATTCCGTCTCCATCCCGCTGGGCGCTACCATCAATATGGATGGTGCCGCCATCACCATTACCATTATGACGCTGGCTGCGGCCAATACGCTGGGCATTCAGGTGTCCCTGCCCGCCGCCATCCTTCTTTCGGTGATGAGTGCTCTGGGTGCCTGCGGCGCTTCCGGCGTAGCTGGCGGCTCCCTGCTGCTGATCCCCATGGCCTGCTCCCTGTTCGGCATCTCCAATGATATCGCCATGCAGGTGGTCGGTGTCGGCTTCATCATCGGTGTGGTGCAGGATTCCGTGGAAACTGCCCTGAACTCTGCCGGTGACGTGGAATTTGCCGCCACTGCGGAATATCACCAGTGGCGCAAGGAGGGCAAGCCCCTGCCGGTGTTCCTGTGCAAGTGATGCAAAACTGACAAAACTGAAATGGCTTTTCAAAGGCTGCTGTGCTGCTGGCACGGCGGCCTTTTTTGTTGGGAACTTTTTTCTGGGCATTTTGCACAGGAAAGCCCTTGCCCTGTTGGAAATTGACGGATTCTGACGGACTTTGCATGAGAGTATCCCATTTTACAGAAGAAATTCTGGGCAAAACAGAGAGAAAATCTGAAAAAGTTTTCCAAACAAGGCTTCAATCGTCCATGTATACAAGAACTTTATTTTTTATAAAAAACGTTTTGTGCTAGTTGCGCAAAGAACGAAAGAACGTTAAAAATGTATCACTAAATTCATAGTTTGTTCATAGAATTTATAAAACGATTTCATAATTGAGTGGCATAATATGGCCATCCTCAGAGAGGGGAACAAAAGAACGAAGCGTTCTGAGAGGTTCCGCTCTGAGGATGCAGGGAGATAGAGGCCCTGCCAAAAAACACAATGACATTTACCGATATACGGAGGATATTTATTATGATGAACAAGAACACTGCTATCCTGGACAACACTATGATGGACGCTTACCTGACTGTCACCGAGGGCGTGTCCGATAACTGCGGCATTGGCCTGGCTTTTGCAAGCCTGCTCGAGAGCGCAAAGAAGAACTTTGTCAACCAGAGCAACCGCCGCGCTGTCAATGCAAGCTTTGCCGGCTGATCTTCTCCAATTTGCCGGTTGAAGATTCTCCTTCTTTTTTTGTTACAGCTGCTGCCACACTGTAATATGAACTGAAAAGCCCGGAACCACCTGCCGCCATAGCAGGTACGGTTCCGGGCTTTTTTACTGTGCGGGTTCGGTCGGCGCAGGGATTTTAAGCCGTCAGCTTTGCTTTCTGCAGTGCAGCCACGATCAGCGGAATGAGGATGAGCTGCGCCACGATGCCGGGCACGGCAGTGAGCACCGCACCGGACAGGAAGGCGCTGAACGGGAAGCTGGAGCCGGACAGACCAGCCAGCACAAAGCGCACCGTACCCCAGACAAGGCGGCCTGCCACCATCGAGGTAACAAGGGCGGCATAGATCATGGGCAGGGTGTGCTGCACCTTGCGGTACATGAAACCGGCCACAGCGCCGTATGTGGCCAGCTCAAAGGCCATGGCGATGGCAATGGGGTACATCGGGGGCATCCCGAACAGCACCGAGCGGAGCAGCGGGGCGGCAAAGCCCAGTGCCAGGCCCCAGGGGCCGCCCAGCACAAAGCCTGCCAGCAGCACCGGGAAGTGCATGGGGCAGAGCATATTGCCGATCTGAGGCACATGGCCGGTGATCATGGGCAGCACAAAGGCCAGTGCCAGAAACAGTGCGGCCAGCACCAGATCACGGGTCGCGGAACGGGTCTTGGTATTCATCAATGATTCCTCCTGAAAATGCACAGACAAAAAGGGCCTGCCGCCAGCACGCGCGCCAGCGGCAGACCCCTTCATGGTGTCTGTTTCAAAATAATGTCTGCGGGGAGAAACACGGGCTTCGGCCCGCAAAGCCCCGGCTTCAGCCGGGAATTGTGCAAAAAGTATAGCAGATGCAAAGCTGCCTTGTCAAGCTCAGAGGATGAGGATGGTTACGGGGCGGTGTTTGCGGATTTTTGAAATTTGTAGATGTAATAAAAGGAATCTTCACCGGGGCCTTCTGCAAATGTACTGTTACAGACATTGGTGTGAGAATAACCATTGTCGGAGGCTGCATTCAATTCGGCATCAGAAAGCGCATGTTCCATAAAGAGCCAGATCTCAGGATCGGAAAAAGTGAAGCACTGAGAAGTATTGGAGGATTCGATTTGAGCATGGACACGTCCCGGAAAGTAATAATCAAAGAGTGTCCAGTCTAGGAAGTAGTTCGTTGTATAAAGAACTGCATCCTGAGAGGGGGTAATAACTTCCAGACACTGGGTGGTCGCAAGGTCGATGCGCTTTTCCCGCTGATAGGTTTGGTAGAAATCCGGTAGACTGCACACCAGCGTTCCCAAAATCAAAATACTGGATAGAATGGTTCTCCAACGGACTTTAGACAGAAGAAAGCCAAAAACCAGGTAAACGACTGCGGTGAGCGGATAAAGGTATCGAACGAGAAAAAGCGGGCGAACGGCATGTGAAACGATCAGTCCGACTGCGGAGGTGCCGGCGGCAGAAAGCAAGCCGGTCAAAAGCCAGATCGTATCAGGTGCGAAGAGCCATTTAGAGGATGACTTGGCCTGTGCTGTGAAATAAAGAAGGAATGCAAGACCGAAAATGAGGACTGTCCAAGAAGGGTTGAAGAAGAATCCGATACAATTGATCGGAGAAGGAATGAAGGTGGACCACCAGTCCTTCGCAGCGCGTTTGAAAGTGGGAAGCAATACCAGAAGCCAGGGAAGGTAGACGACCACTGCGGCACAATAAGTGATAAGGATTTTTTTGAAGCTGGTCTTATCCCGCGGAAGCAGAGAAAGCAGAGCCAGATAGAAAAATGCAACGGAAATCAGGGCATAGTAGTGCGTATAAGCGGCACAAAGAGAGGCGACGCTGAAAATGACCCAATCGGAGGTTTTACCGGAATGAAGAATGTTATGGAGTGCCAGATAGGCCGCTAACACAAAGAAAGCGCCGAGCGAATACATTCTGGCCTCGACGTTGAACATGATAGCGGTATCAGTCAAAGAGGCAAAAGTGGAAACAACAACTGCGGGAATCAATCCGAATTGTCTGAAAATCACCGTACAGGCAAGAATCAGAATGAGCCCATAGGGAATCAGAGCCGACAGGTGGTAGACATATCCGTGATTGCACAGAAGATGATATAGGAGCTGCGCGAAAAGATAGTACAGCGGCGGATGGTTGTCTGCCGCTGTGACTTGGAGCATCTCGAAAATATTCATTTGGGCAAGGTCGATGCTGAACCCCTCATCTCCCCAGAAGGAGTTGTCAAAAATGCGGACAAAGTGCATGGCGAACAGCGCAAGGGCATACAGGTACAGCAGCCAGGGCAAAATCCTGCGGCTGCGCTGTGCCCGGGATGTGGGTGAGGAAAAAGACATAGGAACCTCCCAAAATGATAAAAAAAGCAAACAAATTCATCTTATTATATCATACAGCGGCAAAAGATGATATTGCAAAGCGGTCAAAAGCTGCAAAAATGTTTTGCAGGGGCAAAATGGCCCTGCATTTTCAACAAAAACGGGAACATTTACAAGCGATTTTGCCAAGGGATGTACATTTTGACGAAAGAACCTTGACGTTTTTGCATAGAATAGATAATATAGACTTGAGAAATAGCGCATCGGGGCGTACGGCCCGGGTGCGTATCATATCCGATGCAAACGCTGAGGTTCATACGGGAGGACCAAAGATGACAAATGCAGAAAAACTTACCCTGGCAAAACACGCCTGCCACATCCGCATGGGCGTGATCGAGGGCACTCACAGCGCCAAGTGCGGCCATCCGGGCGGCAGCCTGGATATCGCCGAGGTGCTGGCGTACCTCTATTTCGTAGAGATGAAGGTGGATCCGAAGGATCCCAAGAACCCTGACCGCGACCGTCTGGTGCTCTCCAAGGGCCATGCGGCCCCGGCGCTGTACGCCGCGCTGGCTGAGCGTGGGTTCTTCCCGGTGGAGGATCTCAAGACCCTGCGCAAGATCGGCAGCTACCTGCAGGGCCACCCCAACATGAACAGTGTGCCGGGCGTGGATATGTCCACCGGCAGTCTGGGTCAGGGCGTGAGCGCCGCCTGCGGCATGGCACTGGGTGCCAAGCACGCCGGTAAGCCCATCAATGTTTACACCATCCTGGGTGACGGCGAGGTGGAAGAGGGCGAGTGCTGGGAGGCCTTTATGTTTGCTTCTCACTACGGCCTGTCCAACCTCTGCGTCATGCTGGACCGCAACCATCTGCAGATCGACGGTACCACCGAGACCGTGATGAACAGCGCCCCGCTGGAGGAGAAGCTGAAGGCCTTCAACTTCAACGTGCTGACCATCAACGGCCACGATTTGGATGCCATTGAGAGCGCCATCGCCGCTTTCCACGCTGAGAACGAAAAGCCCACCTGCATCATTCTGGATACCCTCAAGGGCAAGGGCGTTTCCTTTATGGAGAACTCCGTTGACTGGCACGGCAAGGGCCCCAACGATGAGGAATACGCACAGGCCATGCAGGAGCTGAATGCAGCTTACGCCGCGCTGGAAGAGGAGGACAAGTAAGATGGCAGAAGTGAAGAAGATCGCTACCCGTGACAGCTACGGCAACACCCTGAAAGAGCTGGCCGCCGAGGGCCACGACGACCTGGTGGTGCTGGACGC
>ERZ1034976.681-NODE-681-length-30713-cov-12.682138_pt1 | contig 30713 bp, 23 predicted proteins | sample MGYA00520623_ERZ1034976 | MGnify/ENA primary metagenome ERZ1034976 (study PRJEB33766, sample SAMN09781774) | gut metagenome | biome: gut microbiome | host: Homo sapiens | place: Madagascar | study: EMG produced TPA metagenomics assembly of the PRJNA485056 data... | reverse complement strand
TAATTATACATAAAAAGTTATGACAAATCAATTATAATGTTGAAATGATTTTACAATCGGTTCGATTGGTAGCCTTGCGAGTATATTTCAGAAGGTAGGACACGGTTCGCTCTATAAATTTGTTTTGTGTTTGCACACAAAACAAATGGCGTTCACTGAACGCCGCTACAGATTACGCACGACTTTCATCATATCAAAATATTTTTATAAAACAAATTTATTCATAAAGTTGGGCGCCTGATGAGACCCCATACTGACTGTTTGTGACACACCGTATAACGAGCAGTTAGGTAAAATGATAATATACCTCGGGCATTAGAGCTTATCGCTTTTTAAACTATCTTCTCGAGCACGGTGCGATGCTACACCGCTGATGTAGGGATAAAGTTCTTCGTATGAATCAGCCTGTTCTTCGTTTTGTACAGCCGTTGGAATAAGTCCTGTGCAATCCTGATTTGAACAGGTGTTAAGCTCTAAATCACTTGGTGTTAAAATCTTTTTGTAATCGGGTACTTTGCGTTTCATCTGCACACTTCCTTTGTTATAGTGTGCATAACCACAGATAAAATATACACTATTTATGCTAAAAACTGCACCCGTAAAATCAGGTGCAGTTGAATTCTTTTATTACTTTACAATAAGTTTCTTGATTTTGAACACATCACCGTCCATAACCTTATATGTACTGCGGAGTTCGCCGTCAATTTCGGGGGAAATGCTCTGGTGAATGTACAGACTGTCGATACCAAAATCAGCCGCACCGCCGATATCGCTGATATAGTCGTTGCCAATCATAATTGACTCGCTCTTTTCAAGTCCGTAACGGTCAAAAAGTGTTTTGAAATATTTTTCGTCAGGCTTAGAGCATTCTTCGTCAGAGCTGATGCAAATGCCGTCAAAATATTTTGTCAGATCAAACATATTCAGCTCATTTTCTGTGAATGAACGCTGTGCGTTTGAGAGAAGATAAACCTTTTTGCCTTTTGCCTTGAGAGTGTCGAGAAGATCAAGTACACCGTCATAAAGCTTGATGTACTTTGTTGAGTAGCAACGGAATGCTTCGGCAATAAAAAGTACCTCGGCTTTTGTAACCTTAACGCCTTTCTGTGTAAATAGCTTACGGAAAACCTTTTCAATTTTGATGTCAACAACTTTTGTGTCGGGAGATTTTTTGAGAACAGCCTTTTTTTCAGCCTGAACAAGTCTGTCGTACTCCTCGTTAAGTTCATCATAGGTGTAGTGCGCACCCTTGTAGGCATAGAGAATGGCAATTTTCTTCCACAAATCATCGTTCCATTCATCTGTATTAATGTCGATAAGAGTGCCGTATAAGTCAAAAATGTAATTATTGTACATTTTTTGTCCTCCTCAATAAAATTTCAACTTTTATACTGCTATTGTACCAATTTTTTATCCTGATTGCAATAGCAGAATTTTTGTGTTATACTGAAGAAAACAGTATTTAATCGCATTTTTTGCATTTTTTAAATTACGGGGTGAATTTATGACTAAAAAAGAAATTGCCGTGAACGCTGTTCATGCCTTGAAAAAAGAATATCCCGACGCAATATGTTCGCTTGTTTACACAGACCCGTTGCAGCTGCTCATTGCAACAAGGCTTGCCGCTCAATGCACGGACGCAAGGGTTAATATGGTCACTCCTTCGTTGTTTGACAGGTTCAAAACGGCTCAAGATTTTGCCGACTCAACTCCCGAGGAAGTTGCTGAGTATATAAAAAGCTGCGGACTTTATAAGACTAAATCAAAAGATATTGTTGAAATGGCAAGGATGCTTTGTGACGATTTCGGCGGTGTTGTTCCCGATAATATTGACGATTTAACGAAACTCCCCGGTATCGGCAGAAAAACCGCAAATCTTGTGTGTGGTGACATTTTCGGTCAGCCTGCGGTTGTGGTTGATACACATTGCATACGCATTACAAAAAGGCTCGGACTTCACGATTTAAAAGATCAGAAAAAGATTGAATTTGCATTGCGTGAACTTTTGCCTCCCGATGAAAGCAACGACTTTTGTCACCGACTTGTTCTGCACGGCAGAGCAGTCTGCACCGCAAGAAAGGCAAAATGTGAAGAATGCTGTATGAACGGATTTTGCCCGAAGAAAATCTGACAGAGGGATTTGTATGGATAAGATGAAAGATATAAAGCTGATTGCACTTGACCTTGACGGCACAACTCTTGCCGACAGCGACACCTTGAGCAAACGAACGCAAACTGCCATTGAATCTGCGATCAAAAGCGGAATAACCGTTGTTGCGGCAAGCGGCAGACCGTTCGTTATGATGCCCGACAGCGTGATGAACATTGTCGGTCTGGACTATGCGATTACCTCGAACGGCGCTGTAATAAGCAAGTGCGGTAAAACGGTTCACCGTTCGCTGATTTTACCCGATGATGTGTTGAAAATTCTCGGTGCTGTGCGTAATGACGATGTTATTCTTGAGGGATTTATTGACGGATTCACATATGCCGATGTCAGATATGTGCATAGACCGCTTGACTACGGCTGTGAGCCTGAATATTTTGAATACACCCGTTCATGCCACGGCAAGATTGTCGATATGAGAAGCTTTTTGAGCAAGCATAGAAATGAGCTTGACCTCATCAGCATTATAAGTACGGACGAAAAACTTCGCAACAGGCTGTGGAGCAGTATCGAAAAGGCTTGCAACAGCGTTGAAATTACGACTTCAACCGACCATTTTGTTGAGATTATGTCGGCAGAGGCATCAAAGGCGAAGGCGCTCCTGCGTTTGTGTGAGTTTTTGAATATCGGCATGGAAAATGTCTGCACCTGCGGAAATGCCGATAACGATGCCGACATGATTGCCGAGTCGGGACTCGGTGCGGCTGTTGAAAACGCAAGTCAAAAGTGCCTTGACCGTGCCGATATCGTAATCCCGTCAAATAATAACGATGGTGTTGCACAATTGATTGAGAAAATTCTTAAAAATTGATTGTAATAATGCGGCGGTAATTTCATATTTCATATGAATAAAAACAGTCGGGAAGACATTGTTTTGCATTTTGCAAACTGTCTTCCCGACTTTCATTTTCCATTTTCAACTTTTCATTTTCAATTTTTTAAGCATTTCCTCGTGGTCTGCTTTAAGTGCTTTGATAAGCGTCAGACTGTCCCAGTCTTTGCTTGTGGGAGTGATAACCGCCTTGAGCGGAACTCGTCCGACACCGCATTTGTTAAGCGCCTTGATTAGCGAATCAATTGTCTTATTCGTGAAATTGTGCATGACAATCATTTCTTCGTCAAAGCCGTCACCGTCAAACTTTTCTGCCGCAGGCTCAACGCCCTCGATGCCTGCAAGATAGCCGATAGGCTGATTGAAATCTTCCTTTTCAACCTTTTTGACCTGAATTTTCAACGGCATAAGTGCAAATTTTGCCTTGCGAAATCTTTCGTCCGAAAAGTTGTAAAACATAGCAAGTTCTTTCATATCTTCACCGTTAATCCGTATCAAGCTTGAGAACCGCCATAAATGCCTCCTGCGGAACTTCAACAGAACCGAGCTGGCGCATACGCTTTTTACCTTCTTTTTGCTTTTCAAGAAGTTTTTTCTTACGGGAAATATCACCGCCGTAGCACTTGGCAAGTACATCCTTACGCATAGCCTTTACGGTTTCTCTGGCAATAATTTTACCGCCGATGCAAGCCTGAATCGGAATTTCAAAGAGCTGTCTCGGAATCTTTTCCTTTAACTTCTCAGCCATCTTTCTTGCCCTTGAATATGCCTTGTCGGCGTGAATGATAAACGAAAGTGCATCGACAACCTCGCCGTTGAGCATAATATCGAGCTTAACAAGGTTGCTCTGAACATATTCTTTAAGCTCATAGTCGAATGATGCATAACCTCTTGTGCGTGATTTGAGCGTGTCGAAAAAGTCGTAGATTATCTCAGCAAGCGGAAGTACATAGTGTAAATCAACACGGTCGGCATCAATATACTGCATATCGACAAAAGTTCCTCGTCTGTCCTGACAAAGCTCCATAATATTGCCGACATATTCCTTAGGTGCATAGATGTGAGCGTCTGTTACAGGCTCTTCCGCCATTTGAATAAGTGACGGATCGGGGTAGTTTGTCGGGTTGTCAATCATCTCAACCGTGCCGTCTGTGCGTGTGATTCTGTAAATTACACTCGGTGCGGTTGTGATCAGGTCAAGCTGATATTCTCTTTCAAGTCGCTCCTGAATGATTTCCATGTGGAGCAGTCCCAAAAATCCGCAACGGAAACCAAATCCGAGAGCAACCGATGTTTCGGGATCAAACGAAAGAGCCGCATCGTTAAGCTGAAGCTTTTCAAGCGCATCTTTAAGGTCGCCGTATCTTGCGCCGTCAACAGGGTAGATACCGCAGAAAACCATAGGCTGTGCCTCACGGTAGCCGGGGAGCGGTTCTTCTGCGGGATTTGATGTGAGTGTAACGGTATCGCCGACCTTTGCGTCTGCAAGAGTCTTGATTGAACCTGTGATGTAGCCAACCTCGCCTGCATAAAGACCGTCTGTCTTTTCGGGGGCGGTTGCGTGCATAAGTCCGCACTCAACAACATTGAACACACTGCCCGTTGCCATAAGTTTGAATTCATCGCCCGGGTGAATCTGTCCCTCTTTGAGCCTTACATATATAATTACACCCTTGTAGCTGTCGTAGTAGCTGTCAAAAATTAATGCACGCAGAGGTGCGTTGATGTCGCCTGTCGGAGCAGGAATATCGTGAACAACTTTTTCAAGAACTGCGTGAATGTTGATTCCTGCCTTTGCGGAAATTTTCGGAGCATCCTCGGCAGGAATACCGATTACATCTTCAATTTCCTGAATAACCCTGTCGGGGTCGGCACTCGGCAGATCAATTTTGTTGACAACGGGAACAATTTCAAGTCCGCTGTCGACGGCAAGATATGTGTTTGCAAGAGTCTGCGCCTCAATGCCCTGTGATGCGTCAACAACAAGAATAGCACCCTCACAAGCAGCCAGTGAACGGGAAACCTCGTAATTGAAGTCAACATGACCGGGGGTGTCAATGAGGTTAAAAAGATATTCTTCCCCGTCATCGGCTTTGTAGATAACGCTTACCGCCCTCGCCTTGATTGTAATGCCGCGCTCACGCTCAAGATCCATGTCATCAAGCAGCTGCGCCTCCATATCTCGTTCCGATACGGAGTTTGTCTGCTCAAGAATTCTGTCTGCAAGCGTACTCTTGCCGTGGTCAATGTGAGCAATAATGCTGAAATTTCTTATTTTATCCTGTGGAAAAGACAATGTTAATCACCTTTTTCTTTAATGTCTGAATTTTAATGAGTTATGTTCTGTAAATTATTATACCAATTCTGCCGAATAAAGCAACCGTATTTGATTAAATCTGTGGGAGAAATTGTGACTCAAATCAGTAGCGCCGTTCCCTATTCGTGCAGACAGTTTGAAAAATCCGCAACATATTTTGCCCGAGCGTAGCATTGTTACCGTTTGTACAAACAGTAGCGGCGTTCAGTGAACGCCAATCGAAACGATTGTAAAATCGGTTCGATTAAATACAAACCATTTGTTTATCGTATGTTATTGATTAAAACGCTTATTGCAGATGTATATTTGTTCGTTTTGGTTTTGCAACCAAAGTGAATGGCGGTCACTGACCGCCGCTACGGTTAAGCAATATTGATTTATTTATCATCATAACTCCCTAAATTATAACATATGGCAATCTCTTTCACAAGCAAAAAATCGTTGCAGTATGCGGTTTTCGGTGCTATACTTTGCTTATAGAAATAACCCTATAAAAGGAGAAATTGGTATGACAAAAGGTGAAATTGCAAAGAATAATTTTATGCAGGGCTACAACTGCGCTCAGGCTGTATTGCTTGCATTTTGTGACGATTTGGGATTTGATGAACAGACTGCTCTTATGCTTGCATCGCCGTTCGGCGGCGGAATAGGCAGAATGCGTGAGGTCTGCGGTACTGTTACGGGAATGTATATGGCTTTAGGTCTTGCAAGGGGTTACAGTGACAGCAAGGATAATGCCGACAAAAAGCGTGTTTACACCGAGGTTCAGCAGCTTGCCGAAAGGTTCAAAGAGGACAACGGTTCAATCATCTGCCGTGACCTTTTAGGTATGAGAGCAAAGGCAAAGGACAACCCGACTCCGTCTGAGAGAACAGAAAAATATTATGCCGCCCGTCCGTGTCCTGAATTGTGCAGATATGCAGCGGATTTGCTTGACGAATACTTAAAGAATAAAAAAGGCTGAGGAGCGTTGCTTTGATTTGAAACTTATGCCTGCAAACAGTTGAATTTGGGAATAAATTGTGATAAAATGTTTAAAATAGGGCATTAGTGTAATGCGGTTAATTTTGAAAATTACCTTGAAAGGGGAATTGTGATATGTGCGGCATAGCCGGCTTTATGGGACAGGTTGAAAACAGAGCCGATGTCATCAGAAATATGACAGAGGTTATCACTCACCGTGGTCCCGACTCGGACGGATTTTTTACGGACGACAATATTTCCATGGGATTTCGCAGACTTTCCATTATTGACCTCGGTGCAGGTCATCAGCCTATATACAATGAGGATAAAAGCCTTGTTCTCACATTCAACGGCGAAATCTATAACTACAAGGATTTGAGAAAAGAACTTATTGCAAAAGGCCATAAGTTCTATACAGATACGGACAGTGAAGTGCTTGTTCACGGCTTTGAAGAGTGGAAAGAAGATATGCTCCCAAAGCTCCGTGGTATGTTCGGCTTTGCTATCTACAACACAAAGGATAATTCACTTTTTATTGCCCGTGACTTTTTCGGCATTAAGCCGATGCACTACACTCAGATAGGCAATGACTTTGTCTATGCAAGTGAAATCAAGAGTATTCTTGAATATCCTAAGTTTGAAAAGAAATTCAACAGAAAGGCACTTGATTCCTACCTTTCATTCCAGTATGCAGTTCCGCCCGAAACTTTCTTTGAGGGTGTTTACTGCCTTATGCCCGGTCACTATCTCTGGTACAAGGACGGCGAGGTTGAAACTACCCGTTACTTTGAGGCTCGTTTCAATCCCGATGAAGAAATGACAGAGGAAGAGGCTGTTGACAGAATTGAAAAGGTCTTTGAAAACTCCGTAAACGCTCATAAAATTGCCGATGTTGAGGTTGGTTGTTTCCTTTCAAGCGGTGTTGATTCAAGTTATGTTTCAACATATTTTGCCGATCAGAAAACATTTACAGTCGGCTTTGATTTTGGCGAAAAGTATAACGAAATCAGCTGGGCAAAGAATCTCAGCGAAAAAATCGGCGTTGAACACCACACTCACCTTATTTCAAGTGAAGAATTCTGGGACGCTGTTCCGACTGTTCAGTACCATATGGACCAGCCGCTTGCAGATCCGTCATGTATCGCACTTTACTTTGTATCCCGTCTTGCAAGCCATTATGTAAAGGTTGTCCTTTCGGGTGAGGGTGCAGACGAATTGTTCGGCGGTTACACTTGCTACAACGATCCGAGAGTGTTCAAAATTTATCAGACAATTGTTCCGCATTGCATCAGAAAGGCAATCAGAGCAATTTGCAGAAAGCTCCCCGACATCAAGGGCAGAGATTATCTCATCCGTGCCTGTGACAAGCTTGAGGAGCGTTATATCGGTAACGCATTTATGTATGACTACAAGCAGAAGCAGGAGCTTTTGAAAGATCCGTCAATTGCAACACGCCCACAGGATCTTACAAGAAAATATTATTATCGTTGCCGTAAGTATGACGATGTTACAAAAATGCAGTATCTCGACATCAATATGTGGATGGTCGGCGACATCCTTCTTAAAGCCGACCGAATGAGTATGGCTAACTCGCTTGAACTTCGTGTTCCTTTCCTCGATAAGGAGGTTTTCAAGGTTGCGTCATCGCTCCCGACAAAACTGCGCTGCAACAAGCACAACACAAAGTATGCAATGCGTAAGGCTGCCGTTCGCCATATGCCTGAGGCTACTGCCGAAAAAGAGAAACTCGGTTTCCCTGTACCGACAAGAGTATGGCTTCGTGACGAGAAGTATTATAATGTTGTAAAGACAAAGTTCAAGGGTAAAACTGCCGAGAAATTCTTCAATACAGATGTCCTCGTTTCATGGCTCGACAGTCATTTCAGCGGAAAAGAAGATAACAGCAGACGAGTTTGGACAATTTATGTGTTCCTTGTATGGTATGATATCTATTTTGATGAGGACAGCGAAAAGGTTGAAAAGCCTGTAAATCACCTTGATGAACTCAAGGCTGTTGCCGAGGCGAGAAGAGAAAAGCAGATTGACGCTCCCGGTGAGGTAATTATGGCTGCCGCAGAGGAGATTGACGAAAATTACGATGCTCCGAACTTTGGCGTTGACAAGTCAAAAAAAAATGACGAATCTGCCGAAAAAGCGGAAGAACCCGTAAAAGAGGAATCTGCGGAAGATGTGACAGAGGAAGTTGAAGTTCCCGATGACGGCAATGAGCCTGCAATCGTTGAGCCTGAGGAAGAACCCGAGGTTAAGGAAGAGCCTAAAAAAGAGGAGTATGTGAACATCTCAAATCCCGAGGATAACGAGATTTACGATGCTCCGAAAAAACCGTCAACTCCCCAGGAGCAGATGCAGATGGCTATTGACAGCATTGAAAAAAGATCAAAATATCTTGACGAGCCGAATGTAATTTCAGACGAGGCTGTTGACAATATCGTAAACTCAATCTCATTCTTTGATGATGAGGACGATAAAAATTAATCAAAGTTATTAAAAATAACAAAATAAACAAGGGCAACCGAGGTTGCCCTTAAATTATATCAGATAATTTAAACCACCGCTCCGAGGCAGAGAATGTTTTGCAGGATTTTGTATTCTTCTTCAAAGTCGGAGAGGGGGAGGGGATTTTTTCCGAGTCCCATTTCTATGGTGAGGGCAGGTCGGCGGAATTTTTCGATGAACCAATCCTTAAAGCCGCCTCCTGTGGCAATCTCCTCAGGAAAGGCTATGTTGTAGCCGCTTGCCTGTGAGAATATTGACGCAAGCCGAAAGCTCAGAACGGGTGTGTGTCTGCCGAACGAGCAGTAAATTTCCCGTCCCTGACTGTGCAGAGCAATTGCCCGTTCAAAATCAATATTACGGCAAAGTGTTGTCAGAGCTTTGGTTTCGGGTTCGCTCTCGGGATGATTGCCGCCGAATCTTGTCGGCGCAGGACACTTGATATTGTTTTTTAATTCAAGCTGTTTAAGCCTGCACCAGCCGGCATTGAAATTGTGGTTGATGTCAACTCCACGGGCATTTGCCTGCCATTTATATGTATCGGTGCAGACCTTTTCGACAAGCGGTTTGTATTTGAATGCGGCGTCACTGCCATGCAATGCAATTTCCGTGCCGTCGGGATTTACGCAAGGCACAATCGTAAGACCGCGAATGCTTAAAAAATTCCCGATTTTGCATCCGCCGACAGTTTTGTCGCTTTCCATTGCCTCACAACATTCTTCAAAAAATTTCAACAGGGCAAGTATTGTGAGGTACTCCGAGCCGTGAAAACCACCGCAGTAGAGTACACGATTCTTGGTGTTGCCGATGTGCAGAACATCAATACCTCTTCCGCACACGCTTTTTCCGGCAAAGCAATGCTTGATGAACTTGTACCTGTCGCAGAGCTCGTTTATGATTTCCTTGCGTGTTTTGTAATCGGGAAAAACATTATAATCGGGCATAACAAAATCCTTTCCTTTCGATAATTCAATCTTTAAAACGGAGGCATAATTATGGAGCTTTTTGAAAAAACTCTTGACAGCAAGAAAATTTTTGACGGCAGAGTTCTGCATATAGTCCTTGACGAAGTGGAGCTTCCTGACGGTAAAAGGTCAAAGAGGGAGGTTGTCAATCATCCGGGCGGAGTATGCGTTGCCGCTCTTGATGAGGACAATAATCTTTCTTTTGTAAAGCAGTTTCGCTATCCGTACAAGGAGGTTGTGCTTGAGCTTCCTGCCGGCAAGCTTGAAAAGGGTTCTACTCCGCTTGAAAACGGAAAGCGTGAGCTTCTTGAAGAAACGGGACTTGAGGGTTACTCCTACATTTCTCTCGGTCAGGTCTATCCGTCTCCCGGATACACCTCGGAAATTATCCATCTTTATGCCTGTCGGGTAAAGTCACAGGGCGAGCAAAAGCTTGACGAGGGTGAGTTTTTGAATGTTGAAAAAATCTCCCTCAACAAAGCCGTTGAAATGGTGCTTAACAATATGATACCCGACTCCAAAACACAGATTGCCGTTTTAAAAACTGCCGCACTTTTGAAAAGCGGTAAAATTTAATTTAATCATAGGAAATATATATGCAGAATTTTACTGTTTCAGAACACGAAAAATTGAATACTGCCGTTGCTCTCGGATTTTTTGACGGACTTCACAAGGGACACCGAAGGGTTATTCTCTCGGCTGTTGAGCAGAAGAAAAACGGACTTTTGCCCGTGTGCTTTACATTTGCTCAAAGCCCGAAGGAGGTTCTCGGAAAATCTTCTAGGGGTGCGCTTATGACAACGGAAGATAAGCTGAAAACGCTTGAAAGCCTGGGTATTGAACATACCTTCAGTCCCGACTTTAAAAAGCTGATGAATATGCCTGCAAAGGACTTTGTCGAGAAAATTATTTTCGGCAACCTCAATGCAAAATTTGTTGTCTGCGGTTTTAACTATCGTTTCGGAAAAAACGGCGAGGGCGATACCGATTTGCTCAAAAAGCTTTGTGACGAGAACGGTACGGAGCTTAAAGTGATAGAGCCTGAGCGTGACGATGACGATGTTGTGTCGTCAACACTTATCCGCTCGCTTGTGAGCGAGGGAAGCATTCGCCGTGCAAACAAGCTTTTGTGTTCATATTTTGGTTTTTCTGCCGTGATTACTCACGGAAAAAGACTTGGCAGAGAACTCGGTACTCCGACAATCAACCAGAAACTTCCCGAAAATCTTGCCGTGCCGAAATACGGTGTTTATGCGTCTGCCGTTACGCTTGAAAACGGAAAGGTCTATTGCGGTGTGACTAATATCGGTGTAAAGCCGACGGTCGGAGGAACAAAGCTTTTGAGTGAAACATGGATGCCTGACTTTCACGGCGGTGAAATATACGGTCAGACAGCCGATGTCCGTCTGCTTGATTTCATTCGTCCCGAAAAAAAGTTTGACAATATCACCGAATTAAAAAATGCCATAACCGACAATGCGGTTACGGCAAAAGAAATTTTTGATGAGATGTATAGATACGGAGTCTGAAGTAAGCGTAGTATTTATCTATGGTTGACATCGCAATTCCGGCTTGATACAATATGATACGAGAATACAATGAAGTTTAAGGCGGTTAGTCACATCCGAACGCAAACCGATGAAAGCATTGGCTAATATGTGCAAGGAGGTGACAAAGGTGGAATACATAATTTGTTTTACCTTACTTGTTACAATAATAATTGTTGCAATAAAAAAATAACCGCCCAATATTTCATTTGATTTTTATATAGCTTAAAATGTTGAGCAGTGAAGGAACTTTCCGACACCGCTTTTTTATATGGTTGACATTGTAAATTTAAATTGATACAATGCAATACAAGAACACAAGGAAGTTTAAGGCGGTTAGCACTCCCGAAAGGGGGTGATATGCATGACTGAATCGGTTTTGCTGATAATTTTACTTATAGCACTCGCAGAAGTCATCAATAGCATAAAAAAATAATCGCCCGACAGCCTCAAATATCGGACGATTATTTTATATTCGTTTTAAAACCTTGGGACTAACCGCTTTTAACGGTTTTCCTTGTGTTCTTATTATATATTATGCAAAAAGCAATGTCAATATTCCATTCGATTTTTATATGGCTGAAAATGTTGAGCGGTGACGGAACTTTCCGACACCGCTTTTTTTATTTGAATTCATCGTTAAGAATTTCATCAAGGTTATTGACCATTGCTGTGACGATTTCGTATGAACCGCCGTCTGAGATTGACTTCATAAGAGCGTTTATGTTTTCTTCAAAATCCTTTGGCAAGAGGGTGCAATACTTTTTGCAGAGCTGAACCTGTCTTTTTTCACCGGGGTGTGTCTGGCGGTTGAGTGCGAAGATAACATCAAAATAGCTTTCGAGAAAAGCGGTGATTCTGTGATTGACACTGACGATATCGCCACGCTCCTGAGCCTTTTTAATCTGCCTGTCATATGACGGAAGCTTTCCGTTCAAAAGGTTGCGGTTGTTTTTGATAATCGCACTGCGGAGATTTTTAGGAAAATCAATCTGCGCCATATCTCTGAATTTTGTGAAAGTGCCTGTCTTGTCAAAAAGAACCTTGCTGTTCTTGATATTGTGCCAAAATGCGGTTGTATAGCCGTTAAAAGCCTTGCCACCCTTGATTACCGTATCAATATACCGACCGAACCTGTCAACTTCACGGTAGATTATGTCAACGGGAATACCGTTATTCATAACCGTGTTGTCCTCGCTCTCCCAATAATGATTGCCGAATTCTGCCATCGAACAGTATTTTCCGAGGAGATTTTCTCTTGTTTCGGCTGTCGGAATTTCAGCGCAGTAAACATAAATATCGTAGTCCGAATTTTCATCACTTGCACCTGTTGAACGAGAACCGCCGAGTGAGACAGCCTCAACCGTATCAAGCGACTTGAGTGCAAGCAAAACTTCTTCAAGGTTTGCATCCTTAACATTGTATTCCGCAAAATTCATAGTTTTGATCTCCTTTATTTTATGGTATCATATTCCTTTGTCGGATTAAGCCGTAACTTCTGCCGTTTCGGTTGGACTTGTCTTATCCTCAAGCACAACCCTTTTGCCTCTCCAACCGCCCTTTATCCAGCGGATAAACACAACGACGCCTCTGAAAATTTCATCGGCAGCCATGGCAATCCAAATTCCGGTAAGTCCCATTCCGAAATAAATTCCGAGCAGCCAGCCGAGCCCGACACTCAAAAGCCACATTGAAAAAATTGCGAGTGCAGTCGGGAATTTAACATCGCCGGCGGCTTTCATACTGTTGATTATAACAAGGTTTGTTGTTCTGCCGAATTCAAGAATAATCGCAATGAACATAACCGATGAACCGAGTGCGATAACAGCCTTATCACCCGTGAAAAGGCCGAGTGTAAACGGCGAAATCAACCAGTTTACAATTGCAACCGAGATTGAAATTATCATACCGAAACGCAAAGTTTTCAGCACTCTGCGGTATGCAAAATCGTAATCGTGAGCGCCTACGCTGTGACCTACAATAATCTGTGTTGCATTTGCAGCGGCAAGAGCAATCATATATGTGAACATTGAAAGCATATTGGCGTAGATTTTTGCGTTGATTGCAACGATACCCATTGTGTTGATGAATGCCTGTAAAAACAGCTGTGAACAGTCGTAGGAAATGTTCTCGCCTGCTGTCGGAATGCCGAGTTTAAGAAGGCTTTTGAGAACATCATACGGAAACGGGCGAAGATATTTAAGGCTGAACTTGCCTTTGATAACCGTGTAGAAGTATATAACAGATGCAATTACCGCAATAACTCTGCTTCCGCATGTTGAAACAGCCGCACCCGACGCACCGAGTCCGAGAACCTGAAGCGGTCCGTAGAGCAAAAGAGCATTTCCGCAGATATTGATAATGTTCATTCCAAGACCGATAATCATACCGAAAACGGTTTTGCCGTTGCTTGCAAAAATTGAGTTAAAAGCATTAATAAGCGCCTGAGTAAAGATTGTACCGCCGACTATTCGCATATACATATCCGATTCGTCAAGCATTGCCGCAGGCACCTGCATTGCCTCAAGCAGATTTCGACTGAATATGAATACAACAAAGCTGATTACAATACTCAGCACAAGGTTGAATGACAACGCAACCGTGTAAATCATATTCATCTTTTCTTTTTTACCTGCCCCAAGGTACTGGCTGACGATTATGCCTGTTGCGCTTGATATAATGTTAAAGGCAAGAGTCAGAAAACCGAGAATCTGGTTTGCGTTGCCGATTGCACCAACGGCGGTTTCGTTGTAGTTTGAGAGCATAATCGTGTCAACATAGCCGAGTGAGATGCCGAGCAACAGCTGTAAAAATATCGGCCACGCAAGCTTGATTACGCGCTGATTCATAACTGAATCGTTCGGATTTTTGAGTTTTGAAGAAGTAGCAGACATAATGTAATCTCCGTTGAATAAAATGATTAATATAAGTTTTTATGTTTTGAATGTTTTGAAAAAATATATTCTGTGTAAATTGTGCATTGCCGTTGTTCTGACTGCTTGACCGCTTTAATTTTCAGTTGTATAATTAGCGTAAGCAAAAGTAAATAACGCAAATGCGAAAGGATAAATAGATATGAATATATGCGTTTTTGGCTCATCAAGTGAGCAAATTGACAAAATCTATCTCGAATCTGCCGAGCATCTCGGCAAAAAGATTGCCGAAAAGGGCTACAACCTTGTTTTCGGTGCAGGAAAATACGGCATTATGGGCGCATCTGCCCGAGGCGCATACAGCGCAGGTGGCCACACAATCGGAGTTACACCCGATTTTTTTATTGATGTGGGTGTTGTTTTTGACAAATGCTCCGAACTTATTGTAACAGATACAATGCGTGAACGCAAAGGTATTATGGAAGATAAAGCGGACGCTTTTGTAATTTGTGCCGGCGGTATGGGTACTTTTGAAGAATTTTTTGAGGTTCTCACACTAAAGCAGCTTAACAGACACACAAAGCCTATCATTATATATAATGTAAGAGGCTACTACAACTCAATGCTTGCAATGCTTGACAATGCCGTAAGTGAAAAGTTTATGACCAATGCCTGTAACAGACTCTACACGATTGCCGATACCGAAGAAGAGGTTTTCAATCAGCTCGAGAATTATGTTCCGTTTAGCTATGACAAATATGAGTTTCTTAAAAAGGACGGTGGACATAATGGCTGACCAATGCGAATTTTGTGCAAACTTTGTCAGTGATGACGAATTCGGTGATTATTGCAATATCAACCTTGACGAGGACGAAATGGCAAGGTTTTTAACCCAAAGCACAGACACCTGTCATTACTTTCAACTTTATGATGAGTACAAAATAGTGAGAAAACAAAATTAAATAATTTAAAACAGCAATATAACAAAACAAGTTACACGGTTGTAACTTTTGCCTCAAATTTAATTAAATGTCGTTTGTTATTATTGTAAACCTAAAACCCCCTTAATTAAAGGGGGTTTTTTGCTTTTTTATATCATTTTAAAGGTTAGAATATGAATAAAAGACAAGCAGATTAAGTCCGTTAAAATATAATCGAAAAAGAAAAGTTTAGAGGAATGCACAAATGTAATGTGAAAATCTTGTGAATTCATCCAAAAAATATGACAGAGGACAAATAATCATTGCAAAATGTGCGTTGAAGGTATAGAATATTATTATATTTTGTACAGCGATGTGTCATTTTAGCGCATTATTTTTATGAGGAGAGGGTTTTTATGGGCCTTTTTAACAGGATTATTGATAAGATGGTCAGCGACAAAGTTCCATTTAAAAAGAGAAAAAGGCTGATTGTTTTTGTTGCAATCATAACCCTTCTTTCAATGACAACAGCAACGGTTGCGTGGTTCTCGGTAAATACATTTGCAGGTGTGGACAAGCTTGACCTTAATATCAGCCTTGCCGCTCAGCTTAAAGTAAGTATGGAAAACCACGGCAAAGACCTTGATAAATACGGCAAGGTAATCACGAACGAAATGATTGACGATTACCTTAAAAAGCACGGTTCAAGCCTTGAAGATACGGTGCTTGACCCTGTTACAACAAGAGAGGGTACAGAGTTCACCAATCAGCGCGGCACAGTCAGAGAGCCTAACAAGCACAGCTACCTTGAGTTTGAATGCTACTTCATTGCGACTGAGGAAATGTGGGTTCACCTCACAACCGAAAGCACAAAAGCAGGCGCTGATGACGGTACAAAGGTATCGACAGAGTCAACCGGCGCAAAGGCTGATGTAGTAAATTGTGCGAGAGTTGATTTCACAGCCGAGGGAACAGGCAACGGCACAACAATTTATGAGCCGAACAGAAGCACTCCCGTAAACGGACAGACAACTTTTGATTTGCCGTCAGGTTCAATGGTTTACTCAAACAACACAAGACTTTTCCATCTTAATCAGCTCGAACCTGTTAAGGTAACAGTTCGCCTTTGGATTGAGGGTAACGACCCCGAGTGTGATGACGATGTTCAGGATGCACAGCTTTCTGTACAGCTTGGCTTTATCGGATGCGATAAGGACAATAAACCAATATCATAATTAAACAAGATCCCGTAGGGGCGGTCATCGGCCGCCCGCCCTGGAGAAGCTGTCATTCAACGCAGATTTCAGACAGGAGAAAAATTATGGGTTAATGAAATACGCACAATCCGACAGTTAAACGGATACAACTTTGAGGGGAGAGAAAAACTTGTTCGGAAAAAAGAAACCAAAAATTGAACAACCGATTACTCCCGAGGAGTTAAGTCGCTTAAATGATAAGAAAATGGCAGATGCCGAGATTGAACATTTTCATGTAAAAAATGATTCAATCGAGATTGTAAAATACAAAAAGCGCAGACGGCTTTTGAGTATTATCCTTTCGGTCTGCATAATCATTCTTCTTATTCTATTCATTGTTTCAACGCTTGTAACGCAATGGGGCGACTTGATTATCAGCATTGATTCTCCTGCCGTAAAAAAAGGTATCGTGCTTAGCGAAGACGCTGACTTCAAAACTCAGTGTGCTTCACTTACTGCGAAGCAGGTTAAGGATGTTACAAACATTACATATTCATGGCTTCCTGTTGACCTTGACACAAGCAAGGACGGTGCGCACAACGGCAAAAACTATGTTGCTTATACTTTCTATTGTAAAAATAACGGAGAGGTCGAGCTTGACTATGATGCAGTGCTTGAAATCACAGGTGCGGCTAAGTCGGCAGATGAAGCAACCCGAGTTATGATTTACAAAAACGGCAAGAGCTCAATTTACGGCAAAGGTCAGTACAAAGACAGAAGCAAAGCCGAAACCGATTGCACAAAGTTTGTAAGCGATAAGGAAGTTTATAAAACATCAACCGAAAAATTCAAGGTTGGCGATATTGACAAATACACAATCGTAATCTGGATTGAGGGTAACGACCCCGAATGTATCGACGATATCCGTAACGGTCATGTAAGAATGAGAATGCTGTTCTCGGTTCGTGACGATGAAGAATCCACAGCAAAACCGTAATTTTCGGTACAGTATTACATCAATTTGGTATTATGTGCCTCGGCACTGATATAGCAAAAAATCCCTATGGTGTTTTAGGGACAAAAAATTATTTTATTTAGGAGGAATTTCTCTATGAAAACAACATCAAGAAAGAGATTATTAATCTCTTCCGTAGCAATGCTCCTCGTGGCAATGCTCGCACTTGGTACAGCAACATTTGCTTGGTTCACAACTGACACAACAACTCAGGCAAAAGGTATCTCTGTTCAGACATCTAAGAAGTCATTGCTCTTAGTATCAAGCAGAACTTCTCCTTGGACAGACAACCTCAACTATAGCTTTGGTTCAGATGAAGCTCCAAATCTTCTCCAGCCGGCATCATCATATGACGGTGAAAACTGGTACAAAGCTCAGGCTGATAATGGTTTGTCAGGTGCTGCTACAAACGGTGAGAAAATTACTGGTGTTGGTACACCTGCTGCTGAAGACAATGTATTCTGCAATATGCTCAATGTTAAGAACACAGGTGCTGAGCCTGCTAATAATGTTAAGATTACAGCAACAATTAATGAATCAGCTGTTACAAAAGGTAAAAACTACCTCCGTGTAGCTCTTGTTCCTTCTGATTGTACAGCAGACGACGCTCGTAAAAATGCAACGGTTGTAAGTGCTGATGATTTTAGAAAGAACATTTACGGTGCTGCTGCTGATGACGCTGCTAATCCTGTTGAATATGTTGGTACAGGCGTAAAAGACACACAAGGTGCAATCAAAGCAGCTGATGCAGTTGTTTCAACAAAGAGTAACTCAATCTCTGTTAATGCTGGTACTCTTAATCAGAATGATGCTAAGTACTATATGCTTATCGTATGGTTTGAAGGCCAGGATGAGGATTGCCAGGATGCAAATGCTGGTAACGAGATGCCAAACATCAAGTTCACAATTACAGCTGATAAGTAATTTATAAATTAACAGTTAGTAAAACATAATATTAAGCAAATTATTTGATCGGAGTCCCCTTGCATGAAAAAAGTGTTAAAAAAGATAATCAATGTTATTATAGATATTGTTGTTATACTGGTTTTGGTAGTATCAATACTTATTGTTACATTATCATTAACATCTAAATCATCAGGGGTCCCCAATATTTTCGGCATTGCACCCCTCAGCGTTCAGACTGATTCAATGGAGGACACAATTAACGTTGGTGATTTAATTTTCAGTGATGTTACAAATGACCCTTCATATGAATATCAGAAAGGTGACATTGTTACATTCCCAATCACAGTCAACGGTGAGTCCGTTCTTAACACTCACCGAATTGTAGAGGTTGTTAAGGACGACAACATTACCTACTACAGAACACAGGGTGACAATAAGAAAACCAACCCCGAGCCCGATAAGGATCTTCAAACCTCTTCGACTATTGTTGCCAAGTACACAGGTACGAAGATTGGCGGCGTGGGTAACTTTTTAAGCTTTATCAGAACTCAGCTTGGATTTTTCCTCTGCGTTCTGCTTCCGATGATTATTTTCTTTGTTTATGAAGCAATCCGTGTTGTTCTCAACCTGCTTGCCTACAATAAAGAAAAAACTCTCGAAGAGGCAAAGCTTGCGGTTGATTCCGCAGAGCTTACCGAAGAACAGAAAAAGAGAGCTATTGAGGAATATCTTGCCTCCGTCGGAGAAAATCAAGACAAGACGGAAAATGAGCCTGAGGTACAAACACCTGCTGATGGCAATAATTCCGCTGATAATTCCGATTAAGTTATGACAAATTTGTCCCTAACGCATTCATAGCGTTTATCGTAACGGTATATTTCTTTCTCAGTATCAAAGCTGAGAAAGAAATACAGTTACATACTGTAGGGGCGGTCATCGGCCGCCCGCCTTGAAGAATCTGTCCTTTAAGACAGATTTCAGATAGGAATTTAGAAATGTGTTCTTACACAAAAGATGAGAGTAGATTTTTTTAAGGAGACGAAGTACCGTGGATACAGTATTTAAATTTCTTTTTGAATTTCTCGGTCAGTTTTTTGGCTCATTATGGTCAATAATCACCGGGTTATTTGGCGGAGTAGGCAATGCCTTTGATTTTTCCGCTTATGTAAACATTATTAATGCCTATACCACGGAGCTTGGCGGCCTCGCATGGGTAATTGCGATTATTGCCATTGTGCTTCTGGTTGCTGTGCTTGCACTTTGCGTATGGCTTATTGTCGTCGCTGTAAAAAAGTTTATTCGTTCGCACAGAAGAAGAAAAGATACAGATTCTCTTGTTAAAGAGGTTCAGGCACTCAACAAAGAGGTTATGAGACTTAACCTTGAAAAGGATAAGATTCTCTCTATGAAGGTTTCACAGATTGGTCTTAACCCCAACGAGATTTCAGAGCTTACAGGCGAAGAAATCGAGTCGCTCAACAACGGCGAAGAAGAGGACACAGGCGAAAGCCGTTTCTACAAGCTTACGGAGATCGACCAGCTTTGGGCAGATTATGTTCCGCCGGTTTATGACAACGATATCACACTTCCCGAGTTCTGTGAGCGTTTCAGACTCTTTGCTTGTTCGCAGCTTGGTCTTTACTACGATATTAAGCTTATCAGACTTTTTGTTGCTGCGTTTGCATCTACCAGACTTATTATCCTTCAGGGTATTTCAGGTACAGGTAAAACTTCACTTGCTTACGCCTTTGGTAAGTTTGTAAACAATCCTTCAATCGTTGCTTCTGTTCAGCCGTCATGGCGCGACAGAACAGAGCTTTTCGGTTACTTCAACGAATTTACAAAGAAGTTCAACGAAACCGAGCTTCTCCGTGCAATGTATGAGGCATCGTATAACGAAAACATCTATGCGGTAATCCTCGATGAGATGAACATCGCTCGAGTTGAGTATTACTTTGCAGAAATGCTTTCAATTCTTGAAATGCCGTCAAGAGATGAGTGGGTTGTTGATATCATCCCGAACTCTTGGCCGTCTGACCCGAAGCATATCGTGAACGGTCAGCTCAAAATTCCGCCGAATATGTGGTACATCGGTACTGCGAATAACGATGACTCGACATTTGCTATCACAGATAAGGTTTATGACCGTGCTATGCCGATTAACATCGACACAAAGGGTGTTGCTTTTGACGCACCTCTCACAGACTCTGTATACATTTCATACAAACATTTTGAGTACATCCTCAATGCCGCTAAGGTTCAATTTGTTGTTTCGGAAGAGAACCTCAAAAAGATTGCCCTTCTGGACGATTATGTTATTGAGCATTTCCGCATAGCTTTTGGTAACCGTATTGTAAAACAGCTTCGTGACTTTGTTCCTGCTTATGTCGGAACAGGCGGTACAGAGCTTGACGGTCTTGACTATGTTCTTGCCCGCAAGGTATTTAGAAAATTTGAGTCACTCAATCTTTCATACATTCGTGATGAAATAGATGGCCTTTGTGCGTATATTGACGAGCTTTTCGGCGAAGAAAATATGACTGAGAGCAAGGATTATCTCCGTATGCTCAAGAAGCTTGTATAATTTTAGCAATTCAGGGCGAACTCTGTTCGCCCTTTGCTTGGTGAAAGGACTTTGCGCCTTTTATAAACGGTAAAACTATCTGATTGGAGAAAAATCAATGGCTGATTTTGGTAAATATTTCAGAGCATATATGTATATGCAGGACATTCTGAAAAATGATTTTACTTACAATTACATAACAGAAGGCCTTAAGGACGGCGATAAGGGCGAGGATAAGCTCGACGGTAAGACCAACGAAAAGGTAATTGATATGGAATGGGTTGTTGCCATTGAGGAAACACTTCCGTACATTCAGAAAGCAATAGACGAACAGCGCCGTTTTATTAAGCAGGTTGACAATGTTGTTAGAGTTGAGCTTGCAAAAAAGATTGGCCCCGAGTCGGTTAAGCACCTTTCGCAGCACACTAACTTTATCGCCAAGGTTGAGGGTGATATGGTAACGCCTAACAAAATCCTCACAATTGAGCGTGAAGAAAGCTTTGCTATTTATGAAAACCGTGTGCTTATGACGCTGATTCGCAAAGCGCTTCATTTTGTTGACGATAAATATTCAAAAATGAAAGATGTGCCGAACGACAGCTATAATAAAATTTCTATGGTTCGCCACATTGATTTTAATGAGAAAAAAGTAGATTTTAATCTTAACTATATAAATGAATCTCACGAAACTCTTGCGGATGACCTTGATGTTCTTGATGTTTCTCAGCTTTCGGACTTTGACCGAATCAGAAGAATCAGAACAACCCTTAATGAGTTTTTAAACACTCAGTTGATTAAGGAAATCTCAAAAGAGCCTGAGGTTCGTCCTCCGCTCACGCAGACCAACCTTCTCAAAAAGAACCCCAACTTTAAAAGAGTGGTTGAGCTGTGGAACTTTCTCGACAGCTACAAGCGTAAAGGCTTTGAGGTTGTAAGCGAGGAATACAACGGCAAAATGACAGATACTGTTCAGCAGGATGTTTACTTTGCGATGGGATTCCAGCATTTTATGATGTCTATTGCTACAAACCCGGGACTTCGTTCAATCCTTAAGGAACAGTACGACGCTGAAAATGCACGAATTGCCGAGGAAGAATCAAAGCCGCAGAAGACCCGCGAGGCAGTTATGAAGGCACAGCTTGATGCTGTTCGTAAAGAGGAGATGGAAATCCGCCTTCGTGAAATCCGTGAACGCGAAAAGAAAATTCTTGACCTTACAAGTGAAATCAAGAATTTAAAGGTTATAATTGATCAGAAAGAACAGCAGATTCTCACTCTTAAGGGCAGGGTTTCTGCTCTTGAAGACCAACTTGAAGAGGTTAAGAAAGAGCTCCAGCAGACAAAACTCAAGTTGATGGAGGCAGAAAAGAGGATTGCCGAGCTTGAGGAAGAAAATCAGCAGTTAAAAGATACTATTGAAGAGTTGAATAAAACGATTGATGAACTCAATCAGACTATTGACACACTCAATAAAAAAATAGTAGAATTAAATAACAGAATTCTCGTTCTTGTGCAGGAGAATGCTCGTTTGCAGACAAAGGTGAAAGAGCAGGAAACTGTTATCGCCGAGCAGAAGGCTCATATTGCAGAGCTTGAAACTCAGGTTGCCGAGCAGCTTGCAAAGATTGCCGCTCTTACGGAAAACCTTGAAAAGTGTCATGCGCAGATTGAAGAGGATAACCGCAGGATTACCGACCTAACCGAGAAAAATGAAAATCTTACGGAAACACTTCAGAATGAGCGTGTTCAGCACAAGGACACAGTCAATAAAATGGAATCTGATTTTGCTGAAGAAAAACAGCAGATGAACGATGCTCATTCGGCAGAGGTTGAATCGCTTAACCATAAATTCAACGATGCTGAGGCTGAACATAATGATTATGTTGCTAAGCTTAATGCGGATTTTGCCGCAAGGGCAAATGAAACCGAGCAAAAGCATCTTAAAGAGCTTGCAGATAAAGAAGAAACTCACAAGAATGAACTTGTTGAAATTAAGGAAGCCAACCTTAAATCATCAGCCGCGAGCAATGCCGCTCACGCTTCTGAGCTTAAAAAGGCTTATAAGTCGGTTGACAAAAAGGTTGAGCTTGCAGAAAAAGCTTGTGAAAAGCGTATGAAAGCCAAGGTTGCCGAGGTTAAAAAAGAGGCTCAGGCTGAAATTCGCAAAGCCGAAAAGAAAGCAAGCGAAAAAATCAGCCTTGCTAAGGATGAAATTAAATCTGTCAAGGATACAGGCGATTTGTTCGTTCGTGACTACGGCTTCGGCAGTGTTGCAGTTGTTTCAAAATATGCCGAAGAGCTTGCAAAATTCGGCAAGCTTTCAATCGCAGACGAGCTTATAAACGCACAGAAAAGCGTAAGATCTCTTTGCATATGTAGAAGTAAAAAGGGTGTTGTGCTTGCAGGCTTTTCACAGAGCGGCGCAAGCGTATATAATGTTTATAAAAAGCAGGCAGATCTTACTGTTGCATTTAATGATTTGTGTTCAATGCTGAAAGGTATGAGCAATCTGCCGATTGTAATTACATTCTCCGGTGTTGACAGACCGTTTGTGATGAATTTTGAGAACATTGTAAGAGATGCAACCAAAAGAAAAACAACTGTTTTCCATAACAAAACTCTGAAAGCAAACGGATTTGTTTCAGTTTACTTTGGTAAAGAATAAGGGGCAAAAATGAAAAACTCTACTGCGCCCAACAGAAAAACGGGCAGAATGATTGCTAAAAATTTAATAGTTCTGTTCACTGTTGCACTTGCCGGCTTTTGCGGCATTCAGGCGTGGTTTACGGATAAGAGTTCAGCCGAAGCCGACGGTATAAATGTTGAGTGTCAGGCACCTGACGGTATTAAAATTGCTGTTGTTAAGCATAACGATCCGGCTCCTAAAGACACAGAATATACAGTGGGTAATATTAAGCTTAATAAAACTAATTGCAAATTTCTTGAGAATCTTCAGTTGACCGAAATAACCAGTGACGGCACAGATTTTTATAAACCGGCTTTGATTCAAACAGGCGGTCAAGCTCAAGTTGACCCAACTGCAGATTGGAGTCCAGCTGATGCAAATCAGCATTATTTGTCATTTGACCTTTACATTCGTTCAAAATCGCAGTATAATATAGCAATAGGCAATAAATCAACAATAAAACCGGATGCTCCTCAACTCACAAGTCAAGACGGTACGGGCATTAAAAATAAAAGCAAGTACGGTAATTTTTCAAGAGATTCCGTAGTTGGTGCAGTAAGATTCTCGGTTGTTGACTATAAGCAGGATCCTCCTTTAAAAAAGCTCTTGTGGTTGCCGGCTCCGAATATCTTGTTGACTCAGAATGTTGACGAGTACACTTTGTCAGACAATAAGCAAAATGGAGATTCGTACAGTCATGTATACTATAACAAACAAAAGGAAAAGAAAAAAGTCAGCAGTACTGCTGACGATAGTGCGTTTGTTGTGAATAATAAAGGTTTTGTTGACGGAAAATTTACCTATGAGCTTGGTCAAAACCAAAACATTGCACAACTTAACAAGTCCTCAGATACCGATACCGATCCATACTACGGCGACTTTGGCGCTATGGTAACCTGTAATATGTGGATTGAGGGCGAAGACGCAGAGGCAAGACTTGCTCTTGTAAACGGAAATTTTAAGGTTAATCTTGTATTGACAAAAAAAAGTTGATTTTATTTAAAGTAGGAAAGGGGAACTTTTGATGAAGTTGAAAGATAAGTTTTGTAACTTTCTCAACGGTTTAGTTGACTCAAGACTGAATAACACAAAAAAGGTCACGACTTCATATGTTGCTCTTTTTCTTGTTTTAAGTATTTTCGCAGTATCTACCTTTTCATGGTTCACAATAAGAGATACGGCAACTATTGATTCAGACACCTTTTCTCTTGAATCTGCTGCCGGAATGAGAGTTAATAAGGGTGAAGAAATAAGAAATACAATCACCGTAAAACAGGCAAAGCTGAAAGAAGCATCAAGTGTTGACGGTCGTAATATGTTTTTCCCTGTAGATCGCGGATACGGCGATAAGGGACAAAGCGTTGACACAAGCGAAATGAAATTTCGTGAAGGCACAGTAGGAGATAAAAATAACGGATACATATACAGCGATTTTACCCTTACCGGTCAAACAGGCGGTCAGGTTGAAGTATATGTAAAAAGTTACAAAGTTGAGGTAACAAATAAAAATGGTCAAAAAGAAGTTTATGACGGTGCAACACATATTACTGTTGACGACAAAAAAAAGCCATTGACATATCTGGCATATCAGAATCCTTGCCCAATAAGGATTGCATTCATCAGAAACAGTGCTGAGGCTTCGACCGTTATTGATCCCACTGCAATTATTGACAACTACGCTGACGAATGTCAGGCAGTAAGTTCTGTTAATTCGCTCGGCTCGGCAACAACCACTAAAGCAAAGGGCAGGTCATTTTCCGACTACTATTTCGGTACAGGTGCTCCTCTTTTTACTCTCGACGGTCTTAAATCCCAAAACATAACCATGGTTGCGTGGCTTGAGGCAACCGGAGAGAACTGTGACGCTTACGAGGGTCAGAATGTGTCAATTACAGTTGAGCTTGAAAGTAACTGGAAAGATATGGAATATGTTACTTTTGTAGACAATACAACAGGTGATGATGCACCACAAAGTAAGTGGGTTGGTAATGACGGATGTTTCCTTGTCATGACTTATTATGACGATAACTTTGAAAATCCAAAGTCAGTAGTAATGAGTGCGTCAAAGACTGAGGTTAAGGACGGAAAAACACAACCTATTGAATGGATAGCTTATCTGCCAAAGGATAAAAAAACAAACATATCTTTTATGCGATATAGTAAAGTAAAAGAGAATATTAAGCTTGACGGAACAAATGAGGTCAAGGTAGGCAGAATATATAATGTATGGCATACAACAGCTGAAGTAAATGATTGGATTAAAGCAAATAATAGTGGCAAAGGTGAAAAAGCGTTTAATTGGTCACAAGAAATAAATAAAGAACACGGTCTTCAGACATACCGCACAGATACCGGAACTGAAGACGGAACGATAGAAAATACCTATTATGCCGTACACGGTAACGGTTACGGCGATACCCCTAATGTTGCTGAAAATGTTGCCCCGTGTATCGGATATTGGGGTACAAAGTATCCCAACAGTTCAGGCGGCAGTGTTGAACCGACTACAACCGAACAACTGCCGACAACCGGAGAAACCTACGCGAGAGCGGATATTCAAATTTATAACAATGTATGGTTAAATGATTATAATTCGTATAACGGCGGCGGAGGTCTGAGAAATCTGCTTAGTCAGAATGTTTTGGTACTAAAAGCCGTATTCAATTCAAACGGTACAGAAACCGCTTATGAAATGAAACCGCAGGGTGGCGGAGATAAGTGCGTGCTGTCAAAGACAAGCGTCAAAAGCGGTTCTAAGCTTGTAAGATTTGATTTGTATGATCCAGCAAAAGATAATACAATAATAAGGGTTTATAGCGTGCCTGTAGACATTCAGCATACATTTACTGAGAGTGCGGGGTCTAACGAATATATCATATCCTATGATTTGGTAAACGAAGGATCTGGCAAAATCATAAAAGCAGGCGAATGGGTAGTTTAATTGATTAACATATTAAGGAGGTGTCACGATGAGAGAAAGACTTGCTCTTTTAAGGGAGTATTTGAAAAACAGACTTGCATTTGGCAAGAATAAAAAAACAAGAAAAGGTTTTATACTCACTATGGTGGCACTTGTTGAAGTACTCGCCATATCGGTTGTGTCCGTTTCGGCTTGGGTTGAAACTATTTCAACAATCACAATTAAAGCTGAGGGCGCAAAAATCGATAACTATGTTTATACTAATGCCGATATTGGCAGTGATGGTGGTTATTCAGGCAACCCCATTGACTTGACTAAATATTTCCGTGCTGCGGGTGGAGTGCATCTTGCTTCGGCTTCAAGTGCTGACGGTGAAAATATATTTTTCCCAATAAAGAAATCAGATGTGTCTAAATTTGGTGTTGACTCTTACAGATGTGCGGATGTAAACGATAGGAATGTTAATTATATTGACTTTTCATTTAATGTAAAGGTTGATAAAACCTTTAACGCGGATCATGCAGAATTTTACCTTGATCAAGTACCTAAGATAACTATAGGTGGTGCAGATGTTTCAGGAAACCTTGTAAGAATGGCAATTACAGATACCGATACTCAAAATACGGTTGTATGCGGTTCTAAGGGCAGTACTGATAATGTTGTAAATACAGCAGATGGCAAAGAAGTTCCTGAGAAGGTTCAAGCTTTTAGCGATTTTGTTGTTAGTTCTGAACCTAGACCAACGGAGTTGTTTCGGGTTGATAGAGGAAGCAGTAAAACAATAAATATTAAAGTGTGGCTTCAGGATGATGATGCGGCTACTGCATATGCCGGTAAAACTGTTTCAATAACTGATGTTAATATTGTAACTCAGAACAAAAAAGGCAATAAAGTGTATTTTGTTGACCGTACCGTAAATGAAGATATAAAAAATTGGACAAAGGGTGTAACATTTCAGCAGGGTGACAAAACTCCTGAAACGATGAAGTTTGATGCGAAGTCGCATACATATTACTGTGGTTATACCCCCGCCGAAGAAAATACAGTAGTTAAGTTCACCTCGGAAGGTGTTACTTGGATTACTGATATGAAGTCGCTCAATTCAGGCGAAAGTATGTACTATACTGCCTACGGCAATCATAATAGCAGTAATGCCGGATACGGTACATGGGGCGAAGTGATTGAAATCAGTGTTTCAAGCGAAACAACAGCCGATGTACTCCCTGATACAGGCAATGTTTCAAGTGTATATATGGTTCCGAATCAAGGTGACACTAACAGTAAAGTCAGAATGCCATTTACTGCTGACAATAAAAAATGGGTCGGTTATATTGCAAAGGAAAAGGCAAACAACATGACTTTTTCTTTTAAAAATAACGGCAAGAATTATGAAATTCCTGCTCCTAACAGAGGCAATTCAACGCATTTTGTTGTTACTTCTGCTACAACAGGTTATTGGGACCCACCTGCTACTATTACTGTTACTGCAGGCACTAACGGTGCAGGAACTGCCTTAGGAGAACCTAAAGTTAGTTATAATAGTTTGACAAGTGCTACAATTTCTGTAACCCCCGGTACAAAGGTTAAGCTAATAGCAAATCCTAATAAAGGTTTCGTATTGAAAAACTGGGTATACAGCGATACAAGTGCCGTGGCAGACGGCATTGGCAGCGACGGTTCTTTTACCCCGACAGCTTCAGGTAACTATAACTTTACAGCCGTTTATGTTGAGTCGTTGACATTTGAGGCTTATGTCAGAACATATGACGGTGCAAATCTTTCTGAAAGCACAACGGGAGGTTCAGTTGAAATTAAGTGTGGAAACCAAAATTCGACTGTAGATTCCAACGATGGAACACACATTACACTCAATGCTGTTAAGGGCAGCACAGTTACATATTACGCAAAAGCTAATGACGGATATGTTTTTGACGGCTGGTACACAGATGTAGCCTGTGAGACCGGTTTGGAGAATTCAAGTGATAAATATGAATTGGCTAATGTTGAGGCTTCCAAGAAGTTGTATGCGAAATTCAAAATTGATATTTATACTGTAAAAGCATACGCTCAGCACGGTAACAATCCTCCTTCCGGTGATGCCGGTAATGTATCTTTTGATAATAATAATTATGCGTCTGAAGTAACAACAACGGTAAATCGTAACGGAGAAGTTACTTTTTATGCTAAGCCTGAAAAAGGCTATGCTTTTATCGGTTGGTATGCGACTAAGGATGCAGCAGATCCGAAGGTAGCGGTTAAAGATTGTACATTAAATGGTGACGTCTATTCTACAAAAATTAATATACCATATTCCGATGTCAAGACATATGAACTGTACGCAAGATTTAAGGCTTTGTATACGGTAGAAGCCAAAGCGATGTACAACAACGAAAATGTTGATACAGCCGGTACTGTAAAGGTTGGCAACGAAAAAGCCGATAAAATTTCATCTAAACCTGTTATGGAAGGCAATGATGTAAAAGTTGAGGCAATTGCCAAAAACGGTTACAAGTTTGTCGGTTGGTATAAGAACGATGCGTGTACTGAACAGTATTTCACTGATAAAAACGAAGAGTCAAGTAAAACCTTAAATAATGTTAACAAGGGAACCACTCTGTATGCTAAGTTTGAGAGCGATTTAACTACAATCTACTTTTATAACTATAATGATAAATGGACGAATGTCTATGCGTATATGTGGGGCGATGGTAACAATAATAATAATAAGGGCAGTGACACTACATTCGGAAAGCCTATGACGCATTTAGGCGGAAAAGTGTGGGAATACTCATATTCTTCATCTGAGAATTGGGATCATGTTATTTTTTCAAATGGTAAAACTGGCACTGGTAATCAAACTGGCAATATACCTTTAAATAAAGACAATAAATATTATAAGAATGACTGGCAGTCAAGCAGTGATATTAAGCATAGTGTTACTGTTTCAAATGTAGAGAATGCTGATATTACTGTTACCGCAGGTTCTAATAAGATAGCAGAGGGCGGTTTACTTGAGGTTTATGACGGTACAAGTCTTACTCTTAATGCTGCAAATATTACAAACGGCTATTATTGTAACTTTATTGTAACTCCAAAGTCAGGTGAATCAAAAACACTTCCAGGTAATTCTTCAACCTATCTTGTCGATGGTTCAGACATAACTGTAAGTGCAACATTTTCTTCATCATCATCTGTCAAGACATTCTATTTTGAAAATACTCTTAATTGGAGCGATTTTTATATATATTATAGTGACAATTCTGTAAGCTGGCCCGGTCAAGAATTAAAGACTATAGCTGGATCTCATGACGGACATAATATTTATTCTGTTGATTTGGATACTTCAAAAATTGAATTTGTCGTATTAAACAACAGAGGTAATGGAGATAATCAAACAGTTAATATTAAGTTAGCAGATTTTGGAGATAATAACACTTGTAGGATTTCTTCAGAGCTCCAGGATGGTAAAAGAAAAGTAGGCGGATACTACACCTTTGCTCCTTAGCAACTGACTTAAACTATTAGTATTAGCACTTAAGATTTTGAATATGAGTGTGTAAGGGTTAATGATTTTGGTTCAATTTATTAAAACGGAGGTGAAACCATGAAGAAATCTAAATTTACACTTGTTATTGTACTCGGACTTGTACTGTGTTTGTTGTGTGGAACAACTACGACTTTTTCGTGGTTTAATCGTCCTGATGTGCAAAAGGGCGACTCCCTCTCCTGGAACGGAGATTACAATGTGACCAACGGAGAAGATATTACTGCTGTTACTTATGCTGCTACAAAAGATGACGGCAGTGTGTATGATACTGCTCAGTTTGATTTTAGTAGTTTGCAAAATGTTTCCGTTCCCGCCCATAAAACAAAATATTTCTGTACAGAGGTAAAGAACACGGGAACTGCACCGCAGTCAATTTCTTTGTTCCTTAATAATTCGGAAACTAACAAACTTTCTGTCGGTGTGAACAGCCCCCTCAGAACCTACAAGAGATTTACCCCCGATTCACAAACAACATCATATGTTACCAAGACACCGAGTAATGTGAATAAGAAGAATTTGTATATAGCTACGAATGTGGATGACCCTACGAAGTACACTATGCACACTTGGAAGAATGTAGATACCGATCCTACTGATAAAGAACTTAGCGGATACATTGAAGGTGAGTCTGTTAATTATGATAATGTAGATTATAATATATCATATGTTACAATTCCTACAGAACACGACCACGCGAAGCTTTGGCATTATAATGGTAATTCTAAAGAATGGTTCGGTTTTGATTTACAAATTACAGATCAGAATAATACTTATGTTTTTTT
>ERZ1034976.680-NODE-680-length-30744-cov-41.600769_pt1 | contig 30744 bp, 24 predicted proteins | sample MGYA00520623_ERZ1034976 | MGnify/ENA primary metagenome ERZ1034976 (study PRJEB33766, sample SAMN09781774) | gut metagenome | biome: gut microbiome | host: Homo sapiens | place: Madagascar | study: EMG produced TPA metagenomics assembly of the PRJNA485056 data... | reverse complement strand
TGCCGCAATATTTTAAGGCCGTGGAACGCTCCCGCATGACGGAAGCCGTCACGCTTATGGATAGTGTTGCTAAAGCCCAGCGCCGCAAGTTCATGCAAACCAACCGCTATGCGGAAAGGTTTGAGGGTTTAGATGTTTCCCCCAAGGGGGCAACGGGGATAGTCTATTACACCAAAGGGGACCCGCGGACCGGTAGAGGTGGAAATGGGTTTATGATAATGCTGAATGACGGTCACCTGAGAACGTTTCGTATGGTTGATGGAAACTATCACCACCCTTCATTGCAATACCGATATGGCTTGTTCCGCGATTATCAGAGTGATAATACTACTTGCTGGGGAACCAACCAAGCCGGGCGCGAATTATGTGCGGACTTTTGCGGAATTGATACGCCAGCGGAATCCTGTTGTGATAACGGAACGAGTGAGAGGTGCCCTGACCCCACTGACAACTAATCTCCCCGCGTTCCGCGCGCGTTATAGCGCTGTTTAGCGCACCTTTACACCCCGCCCAAGGCCACGCGCCCAAGCGGGGTTTTTTAGGGGTTGCACCCCAAACCCGCCTTACTTTTTTCATTGCAAAAAAGTAAGCAAAAAGCTAGCACCCCGGGAAGCCATAAAATTTATTTTTATACGGGCATTTTACAACTCCCTACGGTCGGACAAGTAAAATGCCTTTATAACTCCGTTAAAAATAAATTTTATAAACGGCTTCAAAGGGGTGCGCTTAACGGCAAACAACCAGAGTAAAAAGGAAGAAAGGCGTTTGGAACGAGCGGAGGAAAACATCTGTACCGCGCGGGGTTTTTTAGGGGTTGCCCGCAAAAGGGCATAAAGGGGCGTTGCGGGCCCCTTAAATTTGCTATGATATATCCATGCCAAAGAAAGATTCCGTTTTAGTCGTGTGTACCAACCGTAAGGCGTATCACGAATTTTTTATAGAAGACACGCTGGAAGCCGGACTGGAACTGCTGGGCGCGGAAGTAAAATCTATCCGCCAAAAGGAGTTAAGTTTGGAGGGCGCTTTTGTACGCATAGAAAACGGCCAAGCGTATGTATATAATATGCACGTCAAGCCGTATAAGTTTAATTCTTTGGTGGAGCTGGACGCCACGCGCCCGCGGCGGCTGTTGTTAAATAAAAAAGAAATCCGCAAGTTAGCCGCCAAGGCGGATGTAAAAGGCTATGCGTTGGTGCCGGTGGAAGTGTATTTCAAAAAAGGTTGGGCCAAAATACAGTTGGCCGTAGCCAAAGGCAAACACCTGTTTGATAAACGCGAGGCCCTCAAAAAGCGGGATTTGAACCGGGAAATGGAAAAAGGATTCAAAAATAAAATCCGTTTTTAAGGCTCTTTTTACAGTATAAAAACGGCCCTGCGGCAGGGGCACTTGGGTCCGCTAAAAATATAGTGGAAACAATTTGAAAAATATTCTATAATATATCTTGTGATGGGCGGGTGGCGGAATGGCAGACGCGCACGGCTCAGGACCGTGTGGACGAAAGTCCTTAAGGGTTCAACTCCCTTTCCGCCCATTTTCTTTTTGGTTTTAAGCACATGAAAAAGTTTGATTCTTACAGGCCGTCATCTTTTGTAGCTAAAAGAGTTCCCCGGCGGCGCAAAAAAAGCTTAAAGCCGTTTTTTTTCCTGTTGTTTATTCTGTTTTTTTTAGTGGCGGCGTTCGTGGGCCTGAGTAAAGGCTACGCGGCGTATTCGTCGGCAAAAATAAGCCGTTGGGCCCCCCAAAAAGCGGTGGTTTCCGGCCTAGACGGCAATATGCAAAAAGAGCTGTTGGCTTTGGGCTCGGCCGCCGTTGGCAAACCGTTCACGCCGGCACAGGCGGCGCAGTTGCGCACGCAAATTGTGCAAAAATACCCCATGCTGCGCGAGGTGGACGTAAGCCGCGGGTTGTTGTCCGGCACCTTAAAAATATCTGCCGAGCGCCGCACCCCGGTTGCCAAATTTGTCTTGCCGGATAATTCCGTGCGCTACATTGATAGCGACAGCACCGTATATGCGGACCCAAACCCCGGCTTGCTTACGCCGGTGCCGTTTGTGGAGCTGGAAGGCCGCGTGCCCGAAAAATTGACGGATGAATTTGTGGGCTTGGTGCAAAGCACCTTAAAATTGGAAAAAGAACTGTCTTTTGCTTTTTTGCGTTTTAATTTGGAGCGTGACGAAGTGGCTATGCACATGCCGGACGGCACCGTGATAGACTTTGGCCCTGCTAAAAACCTGCGTGCCAAGGCGCGCCGTGCGGCGCAGATTATCGGTTGGTGCCGCCGGAACGAAAAAGGCCCGCAACGGATGGACTTTCGTTTTTTTGAAAACGGACAAGTTTTTTTAACACAGTTGGGTAAATAAGTTTTATAATGGATTTAGGTGGATTTATTTATGGCTAAAACAAATATTATTGCAGGTTTAGATGTCGGCAGCGGTAAATTAACGTGTATCGCCGCCGCGCAAGATTATGATACCGGCACTTTGCAGGTATTGGCGGGGCGCAGTGCGCCGTGCCGCGGGGTAGAAGGCGGCGTAGTAAAGGATATCCGCGAAACGTCCGCCGCCGTCCAACACGTTTTGGGCGGGGTGGAACGGGAGCTGAACGAAAACATTTCCACCTTAATTGTGGGGTTGCGCGGCTCTCATTTAAGCTCTTATACCAGCCACGGAACGTACAACATTTCCCGTATGGATAAAGAAATTACCCAAACGGATATTAACCTGGCTATTGAAAACGCCAAAGCGATTTCTATTGATTCCGATAAAGAAATTATCAACACCATTCCGCAAGGTTTTTTTATTGATAAACAAAAAGGCATTTCTAATCCGGAAGGGATGGAAGGCTCTTTATTGGAAGTTGATGTCCACATTACCACCGCCGCTTCCACCCATTTGAACAATTTAGCCAAAGCCATTCAGCGCCCGGGATACCGTATTGATAATATGGTGTACGGCCTGGTGCCGCTTGGCAACGCCGTGCTGACGCAGGAAGAAAAAGAAATGGGCGTAATGCTGGTGGATTTGGGCGGGGAAACTATATCCGTCGGGATTTATTTGGACGGCATGCTCCGCTTTTCGCGCGATATTCCGTACGGGTGCGATTTAATCACGCGGGACCTTTCCTGCGGGTTGCGCACCAGCCGCCAGCACGCACAGGAAATTAAAGAAAAATACGGCGTGTGCGAGCCGACTTCTTTGGACGAAGACGGCGAAATACCCGTGCCGTCTTTAGACGGCCGCACCGTGCATAACATCAAAAAGAGTTTTATTTTGGATATTATCCAACCGCGTATGGAAGAACTGCTGGAATACGTCCGCCGCAGTGTGGAACAATCCGGCTATAAAGATTATCCGCTTTTGGGCGTGTTGACCGGCGGCGGGAGCCAATTAAAGGGCGTTTCGGGCCATTGTTTGAACATTTTGGGCCTGAAAGAAGTGCGTTTGGGCGGGGTTCAGCGTGATTTGCTGACCGCCAACGAAGAATTTTTTGACCCCAAATACAGTACCGCCATGGCGCTGGCCTTGTACGCCTGTCAGGAAAACGGCTACGAGGACTTCCAACGGGAAGGGTACGAAAATAATGCGTCCTTGTTCGGTAAAATCGGCAAGGTATTCAAAAACTTCAACCTGTTTGGGGGTTGAGGAGGCGTTTTAGTATGAGCGATTTATTTCAACCGGCCAATTCGTTTGAAAGCAAAAAGGCCAAAATTAAAGTAATCGGCGTGGGCGGCGGTGGCGGCAACGCCATTAACCACATGGTAGATAGTGGACTAAAAGATGTGGATTTTATTGCCGTTAATACAGACGCGCAGGACTTGCGCCGCAACAAAGCCCCGTACCTGGTGCAGGTAGGGGAGAAAATTACCAAAGGCTTGGGCGTAGGCGGAGAGCCGGAGCGCGGGCGTTTGGCGGCGGAAGAATCGGCCGAGAAACTAAAATTAATTATCGGCCAGTGTGATTTGTTGTTTATTACCGCCGGTATGGGCGGCGGCACCGGAACCGGGGTTGCACCCTATTTGGCCAAATTGGCTAAAGAAACGTATGGGGACGACCTGTTGGTGGTAGGCGTCGTCACGCGGCCGTTTAATTTTGAAGGCTATGTGCGTGAAAAACACGCCGACGAAGGCATTAAAGAAATGCAAAAGTATGTAGACTCCATGATTATCGTGCCGAACGAAAAACTGTTTTCCATTATAGACCCCAAAACCTCCTCGCGCGAAGCGTTCCAAATGGTGGATGAAGTTTTGCTCCAGGCGGTAAAGGGGATTTCCGAGGTCATCACCCAACCCGGCGAAGTAAATATTGACTTTAATGATGTGCGCAAAATTATGAGTAATTCCCAAAAAGCACTGATTGGGGTGGGGGAATCCAGCGGGCCGGGGCGGCACTTGCGCGCCATGCAAAAGGCGATTGCCTCCCCCCTGTTGGAAAACGCCGATATTCACGGCGCCAAAGGGTTTATTGTTCACTTTTTGGCGGCGGATTTAACCATGATTGAAGTGGGTGAAGCCATGAACTTAATCCGCCAATACGCCAGCAACGATTCTTTAATTATGTACGGGCATTCTTTTGACGCTTCCCTGGGGGACCGTTTCCAAGTGACGGTAATTGCCACAGGGTTCAGCGCCGAAAAAGCCAATTTATATACCACGCGCCGCACGATAGCTTCTCTGGAGCGTTCGGGCATGGGCAGTACCGGCGTGCGGAATACAATGCCGCAACCCGTCTTGGAGGGTTTAGAGGCCCCCAAGGCCACACCGCAAGATGAAATGCTTATTCCGGCTTTTATGCGCCGGAAAAAAGGCCGGTTATAAAACCGGAGGGAGATGAAAATATGGCAGTAGGATTGCAAAGTTTGCTTAGAACCGTAGTAGATAACCACGCCAGCGGTTTGCATATACGCGGCAACTCCAATACGTTTGTGCGTTTGCACGGCCAAATTAAACCCATTGATGACAGCTTTATCCCCAACGACGAAGCCAAAAAAATGGCCTATGCCTGTATGGGGGAACGCGAACGCAAAATTTTTGAACAGTACAGCTCGGTGGACTTTTCGTTAGATGCTAAGTCTTACGGGCGTTTCCGTTTTAACGTGTTTCGCCAAATGGGTAAAATTTGTATGGCTATCCGCCATATTCCGCTTAAAATCCCCACCTTTGAAGATTTCCACCTGCCGGGCGACGTGCTTAAAAAAATTGCCGATAACCGCCGCGGTTTGATTTTGGTGACGGGGATGACGGGTTCCGGTAAAACCTCCACCCTGGCCGCCATGGTGGACCACATCAACCAAACCCGCTCCGGGCATATTTTAACGATTGAAGACCCCGTGGAATTTATCCATACCGAAAGCCACTGTATCATCAGCCAGTTGGAATTAGGGGTAGATACGCCTTCTTATACCGGCGCCTTGCGCGCGGCCATGCGCCAGGACCCGGATGTCATTTTGATTGGGGAATTGCGCGACAGCGAAGTAATGAAAGCCGCACTTTCCGCGGCGGAAACCGGCCAGTTGGTGCTGGGCACCATGCACACGGTCAACGTGACGCAAACGCTTTCCCGCCTGACGGACGCTTTCCCGGTGGAACAGCACGCGCAGGTGCGGTTGCAGCTTTCGGAACTTATCCGCGGGGTGATTTGCCAGCGTTTACTGCCCACCATTAAACCGGGTATGCGCCCGGCGCTGGAAATTATGGTTTCCACGCCGCAAATCCGCAAATTAATTTTGGAAAATAAACACAGCGATATTCAAAAACAAATGCAAAACGGCGCATTTTACGGGATGCAAACCTTTGACCAATCCTTAGCAAAACTGTATCAGGAAGGACATATTGATATGGAAACGGCTACCTCGGCGGCTACTTCGCCGGATGCCATTATGTTGGCTATCCGCGGGGTGACGGACAGCTTGTCCGTGGCGGGGGAGTAAATGCGTAAAAACGGCTTGTTAATTTCCATAGACGGCACCGCCGGCACGGGGAAATCCTCCGTCGGGCTGGCGGTAGCCGCCAAATTGGGCTACGGCTTTTTAAGCACCGGGGAAATGTACCGGGCGTTGGCTTATAAAGTGTTTGAACAAAAGCTGGACCCCACCGACCATGATGCCGTTTTGGCGTTGGCGCAAAAACTGGTTTTTACGTTTGAACGCCAGGATAACGGCGCCTTAAAAATGTTTGTAGACGGTGCTTTTTTGGGTGAAAAACTCCATTTGGAAGAAGTGGGCGCCGTAGCCAGCAAAGTTTCCACCAACAAAGAAGCCCGCGTCGTGCTGACGGACAAAATGCGCCAAGTGGGCGTAAACGGCGGCGTGGTGATGGAAGGGCGCGACGTGGGCACGGTGGTGTTCCCGGATGCGGAGCTAAAGTTTTATTTGGACGCCTCCGCCGAAGAACGCGCCAAACGCCGCGTAAAACAGCTGGAAGAAAACGGCCAAAAAGCCGATTATAACGCCATTTTGGCTATGATAAAAGAACGCGACTACCGCGACAGCCACCGGGCCGTTGCCCCCTTAAAACCGGCAAAAGATGCCGTGGTGGTGGACACTTCCGCCCTGAATATGGCCCAAGTGATACAAAAAGTTATGGAGAAGATTTCCCAGTATGCTGCTTAATTTGGTAAAATTAATAGCAAGGGTATATTTTAGAACCTTTTATGATTTTAAGGTGGAGGGGCTGGAAAACATCCCCAAAACCGGCGCTCTTATTATTGCGGGCAACCATTTGTCTAATGCGGACCCGCCGGCTATCGGTGCTTTTGCGGGCACAGTGCGTGATTCGCGCTTTGTGGCCAAAAAGGAGCTGTTTTCCGTACCCGGGCTGGGGTGGTTTTTCCGCCGTAGCGGGTATATAGCGGTGGACCGCGCGCGCAATATGAAGGCTTTTGAGGCTTTGCGGGAAGTGGAAGAAGCGTTGCAAAAGGGGCAAAGTGTAGTAATGTTCCCGGAAGGCACGCGCTCCAAAGACGGCAAGCCCCGCCCGCCCAAAAGCGGTGTCGGGTACTTGGTGTACCACACGGGGGCCCCGGTGCTTCCGGTAAAGGTGGAAGGTACTTTCGGGTGGCCGTGGGTACGCAAAATTCGTGTAAAATTCGGTACGGTGATGCACCTTACAAAAGATGACTCACAAGAGCCGAAAGAGCAGTACAAACGTTTTTCAAAAGAAATAATGGATGCAATCCTATCAATTAATATCTAACGGAGGTTTACGCAGCTTGCCCTAACGGGCGTGCTGTAATAAGGACTTATGACTACAAACGAAGAAATTAAAAATACGGAAGAAACAATTAACGAACAAGAAATGACGATGGACGAGTTAATTGCGCAGCAAGAGTCTTTATCGGAGCAGTTAAATAAACGTGAAATTGTGGAAGTGACCGTTGTACAGGTGACCAAAGATAATGTATTAGTGGACACCGGGACCAAAAAAGAAGGGGCTATTGCCATAACGGATTTTGACGGAAAAGCTTTGCCGGTAGCCGGCGATAAGGTTTCCGCCGTTCTCGTAAAAAGAGGTTCTGACGAAAGACCGGCCATTCTTTCCCACAAAAAAGCGTTGGAAGCCCTGGGCTGGGACGTGTGCAAAAAAGCGTACGAAGCTAAAGAACGCGTAAAAGGCACCATTTTGCAAACCGTAAAAGGCGGGTATATTGTGGAAGTTTTCGGCGTGAGCGGGTTTATGCCGCTTTCTCTGTCCGAACTGCACACCGCGTATAAACACTATTTGCCGGTGGGTGCCAAAATTAAAGCCCAAATTGTGGAATTTTCCAAAGAAAAACAGAAACTGATTGTTTCCCGCAAACAAGTGTTGGAAGAAGACGAAGCCGTGCGCCGCACCCAAGTTTTGGGCGAAATTAAAGAAGGCGACGTGTTGCGTGTAGTAGTGGCCAAAGTGGATAAGGACAAATTGTTCTTGCGCTTCCACGGCATTGAAGGCATTGTAAATTTGGAAAACGTTGCCTGGAAAGAGCCCGAAACCGCTATTACCAACTTCCGCCGCGGGCAACGCTTGAAAGCCAAATTAATCGCTTTGGATAAAGAAACCCCCAAATTGGAATTCGGTTTGAAACAGCTGTTCTTGAACCCGGCTGATGCGTTGAAACGCCGCTATCCGTACAAAAGCTCTGTAAAAGCGACGGTGACGAAAGTTTCCGAAGAAGGCGTGGAATGCACCATCGGCAAGAACAACACCAAAGGCTTTATCAGCCCCTTTGAAATGGGCCGCGATTTTGCCGCCAAAGAAGGCGACGTGATTACGGCGTTGGTGGTGGGCGTAAACCCGGAAACCTTCACGGTAAACCTCTCGGTCAAGAAATACGACCAAGTGCAAAACCGCAAAGTGGTGGCCCAATATCTTAAACAGGCCCCGCGCCCTACGCTCGGCCAACTCCTGCAAGATTCTTTCAAAACGCAGGAAGAAGATAAAAAAGACGCCGAATAGTTAGATATTAACCATAACCTGCGGCTGGGTATTTTGCCTGGCCGCAGGTTTTTTGCAACTCTACTGCTTTTTTAGGGGTTGCCGAACGCCTGTTTTTTGCTACACTGGGGTTATGGAAAACAAAAATACCTTGCTTTTACTTTCTTGCTGTGCGCCTTGTTCGGGCGGCGTGCTGGCGCGTTTGGCGGCCGAAAAACGCCCGGTGGCACTGCTGTTTTATAATCCAAACATCTATCCGGCCGAAGAATATAAAAAACGCCGCGACGAGCAAAAACGCGCGTGCGAACATTTCCATATCCCGTTTATTGAACTCCCGTACGAGCCGCAAGCCTGGCTGGAAGCGGTAAAAGGATTGGAGAGCGAGCCCGAGCGCGGCGCGCGGTGCAGTGCGTGCTTTTTATTTAGGCTCACGCGGGCGGCCGAATACGCGCGCGAACACGGCTACCGGGCGTTAAGCTCCGTGTTGGGGGTATCGCGCTATAAAGATTTGGAACAAGTCAACCGCGCCGCGCGGCAGGCGTGCCAATCAGCCGGCATTACTTACGACGAAACCAACTGGCGCAAAGGCGGTGTGGAAGAACTGCGCCGGGCGGTGTGGAAAGAATTGCAATTTTACGCCCAACAGTATTGCGGCTGTGTGTTCAGTTTGCGCGCGCGGCAGGGGGAAAAAGATGAAAAAAAAGCTCAAAAAAATTAGCAAATGGGGTTTTTATATTTTAGGCGGCCTGCTGTTGGCGGCCGCATTGGCGGATACCGGATTACGGTTGGCGACATCCAACGCCCGCGTTAAAAATTATCTGGTGCAAAAAGTGTCTGCCGCGCTCAAACGGGACGTGCGCTTAAAACAGGTGCGGGCCAGTTTGTTTGGGGTGCGTGTCAGCGGGTTGGAAGTGGCCGAACAGGGCGGCTTTCAACAGGGCACTTTTTTAAGTGTGGATAAGGCCGGGGCGCGCTTTTCGTTAATTCACTTATTGCACGGTCACTTAAAATTACGCACGGTGTTTTTGCACGGCGGAGCTATCCGCATTACGCGTGGTGCGGACGGAAAATTTAATTTTGCGGATTTATCGTCTTCTTCCGTGCCTTCCGCCCAAAAGGAGCCGCACGCGGACCCCTTTTTGCCGCGCATTACATTGGGGTTATTGGATATTGAGCAACTGGACGTGTTTTATATAGATGCGGCGCAAAACCGCAGTTTGGCGGTACAACAGTTTATGCTCCGCGCGCGCCGGCTGATGTTTACGGAGCCGTTTAGGGTTATTTCCAAAGCGCAAGTGCGTTGGGTGGAGGGGGATTTTCCCTTGGAAAGTACCCTGGCTTTTAACGCCCGGTTGAATTTGGCCGATTTGGATTTGGAAAAAGCCGCCCTGGATATTACCAACCTGATTGTGCGCTACCGGAGTACCCCGGCGGTGCTGACGGGGCAAATCAAAAATTTTACCAATCCGTCTGCCCGCCTGGCGCTAGAAATCAGCCGTTTATCTAACGATACTTTGGCGGAACTGGCGCCGGATACGCCGGAATTTTTAATTCCTGCGCTCCGGGTGGATGTGGCGGCCCGGGCGCACCTGGCGGACTCCCGCGCGCAAATCAGCCGCCTGCACTTGCAACTGCCGGGGGGCGAGCTAAACGCCACCGCCAAGGCCGCGTTCAAAGAGCGGGCAGATTATCAGGCCGAGGGGGATTTTGCGTTTAATTTGGACGAATTGGCCGCCTTATCGCCCATTTTAGCAAGCACTTACGGGGTGACGGGCCAAATTACCGGCGCTTTTCAGGCCGCCGCGGATAACTGGAACGCCAAACTTTCCGTACAGCAAGTGGGGGCCACCCTGCCCGCCGCCGGCCGGTTGGACGGCCTTTCCACCCAAATTACGGCAGAGGGGCTTAAAACTTTGGCGGTAAAGGATTTGTCCGGCACGTTAAACGGCGCGCATTTTGACGGCTATTTAACGGCCGTAAACCGCCCTTTGTATGTGGATGCGCGGCTAGAGTTAAATATGGAAAAATTCATCTTGCCGCCGCAGGCCGAACCCGCCCCGGAACAAACGCAGGCAGAAACGCCCGCGGCAGAGGCGGTGCCCGCGGCAACGCAAACGCAGGAAAAATCCGCCGGAACGGAACAAGCCGCGCTTTCGCTCGCCCCGCAAGAACAAGCCACCCCGCAGGCCCCGCAAGCCGCCCCGGCTCAAACGGTACTGGCCCAAGCCACCCCGCAGGGGCCGCAAGCAAACACTCCCAAAGCCAAATTTCCGCCGGTTCACTTGCGGGCGCAAATCAAGTCCGGCCCGGTCAGCGTGCCGTATTTTTACGCCAAATCTGTGGATATTCATACCCGCCTGACGGGCATTACCGCGGAATTGGATAAGGCGGACGGCACGGCGGAAATGCAAATAGGCGAGGGGGAAATACAGGATATTTATAAATTAACGCAGGCCAACTCCGTGACGAAAGCCATGTTTTTATCGTTAAGTGTGGTCAGCCGCGTGATAAACAGCTTAAACGTGGTGGATTTGCTTTCCAAATTAATGCCCGGGGACAAGGAACAAATGCCCGAAAAGAAAACAGACGGAAAACTGGCGTTTGAGTCTTTTTCCGGCGCATTAAAATTTAATAAAGGCGTAATGGAAATGACGAAAGGTTCGTTTGTGTCGGACTTCATGTCCTTAAAAATTTCCGGCACGACCAATTTTAGAAACGGCGTTTTGGATATGCAGGTAAACGCCGCCCCCGGCAAACATTATGATACCGGCATTATGCCCATCACCTTAAAAATAGGCGGCACGGTGGACGAGCCCAAAGGCAGTTTGAGTATGCTGGGCAGCGCGGCCGCCCTGGTGACGCAAGCCGTGGGCAATAACTTTGCTTCCAACGCGGTAAAAAAGGGCGTGGGGGGCTTTTTCGGCCTGTTCAAAAAAAAGCAGGACGCGCCCGCGGAGCCTTTCCCGGGGCAGGAAGATACGTTTGTGCCTGTGGACCCGCAGGAATTATTAAACCCGGCGGAAAAAAATATTGCAGAGGGCGGCTCCAAATAAGTATGATACTTTTATGAATAAAAAAAATTTTTTTACGCGCATGTGCGAAAAATTGGACCCTTTGCACCAAGGCCCGCTGTTTTTCAAATGGACGTGGGTAAGCCTGGTTGGGGTGTTTGGCGCGGCTTGGCTGTTGTATTTGTGGCGTGACGGGGGGATTATTCATAGTTTATTTGAAAACTGGTTTGTTTTTATCCCCCAGTATTTTACGCATGAATTTGCCCACCGTATCGGTGGGGGGTTGACCCGTTCCAACACTATCGGTTTATGGTCGGGGCCCATGACGGAGCTGTTCTTCCCTATTGCGCTGTTGCTGGTTTGTTGGCGTATGCACGGGGGGCGGTGGTTGTCTTCTTTAGTGTTATATTATTTGGCTACTTGTTTCCACCATACGGCTGTATATTGCGGGGATGCCCGCGCCATGACCTTGCATTTAACATATTCCGATTTTATAAGTACTGCCGGCCCAGGTACGCCGGGCGACTGGTATGATATGCTGGGCCCTTTGGGGTTGTTGGAATGGGATACCACCTTTGCGGCTATCTTTTATTTTTGCGGCGCGTTGAGCCTGGTGCTGGCGTTTTATAGTGCGTGGTATTACTGGAACCATACCGAGGAATACTTGCTCCAGGATGCAAAACCCTCTACGCGCGTTGTCACCCAGAACCCCGGTTTTACGGCCCGCATTACGCAAGAGGATTACGAGCGGGACCCGTTTACGGGCGAGCGGTTTTATAACCATTGGGACGAATTAACGAAGAAATAAAATTTGTCGGATTTTTTACCATAAAAACCGGGTGCTTTTACAGGCCCGGTTTTTTTATGGGGAGCGTAAAAAAGCGGCCCCTGTTTTGGGGGCCGCGGGGATTTGAAAATTATTTTTTAGCAGGCTTTTGGGCGGCTTTTTTAAGCAGGCGCGCAACTTTTTTGCTTTCTAAATCAGAGCGGGCTTGCACCACAGCTACCAGTTTGGCAAAGTTTTTGTCTTGGGTGTCGGCGCCGTGTTCCAACAGCAGTTGGGTAAGCGTGGGGCTTTTTTGGTATGCGGCGGCATAAAAAAGCGCGTTTAGGCCGTCTTTGGTGGTTAAATTAGGGTTGGCCCCGCGTTTAAGCATATAAGTAATTAAATCCGTGCGGTCAGTTTCCGACGGGAATTTTTGCGTCAGTGCCATCATAAGCGCGGTGGCGCCTTTATCGGTTTGGGTGTCCATATCCGCCCCGCGGAAAACCAGCAGTTTGGCGGCCTCGGTCCGGCCGTCGCGCGCGGCAATAAACAAAGGGGTCCAACCGTTGGGAGTGGCAGAGTTAATATCTAACCCTTCGTCTAATAAAAAGTTGATTACGTCCTCGCTCCCGCTGGAAGCCGCCGCGTGCAAGGCGGTAAAATCGGCCCCTTTATATTGGCGTTCGTCATCGTCAAACAGCAAGGTGTAATCCAGGGGGGCGCCGTCTTCCACGTCGTTTTTAACGGCGGTTAAATCGCCCCGGTAGGCGTCTGCAATCAGGTTGGCGGCGGCGCGTTCCACCGCGTTTTGGCGGTAGGAAAGGCCCAAGCCCAACACCGCAATTACAATAATAAGAATGACCCATTTTTTCATTGTGTAAACCTCTCCCAGTTATTGTAGCAAAAGCGGGGGAAAAAATAAAAAAATTGTTTTTGTGCCCGGCAATTTTAGAAGGGGTTGTTTTGTTTTTTTTTTTGATAAATTTTACATATAGGTAAAATTTATCAAAAAATGAACCTAACCATAAAAAAACGCTATAAGGGCCGTTTTTGGCTGTTTATGGAGTTATAAAAAGGAGCAGAAAATGAAACGAGGTTTTACATTAATTGAATTATTGGTGGTGGTACTGATTATAGGCATTTTGTCCGGCGTAGCCTTGCCGCAGTATGAAAAAGCGGTTATGAAAAGCCGCTATTCCAATTTAATGGCACCGGTAAATGCGTTGGGCGCGGCGGAAGAACTCTATTATATGGCTAACGGAGAATACACCGACGATTTTGAAGCGTTGGATATTGCCCCCGGCGGATGCACCTTATCGGGCGATAAAAAAACTTGCACTTATGATTGGGGCAACTGCAGGTTAGATGTTGGAAACAGCCGCGTAGCGTGTGTAAATAATACAAGTATGAAAAACGGATATGCCTATTATTTTGAACATGGCGGGTATGCGGATTGGGGCCGCAGTTGCTGGGCATTAACGGCGGACAGAAACGATAAATATGCTAAACTTTGCGAAAGTATGAGTGCAACTTTTGTGAAAAATGATAATTTCCCGCCGTACGGAAGTGGATTTCTTTACAAATTTTGAGTTTTTTTGGCGGGCCAATCCTGCTTGCCAAAAAGCCTTTTAATAGGCTCGCCCACAAGCGGTTTTAATTATGTTTGCCGCACAAAAGCCCCGCTGAATATAATAAACCCCCGGTTCGCTAACGCTTGCCGGGGGTGTTTCATCCTGCAGGTTATAAATTACTTAACCACTTTTTCCGTCGGCTGGATAGCGGCCAGTTGTTTGTACAGGTCGCGTCACTGTTTGGGATAAGAAAACCCCCGGTTCGCTAACGCTTGCCGGGGGTATTTCATCCTACTGGTTATAAATTACTTAACCACTTTTTCCGTCGGTTGGATAGCGGCCAATTGTTTGTACAGGTCGCGTCTCCAAGCGTATTCGGATTCAGCGCGTTTAATCAGTTCTTTGGCAAGTTCCGGGTTATCGCGCATCAAGCCTTTGAAGCGGTTTTCGCCGCTCATGTAGTCCGCCAACGGCAACGTCGGCGCGCCTAACGGGCTATCCACATGCAAGGGGTTTTTGCCTTCGTAGCGGGCTTCGGGGTTGAAGCGGTACAGAATCCAGCGGCCGGCTTGTACGGCGCGTTTGGCTTCGCCCATACCTTTGGACATATCAATCCCGTGCGCAATACAGTGGGAATAGGCAATTACCAACGCCGGGCCGTTGTAAGCATCCGCTTCCGCCAGCGCTTGAATGGTCTGGTTCATATTGGCACCCATGGCTACTTGCGCAACATAAATGTTGCCGTAGGTCATGGCAATCATACCCAGGTCTTTCTTCGGCATTTGTTTACCGCCCGCCGCAAACAAGGCTTTGGCGCCTAACGGGGTGGCTTTGGACATCTGGCCGCCGGTGTTAGAGTAGACTTCCGTATCCAGCACCAAGATTTTGATGTTCTTGCCGCTGGCTAATACATGGTCCAAACCGCCGTAGCCAATATCGTAGGCCCAGCCGTCTCCGCCCAAAATCCAGACGGATTTTTTGACGAGGTAGTCCGCCAAGCTCAGCAAGCGTTTGCAGGTATCGCAACCGCTTTCGGCGCCTTTGTTCAAAATGGCTTTCAAGTCGGCTACGCGTTTTCTTTGTTCTTCAACGCCCGCATCCGTGGATTGGTCCGCGTTTAACAAGGCATCAATCAAGGCCGCGTGTTCTTTCAAACCGCCTTCTTTGGCTTGCAAGAGCAAGGCTTTGGCATCGTGGTTCAGTTGGTCAAACGCCAAGCGGATACCCAAGCCAAATTCCGCGTTGTCTTCAAACAAGGAGTTAGACCACGCCGGCCCTTTGCCGTCCGGGCGTTTGCAATAAGGCGTGGTGGGCAGGTTGCCGCCGTAAATGGAGGAGCAGCCCGTTGCGTTGGCCACGGCCAAGCGGTCGCCGAATAACTGGGTCAACAGTTTTACATAAGGGGTTTCACCGCAGCCCGCGCACGCGCCGGAGAACTCAAAGAGCGGCTGGCGGAATTGGGAACCTTTGACGGATTCTTTCTTGGTGGTCACGTCCGCCTGTTTGAGGCCCAAGAAGAACGCAAAGTTATCAATTTCGTTTTCACGCACGGAAAGCTGATGAACCATGTTCAAGGCTTTCTTTTCCGGGTTTTCTTTGTTTTTGGCGGGGCAGTTAAATACGCAGGCGCCGCAGCCGGTGCAGTCTTCCACCGCTACTTGTACGGTGAATTTCTTGCCGGCAATATCGCCTTTGCCGTCGGCCGATTTGAAGGTTTTGGGCGCATCTTTCAGCGCGTCGGCATCATAGGCTTTAATGCGGATAGCCGCGTGCGGGCACACCAAGGAGCAGAAACCGCATTGGATGCAGGTGTTCGGGTCCCATTCGGGTACCATAATGGCAATATTGCGTTTTTCATACTGCGTGGTAGCGGTAGGATATACGCCGCCTTCCGGCATAGCGGAGGTGGGTAATTCGTCACCGCGGCCGGCAATCATTTCGCCCAATACGTCTTTTACAAACGCGGGGGCGGAAGCCGGCACCGGGGCTTTGGTGTGCAGGGTGGAGGTCACTTCGGACGGGTATTTTACTTCGTGTAAACCCGCCAAGGCCGCGTCCACGGCTACATAGTTTTTCTTAACAATTTCTTCGCCTTTTTTGGAATAAGTCTTTTTGATGGCTTCTTTAATGTCGGCAATGGCTTTTTCGGTCGGGATAACGCCCGCAATACCGAAGAACGCCGTTTGCATAATGGTATTGGTGCGGCTGCCCATGCCGGTAGCCAACGCAATATCGGAAGCATCAATGGTGTAAACTTTCAGTTTGCGGTCAATGATGATTTTTTGTACTTCGGCGGTCAGGTGGTTCCACAATTCATCCGCGGCGTACGGCGCGTTGATTAACACCGTGGCGCCTTGTTTGGCTTTGCCCAGCACGTCGTATTTATCCAAGAAGTCAAACATGTGTACACCGATAAAATCGGCCGATTGGATAAGGTACGGGGCGCGGATGTAGTTTTTGCCAAAGCGGATGTGGGACGTGGTCATAGAACCGGATTTTTTAGAGTCGTACACAAAGTAGCCTTGCGCAAAGAACCCGTTGGCGCTGATAATCTTCATGGTGTTTTTGTTGGCGCCTACGGTACCGTCGGAGCCCAAACCGTAGAACAAAGCGGCAAAAATGTCGTTAGCGGCTTTGCTTTCCAATTTGGTTTCGGGTAAAGAAGTGTGGGTTAAATCGTCGTTAATGCCCACGGTGAAGTTTTTGATAGGCGCGTTAGCGGCCAAGTTGTCAAAAACGGCTTTGACGTGGGAAGGCGTAAAGTCTTTGGAGCCAATCCCGTAGCGCCCGCCAATGATAAGCGGCGTGGTGGGGAATTTGGCCTTGGCTTCGGCGGTTAAGAACGCGGCGCACACATCTTGGAACAACGGTTCACCCAAGGAGCCGGGTTCTTTGGTGCGGTCCATAACGGCAATCTTTTTAACCGTGCTGGGGATAACGCGCACAAAATCGGCAATAGAGAAGGGGCGGAACAATTTAATTTTGAGTACGCCCACTTTTTGGCCTTTCATGGCTTCTACCGCGTTTTGGGCCACGTCCGCGCCGGAACCCATAATCACTACCAGTCTTTCGGCGTCTTCGTCCCCAACGTATTGGAACAAATCGTATTTGCGGCCGGTCATTTTTTCAAATTTGGCCATTTCTTCTTTTACAATGCCGGGCACGGCGTTATAAAATTTGTTGACGGCTTCGCGCGCTTGGAAGTACACATCCGGGTTGGCGGCGGTACCGCGCACGGTGGGGTGTTCCGGGTTGAGGCCGCGGCTTTTGTGCTGGGCGATTAAATCGTCGTCAATCATTTCGTGCATTTGTTCTTTGGTCAGGGGTTCCACCATGTTCAGCTCGTGGCTGGTGCGGAAACCGTCAAAGAAATGCAAGAAAGGCACGCGGGCGCGCAAGGTGGCCGCTTGGGAGATTAAGGCCATATCCATGGCTTCTTGCGGGTTATCGGAGCAGAGCATGGCCCAGCCGGTTTGGCGCACGGCCATAACGTCGGAATGGTCCCCGAAGATAGACAGGGCGGAAGTAGCAATCGCGCGGGCAGACACATGGAACACCGTGGGGGTCAATTCACCCGCGATTTTGTACATATTGGGAATCATCAGCAGTAAACCCTGCGAAGCGGTAAAAGTGGTGGTCAGGGCACCGGCCGTTAAGGAACCGTGTACCGCGCCGGAAGCACCGCCTTCGGACTGCAATTCGTTCACGGAAGGAACATTGCCCCAAATGTTGGTTTCACCTTTGGCGCTTTTGGCGTCGCAGATTTCACCCATGGTGGAGGAAGGAGTAATCGGGTAAATAGCGATTACTTCGTTGGTGGCATGGGCGACGTGGGATACTGCACCGTTGCCGTCCATAGCAACTAATTTTGCCATATAAAGAAGTCTCCTTTTGCGTAAAATAAAAACGGTAAAACTCCGCACACCCAAAGGCACGCGGGGGCCGGAGGTAAAAACCGGCTTAATACTATTGTATAACTTTGGGGGGGAGCGGTCAAACTATAAATTTACCGTGCGGTAAATAATGTTTGCATTTGGCCCGCGCCGCCAAAATTTATTTTTTGCAAAAGTGTTTTTTTATGCAAGGCCCCGCTTTTTGGTAAACTATATAAAAAGGGGGCCGTTTTTAATTATGAACCGTTTATACCGTTTCGTTTGTGCGCACCGCCCGCTGTGCGTGGCGTGGGAAAGTTTGCGTTGGCTGGGGCATAAAATTTGTTTTTTCCACCATACCAAAACCCCGGTCTGGTACCGCTTTGATAAAAAATACGCGCCGGGGGAAACTCCGGCCGAAACGCTGCCCGTCAATGCGGCGTGGTACCGTATTTCCCGCCCGCTCTACCGCCACGAACACGTTTATTATAATGTGGATGCGGCCCTAAAAGCCAACCCCCGCGTCAGGGGCCTAGCGTTGGTGTTTTTTATGGGCATTGGGGATTATTTATACACAACCCCCATGTTGGAGGCCCTCAAACAAAAATACCCGCAGTTGCCGTTTTATGCGTATGTGGGCGCGCAGTTTGACCGCAATAACTCCCCCTTGGTGGGCAAACTGTTGGAAACTAACCCGCATTTTGAAAAAGTGTTCTATTTTACAGGCTCCCGTCACCCGCTGATTTGGAAGAATTACGACTATTCCGCCGCCTTAAAAGACGTGCCGGAAGATTTTTTAGTTATGCCTGTTTATTACGATTACGGCGTGCATATTCCGCACCGCGTGAGCAGTTTGTTTGAAACCTTTAATTTGCCGGTTCCCGCCCAAACGCCCGCGCCGGTGATGTATTTTCCAAAACAGCCGTCGCCGGTGGTGGCGGAGTATCTGGCCCGCGCGGAGCGGGGCGCGCAAGGCAAAAAAGGCATTGTGTTTTTGCAGTTGGATTCCCGCGGCTCTGCCTACACTTATCCGCACATGGTGCCTTTGGCGGAGGGGTTAATGAAAGCGGGGTATTTTGTAATGAGCGTGACGAAAGGCGGCCCGGAAAACAACCCGGATTATCTGTTGGTGGATATTAAAAAATTATCCATTAACGAAACCTGGCACCTGCTCCACCTGTTAAAAGCGCAGTTTGCTTTGTATGTAATTGCGGTAAACTCCGTGTTTTGGGCGGCTTCGGCGGGGCTGAATTTGCCCAACTTGGGGCTCCAGCACTGGGTGGATAAAAAAGTGCATAATTTGTGGTACCCCAATATACAGGTTGTGACGGATTACATCTACCCGCTGTTGCCGCGTGAAAAGCAGATTATCGCTCCGGCGGAAAGTTTTACGCCGCACAACCGCAAAATTATAGATTATAAGCCGGATTGGGTGATTAAGTGGTTCAAGCAGACGTTTGAAAAATAAACACTTGCTTTTTGGATTTGCATAACATAAACTATAAACAATTATAAAAGGGAGGTTTTTATGAAAAATAAGGGGTTTACCCTGATAGAATTATTGGTAGTGGTGTTGATTATAGGTATTTTGGCCGCAATCGCGGTGCCGAAGTATGAAAAAGCGGTAATGAAAGCGCGCATTGCCGAGGCTAAAACCACCTTAAAAGCGCTGGTGGAGGCTACCCAAATATATATTTTAACGAACGACGAAACTCCGCCAAGCATGGATAAATTAGATGTCCGCCCGCCGGCCTCCGGCAACTGGCGCTATTTTTACCGCACTTGTGATGGCAAAGGAACCAAACTGGGCTGTTCCCTTTCCGCCGAACCCTTAAAACCCGGCTTGCCGGTAGTGGGTACGGAAACGCGGGATTATGACCCGACAGATTCTTTGTACGGCGTGTTTGAAGCCATTGAAAATAATTCCAATATTACGAATAAAGATGCTTGTTCCAAATACGGCGGAAAGATAAAATCCTCCGGCACGGATAATTACTGCGATTTATAATCTGTTCAGCCAAAAAAACGCCCCGGGTTTTGGCCCGGGGTGTTTTTTCAAAACTACTTATTCCTTATATTCGTTATAACTTACTTTTTTATCAAAGGCTTCGCGGGGGCGCGCGTCCGGCGTTTCGGCGGGGTAGCCCAGGGCAATTAAATGTTCAATTTTTTTGCCTTTGGGCAGGTGGAAAAATTTTTCCGCTTTGTCGGAATTTAACCAACCAATCCAGCAGGTGCCAAGGCCTAAGTCCCACGCGCGCAACACCAGTTGTTCGCCGGAAATGCCCTGGTCCACCAAATAAAATTCCGTCCGGCGGAAGTAATTGCCAATCCGGCTGGTAAAGGAGCCTTTGTCGGACACGGCGGCAATCAGCACCGGGGCTTTTTCGGCCCATTTGCTCATGGCGTACACGCCGCTGAAAGCCTCTTGGCAGAAAGCCGCTTTTACTTTCGGGTCGTCAATTACAATGTAATGCCACGGTTGGGAATTACAGGCGGACGGCGCCAGCCGGGCGGCTTCCAAGCAGGCGTTTATTTTTTCCCGCTCTACGGGTTTATCCTGATATTTACGCACACTGCGGCGCGTTAAAATAGCTTGTTCCAGTTCCATAAAAAAATATCTCCTAAAACTATCTTATCATTTTATACAATAACAAGAGGGGGAATAAAATTTATGCAATTTACCAAATATAACGGTTTGGGGAACGATTTTGTTTTTGTAAACACGTTTAAGCACCCGGTGCAAGACCCGTTCCGCGCGGCTAAAATTTTGTGTGACCGCCGCCGCGGCATTGGGGCAGACGGGCTGATATTAATCGGGCCGTCTACCGTCAATGATGTGCGTATGCGCGTGATAAATGCGGACGGCAGCGAAGCGCAAATGTGCGGCAACGCCTCGCGCTGTGTGCCGTTTTTTGTGCGGGAACAGGGTATTCTGGATAAAAACGAGCTGACCCTGGAAACTTTAGCCGGGCCGATTTTTACCAAAATTGTGGATGAAACCAAGGGTTTGGTGACGGTGGATATGGGCATCCCGCGTTTGTTGCGGGGTCAAATACCCATGACGGGGGACCCCGCCGAATGTGCCATAGATATCCCCTTGCAAATGCCGGCGGAAGTAGTGTACGGCACGGCGGTATCCATGGGCAACCCGCATTTTGTAATGTTCGGGCCGGACGCGGAGCATGTGCCGGTGGAAGTATACGGCCCGCAGGTGGAAAACCACCCCATGTTCCCGCAAAAAACGAATGTGGAATTCGTGACGGTACTAGACAAAAACACCGTGCGTATGCGCGTGTGGGAGCGCGGCGCAGGCATTACGCAGGCGTGCGGAACCGGCGCTTGCGCCAGTGTGGTGGCGGCGGTTATCAGCGGGAAAACCAACCGCCATGTGACGGTAAAGCTGGACGGCGGCGCCTTGCAAATTGACTGGCCGGAACAAACACATATTTTTATGACCGGCCCCGCCGAAAAAACTTTTACAGGTACTTGGGAGAAACCACTGTGACTTTACTAAACCAAAATTACTTAAAATTACCCGGCAGTTATTTATTTTCCGAAATTGCCAAAAAGGTGGCCGCTTTTAAGGCCGCCCACCCGGATAAATCCGTCATCAGCCTGGGGATTGGGGATGTTTCCGCCCCGCTGGCCCCGGCGGTGGTGGAGGCGTTGCAAAAAGCCTCGCTGGAAATGGGCTCTGCGGACACGTTCCGCGGCTACGGGCCGGAGCAAGGCTATGCTTTCTTGCGCGAAGCCATTTTGCAAAACGATTATACCGCGCGCGGCATTAACCTTTCTGCCGATGAAATTTTTGTAAGTGACGGCGCCAAAAGTGATGTGGCCAACTTTCAGGAATTATTTTCGCCCTCGTGCGTGGTGGCGGTGCAAAACCCGGTGTATCCTGTATATGTGGATACTAATGTAATGGCGGGGCGCACGGGCCCTTTTGCAAACGGTGCGTTTGCGGGGCTGGTGTATTTGCCTTGCACGCAACAAAACGCTTTCACGCCGGATTTGCCCCACACGCGGGCGGATTTGGTGTATTTATGCTCCCCCAATAACCCCACCGGGGCGGCGCTCACGCGCGAACAACTCACCCGCTGGGTCAACTGGGCCAAAGCCAACCATGCCGTTATTTTGTTTGACAGCGCGTACGAGGCGTTTATTTCCCAGCCGGATGTGCCGCACTCTATTTACGAAATCCCCGGCGCGCAGGAAGTGGCGGTGGAGTTCCGCTCTTTTTCAAAAACGGCCGGATTTACCGGCACGCGCTGTGCCTATACCGTGGTGCCCAAAGCCCTGCAAGTGCAGGACGACGCGGGCCAAAATTACAGCTTAAATGCGTTGTGGCTGCGCCGCCAAACCACCAAGTTTAACGGGGTGCCCTATATTGTGCAACGCGCGGCCGAGGCCGTTTATTCTCCCGCCGGAAAAGCGCAAACGCGCCAAGCGGTGCAAACGTATATGCAAAACGCGCAAGTGATTTTATCGGCCTTGCAAAATGCCGGGCTGACGGCTTACGGCGGCGTAAATGCGCCGTACATTTGGCTCAAAACGCCAAACGGGCTTGATTCTTGGGCGTTTTTTGATAAACTGTTATCAGAGGCGTGCGTTGTGGGAACGCCGGGCGTGGGGTTTGGCGCGTGCGGGGAGGGGTTCTTCCGCTTAACGGCATTTAACACCCCGCAACTGACCCAACAGGCCGCCGGGCGCATAGCGGCACTGACGTTTTAACGCTACATTTGATACAATAAAAAGGACAAAAGGAGATAACACATGAAACGTTCCAACCAAGGGTTTACCTTAATTGAACTTTTAACCGTAGTGCTGATTATCGGCATTTTAACCTCGGTAGCGCTACCGAACTACACCCGCAGTGTAGAGCGTTCCCGCGCGGTGGAGGCGATGGCTTCTATTAAAGCTATTAATGATTCCATTTATACTTATTATGCCAAACACCAAGAATGTCCTACCACGTTTGACCAACTGATGGTAGACGTGCCCGGCGGCGGCAACAGCGCCACGGCGGTGGGGAACAATTTTACGTTCAAACTGGGGGGGGACGGAACTTCCCGCATTTTTGGTACTACTTGTTCCAGCGTGGTGGCCGTACGCCAGACGGCTTCTTATGAATACCGCATTTGGAACCCGTATACCACCGCTACCGGGGTTAAACGCTCCTTGGCGTGCAAAGGGGAAAACCCCAAAAGCACCGGGGTTTGTGATTCGTTGGATTTATCCACCGGCACACCGCCTATTAAGTAGATTTATTCCAACCTGCAACCGGGTGCATAAAAGCGCCCGGTTTTTTTGTGCCCTTGGAATGCCCCTTAAAAAAACAGTTGCAAAATACGGTCAGATAATGTACTATTTTTGCATTATATAATAATAAATAATTGAGTATATTTAACGCAAGATGAGAGGAACCCCATGGCAGACAAGAAAAAGGATATTTCCGAGGAAGCAGACCGCGGCAGTCAGGCCGCAGGCAGTGTTGGGGCTTTTTTTAAGCAGTTAAATTGGGATATTGTTTCTTTTTTTCCGAACAGCCCGTGTGCGCGCGATAAGAAGAAACCCAAAGAAAAAGAATGATTTTGTCCGCCGGGTGCGCGGGTGTGGTAGCGGCGGCAGGCCCCTTTACTTGGGGTGTGGCGTTTCGGCCCGGCGGCGTTTTGGCCCGGTTGGGGCGCTTATCGGGCGCTTACTTGGTGTTTTGGGGTGCGTTGGCCCGCTTATTGGGCGTATCGGCCCGGCGGCGCGCTATTTGGCGTTTTGGCGCGCGCAGGTAATGCGGCTCCCCACAAAAAAGCGTTGGTGTTTTTTATAAACGCAGGAAAGTTTTTGGCTGACGGTGGGCGTTTGGCCCTCTTTGGGGGGCATATAACACACAATGCGCGTGCAGGTGTATGTTTTGCCGCACTCCGGGAATGAAGACGACGGAAAATTGGCAATAAACCAAGTAAAATCCAAATTAAAATCCAAGTGTTTTAAGAATGCCGCACAAGTGGGTTCCGTTTGCAAACATTGTGGGTCCGCACTCACATTTTCCGGCGTGAGGGATTCTTCCAACAGCTCGTAGCGTTGGGATGGAATAGGGTCCCCTTGTACGGCGGATACATCATAACAGCTAAAGCCGGGGGCTTGCTCCTTGGTGCAGGTAAAGGGGTTGTAAATGTCGTTTTGCGGGCAAGTATCGTCCACTTCCAGCGGGTTCGTGGTTAAATATTCGGCTGGGGCGCGTTGGGTGATTATTTTGCCGGAATTTTCCGCCGCGTAAACATTAAAAAAGGCACTAACCCATAGAAAAAGTATGAAAAGTTTTTTCATATATAAAAAACCCCCTTTTATAAAAGTGTATGATACTAAAGTAGAATTTTCCAGCCCAAAAATAAATTACCCGGGGCTGTATGTTCTCGCCCTTTGCGGCGACAAGGGCCGCCCATAAAAAACCCCCGCAAAGGCGGGGGGTAAAAAACAGCTCTAAACCAGTATCAGGTATTTTTTCATCTAGCGGCACGCGCGAACCGTGCTTCCGCAGACGCACCCTAGACGGGCGTTAAATCGGCAAGATTGGCCCTGATCCCATCCACAATCACAAAGACACTTACTGGAGTTCCATGTTCCGCCGCAAGATTCACATTTAACTTCTTGGGCCGTGTTCGTACAGGTAGAATGACTAGAACAAGGAACTGATATAGTTTCCGTTACTTCTTTACATTCAGAAGATATTTTTGTGTAAGTATCGCCAAAACGAATGGAGCCGGAGGGAGAATACTTTACGCATTTAAGCCCAGCATAGGTTTTATTGCAAGGACGTTTACATTGTGGGCTTTCGACCATGCCACATCCCCGCTGAGCGGTACATTCTCCAACATCTGCGCCTGTTTGTACCCATGCATAACGGCCGGTACCTACTTCTTTTTCGCACATTTTAAGATCGTCCGTGGCCTTGCCGCCTTTCAAGGCCAATACGCGCACTTTGTCGCCACCACCTTTGGAGGTGTATTTTACCGTTTTGCGCGTTTGCCATTCCAGGGTGCCGCCGGTCGGCGCGCCGCTGGCACTGGGCAGCGGAATCCAGTTGCCCGCTAAACGCAACGGCGTTTTGGGCGAAATATTCCTAAAAGTATACCCCTCGTTCCCCGACACATGCAGCCTGCCGTTAATGTTGGCATACACCGCTTCCAAACGCAAGCGGTTTGCTTCCGTGGTGATTTGTTTAATGCGGCTTTCCGGCGCAGTTGTATAGCTGCTGGGAGCCTGAAAGCGCGCCGCGCCTTTCTGAAATTTTACGTTTAGGGTGCCGGTTGCCGTGGCCGTCACGCAAGATTCCAAAGAACTAAAGCAAGTGGCGGGGAACACTAGCGTGGGGGTGGAGGGAAAATCGTCCCCCACATGACTATGCCCCAAAGTGCCGTCCAATTTAGTAATCAAGTAGGCCAAATTCCCTTGGTCTGTGGACGGCGTTGCGTTCAAGTCAATCGTTCCGGCAGACTGCACCTGCATAGACTTGGCTTTCAGCCCGCCTTTGAAGTTGGCCTGTTCCGACACTTTTAAGCGTTCGTACTGCCCAAAACGCGCCGGGTTAAAATTTACGGATTGGATAACTTCCGCCCCGCCGATAGACGCCAGCGCCAGGCAGAGCCCTGTGGTTAATATTTTTTTCATACGCATTCCCTGTCTTTAGTAAAATACAAACAAAATATACATTACTACTAATACATTATACGAGTTTTGAACGCGCTTTCAAGTTTTTTTTATAAAAAAGGCAAGGCTCATTCCTTGCATAAAGCGGTTGTTTTTTATTAGTATATGGTAGAGTATCCATTTTACGGGTAAAAGAGGGATGAATATGACCAAAAGTTTGTTTGAGCTTTTTTGTGAGCCGTCCGGCCCCGCGCCGCAAAATTTATTAACGCGGGATACCCTGCACTTTGTGGAGCAACTGCCGTTTGGGGCCCTGCTGGCCGATGCGCAGGGGCATATTGCTTTCGGCAATTCCCGCGCCGGGCAATTATTAGGCACTTCCACCACCGCGTTTGAAGGCGGCAATATCGCTACATTCGGTTTAACGGCGGCGGAGGTAGCGTCCCTCTTAAAATCTTCCGCCGGGCAAAAAAACATTAAGGAACTAACCGATAAAAAATTGCAAAATGTGTTTGTGTCCGTGGGGGCCAGTAAACTGGGCAGTTATACCCTTATTACGTTGGAGCCTGTGCCGCAGCAGCGCCGTTTAGAGGCTGAAAAACGCTTTTTGGTGGAAGTGGTAAACCATTATCCCATGGGCGTCACCATGCAAAACGTGCAAGATGTGTGCTGTTTGTGGAACCGCAAGGCGGAGGAAATTTTCGGCCGCCGCGGGGCCAATACGCTGGGGCAGGAAATTTATAAATTTTTACCGCCGGAAATGTTAAACGCCCTGGAATTAATGGACCAGGAAGTTAAAGACTCCGCCAAAGTGCGCCCGGATGCGCGCATGCACTTTACCGATTCCAACGGCCAGGAGCGCACGTTAAGCGTTAGCAAAATACCCGTGTTGGGGGCGGACGGTGCCGTAAGCTATATTTTAACTTCGTACGAAGACATTACCAACCGCTACACCAGCGAACAAGAAATGGTGCAAACCCGCAATATGTTGCAAGCCATTGTGGATAACGTGCCCGTGGGGTTATATACCCGCACGGCCGACCGGCGTATGATATTTTTTAATAAGCAAAGCCAGGTAATTTTTAACGAGGTTCAGCCCCGCTTTGCCAACTCTCCGCACGCCAAACAAACGCGGGAACAGATAGACGCTTACCACGAGCGGGAAGAAGAAATCCTGCGTACGGGTAAAATACAGGAATTCCCGGACGAGGTTTATTTAGACCACGCCGGGAACGAACGCTATATCCACATGCTCAAAGTGCCGCTTTTTAAGGCCGGGCCGGAACCGGTGGTGCTTTCTATTGTGGAAGACGTGACCAAACGCCGCGAACAAGAGCGCGAAATTGTGCGTATGAACAAGCTGTTGCAGGCGATTGTAGATAACGCGCCTATCGGCCTGTATGCCCGGGGCGAAAGCGGCCAAATGCTACTACGCAACAAGCGTTGTACCAGTATGTTCGGCGCGATGGACGATAAAGATTTTTCTGCCGACGGCTCCCTGCCGCACGAAACCAAAGAAGATGTAGCCTCTTATTTAGGGCGGGAAAGCCACATTTTATCCAGCGGCAAAACGCTGGACTTGCCGGAAGAACCGTATAAAACGCCGGACGGCACGCAGAAAATCCTGCATTTAATTAAAGTGCCTGTAAAAGACGAAACCAACGAGCTGAACTTTGTTATTACGCTGGCCGAAGATATTACCGAAAAGAAAGAGCAGGAAAACCGCCTGGCGGTGGCGCATAACTTCCAACAAGCCGTGTTGGATAACGCCCCCTTGGCTATTTATGCGCGCGGGGTGGATAACCAGATGTCTTTTATCAATAAAGCCGCGCACGAAATCTTCCCGGATGAAACGGAATATAAAGAGGAAAGCGATTTTTACGGCCAGCGCGAAAAAGCCATTTTTGCCGATAAAAAAGTGGTGGATTTACCCGCCGAATGGTACACCACCCGCCGCGGCAATAAGGTGCTGCTGCATTTAATTAAGGTGCCGGTGTATGATAAAGACGGCAACCCGTATATGATGCTTACCCTGGCGCAGGATATTACGGAAAAGAAACTGCAAGAAGAAGAAATTATCAAAACGCGCAACTTCCTGCAAACGGTTATTGATAACCTGCCGCTGGCACTATCCGTCAAAAACCAAGACGGCAAATATATTTTGTGGAACAAAAAGAGCGAGGAGCTTTTCGGCACCACATCGGCCGAGGTAATCGGGCGGACGCATTACCGGCATGATATTTCGCCGGAGCAGGCGGAGTTTTTAGCCTCTGCGGACCAAAAAGTGTTGGAAAGCGGCAAGGAATTAAACATTCCGCAAGAGCTTATTTCCACCGCCACGGAAGGCGTAAAAATTATGCACACGGTTAAAACCCCGGTGTTTACCAAAGAGGGCCAGCCGGATTGTTTGTTGTCGGTTTCGGAAGATATTACCGCCAAAACCAAAATGGAAAAACAAATCCGCGAGGCCAGCGACAAAAACACCCTGCTGGTGGATAACGCCCGCGAAGGGGTGGCTATGTTGGAAGACGGCAACGTGCTGTATGCCAACCATGCGGTTTTGCATATTTTGGGGTTGACCTCTCTGGAAGAATTACAGCACCGCCCGCTGCTGGATTTAGTAGCGCCGGACCACCGCATTTTTGCGCAGGAAAAATATGATGCGGTGTTGAACGGCACGCCGGGTAGTGAAAGCGCCACGGAAATCCACTTTTTGCGCCCGGACGGGACGGAAGTGGAAACGGAATTTGCCGCCGCGGCCTCGCGCTATTTGGGGCGGCGGATTGTGATGTGCTTTGTGCGGGACGTCACCACCGCCAACCGCGCCCTGCGGGAAATTAAAAAAGAGCGCGAAAACTTCCGCGCCGCTTTTGAAAACAGCATCACCCCGGCTTTTGTGATGACGGGCAAAGGGTATATTACGGTAATGAACCGCGCCGCGCGGGAGCTGTTTAACTTCACGCAGGCGGATAAAAATTTCTACCGTAATGTGTATATGAAACCCGCCATTACGCTGGCCGCGCGCCGGGAACTGCGCCAAGGCCACGCCGCACAAATGGATTATGTGTTTGATTTTGAGCGCGCAAAAGTAAAATTCCCCGGCCGGATTAAAGGGGATGGAAAATTGCCGCTGTCCGTCACGTTTGAACCTATGAACCGCCGCGACAGCAAAGACGGCACCGTAGAGGCGGATTATGTGGTGTATTTACAGCCGAAAGACGGTACTTCCCAAGTGCCGCCCGCCCCGGGTGAAAACGGCAAAAAACCGCGCGTGCGTTTAGTTAAAAAAGGCTCCGCGCCCAATGCCCCGGCGGCGCCCAACGCTCCAGCGGCGCCCAACGCTCCAGCCGCACCCCATGCCAAGGCCGCGCTACCTCCTGCGCCCCCGGTAAAAATGCAGTTTATGCTCCCCAATACGGAGCCGTACGCCGTTTGCTCGCCGGAGTTCAAAATTACGCAGTGTAATGATTTGTTTTGCTCCCTTTGCCAGTTGGAACAGGGGGAACTGACCGGGCAGGAAATCTTAAAATTATTTGATGAGCCCAGCGGCGCCTTATTAAAAGAGGACTTAAAAAATTTGGCGGCGGGGGAAGACCTGGAAAACCGGGAATATAACTTGCGCCTTGCCAGCGGGCTGGAAACCGTGGCCGTGCGTTTAAGCGCGGTAAAAGAAAGCAACGGCAGTTATTTGTTCATTTTGCGCAATTTGGCGTTCCACCGCCAGATTATGCGCATTTTGGAAGAACGCTCCGCCCAGTTAAATGCGCTGTTGGATGCCACCGAAGGCGTGGTGTTCAGCGTTTCTTGCGACGGCAAAACCTTCGGCCGTATTGAACAGGCCAATAAGTTTTTGGCGCAGATGCTGGATTATTCCCACGACGAGCTGATACGCTTAAAATTCCGGGCGCTTTTTTCAGCTCCTGCCCGCATAAGTGATGTAAAAACCGACGAATGGTTCGCCCAATTAGAGGAACAATTTTTTAAGGACGGCCGCGCGAATTTCTCCGCGCCCGTGTACCGCAAAGACGGCTCCAAATTGCAGGCGGAAGTGACCATTGTGCCCATAGATTTAGCCAACCGCAACGAAGCGATGGTGGTGGTGCGGGATATTTCCACCCAGTTGGATAAACTGGCGCAGGACTCCCAGCAGGCGCAGGAACTGCGCAGTGTGCGCCAAGCCATGCCGGGCCTTTATCTAAAGGTAAATGCCGAGGGCCGCGTGCTGGAGGTTTCTTCCAACCTGGAATACCTAACCACGGCGCAGGCCAGCGAGCGGTTTATGAATAAAACCCCCAACGAATACTGGCCCGAGCAGACCGCTTCCCAAGAAATGTTTGCCGTTAAAGAGGCGCTTTCCGTAAACATCACTACGCATTTTGATTTTACGCAGGAAGAAGACGGCCGCACCCGCAGTTATGAGGCCGCCGTCACGCCCATTACCGGGCGCGAGGAAGCCATTATTTGGATTAAAGACGTCAGCGAAAAGCAGGAACACGACGGCCGCGTGCATGAATTGTACGAAATCAGCAACCAACCCAATTTGTCCATTACGGATTTGGTGGATAAAATACTGGAGTTCGGCAAGCGCGTGTTTAAGGCGGATATCGGCCTAATCCTCCGCTTTGCCGACGACACCGCCCAGCAAATGAGCGTGGTGTATGTGACCCAGAATGATTTTAACGTACAGCGGTATATGGAGTTCCCCGTAGAAGAATGTTTAACCAACGTGGCGGACGACAGCATTGTGGAATACCCGGATTTGGGCAATACCTCTTGCACGCATTGTATTCACGTTGCCAAACAGTTCGGCGCCATGATTGCCGCCCCGCTAAGCGTAAACGGCAAGGCGGCGGGGGCGTTGTGCTTTGCCGCGCGCAATACGCGCCGTTCGTTTGATACCGGCGCCGAGGAGCTGATTGGCTTAATGGCCCGCATATTAAGCCTGCGTATTGAACTGCGCCAGGCGGGCAAAGCCGTCAGCGAAACGTCCCAAAGCCTTACCCGCACGCTGGAATATGTGGATTTCCCTGCCGTAATGATTGGTATGGACTACCGCATCCGCTCCGCCAATGCGGCGTTTTTGGAAACCACCGGCTGCCGGGTGGCGGTTAAGATGAACTTTTTTGACCGCTTTATCCGCAAGCCGTCTATTGCGCAGGCTTCTTTCAAGGCGGCCGCGCAAAACGGCAACCCCAAGGCGTTCCGCCTGCGGATGGACCTGCTGCACGAAGACGGCCTGTATGTGGAAACAAATTGGGAAGTGTTTGTGATTAAGGATGCGGAGGGGCAGACGGAGGGGTATGCGCTGATAGGCATGAAAACCTCCAAGTAATTAGGAACGGCTGTTGGTAAGCTGGGATTTTAATGCGCGGGGAACAAAATAACATTTTGTTCCCCGTTCGCATTTAGTGGGCAAACAATTTTCCAAATTTAAGCCCTTTTGCACCGCCTTTAGGCTTATGTAGC
>ERZ1034976.676-NODE-676-length-30881-cov-5.985337_pt1 | contig 30881 bp, 26 predicted proteins | sample MGYA00520623_ERZ1034976 | MGnify/ENA primary metagenome ERZ1034976 (study PRJEB33766, sample SAMN09781774) | gut metagenome | biome: gut microbiome | host: Homo sapiens | place: Madagascar | study: EMG produced TPA metagenomics assembly of the PRJNA485056 data set... | reverse complement strand
TTCATTTCTGTAAATATACCTGCCATCCCGCAGCACCTCCTTTTCTCCGTCCTGTATCATAAGCAGCAGGGAAATCAGGCATCCCGCCGCCACCATAAGCACGCAGTATTTCTGTTTCTTCATTTTATCCATTCTTTTGTCTTTCTCCCGGATCTCCGTTATGTATTCCCGTCATAAAATATCAAGTAAAATGCGGTTTGCAAGACTGCGGGCTCCCAGATAACAGAACAGACATACCGTCATGACCCCTCTTCCGGTAACGCCCTCATACAAGCCCTTGAAAAAACCCGGATTTCCTATTTCAATATAACCGGCCAGTAAAAAGGGAATGATGTTCATAATCTTCTGTTCAAACAGTTTGCCGCTGACAGCTACGGCAATTTCCTGTTTCAGTGATATTTCATCCCCTATCAGGGTTGCTGCAGACTCAATAACGGAAGGAAGATTTCCACCGCTCTTTACCGCCAGAGAAAAGATATCCCCAAATTCCCGGATATGCTCCACATCACTGCGTTCTCCAAGCTCCGTCAGAAAACCCGCAAGCGGTCTGTTGTAGGAAAAATCCTTTTCCATTTTCTTAAGTTCGGCTCCTATAAGGTTTCGGCTGTCCATTCCCCGTGCTCCGTACAGGCTGCGGATATCTTTGGCACTCTCCAAAAAGGCATTTTCCACAGAAAAACCCGCCCGCAGATTGGCAGACAGATAAATAAGGAAGTCCCCAAACTGTATTTCCAAATCTCTTTTCCGTTGTTTCTGCCTGTTATTCTGCATACCGACATAAATCCGTACAGCTAACGGCAGAAGCAGAATCGTAACAAACGGCGTTCCATAAAAGAAACAGGATAAAAACAACACACAGCCAAGGCTCAAAAGCAGATACTTTACCTTTTCTTTTCCTGTAAAATAATAGATTTTATACAGGACAATGCCTTTTTTTGCAGCGGCAAAGTACTCCCTCTTTTTCTTCTTATAGCATAAGACCTGCTGCCTTAAGTTTTTCCACATGCTGCAGTTGTCCTTTCTTTTGCAAAGTACCAATCCGCGGAGAGGCATCCTCCGTAAACTCATAAAGAGTATGCATCTTGATTTCTCCGTCCTGTATGCCGTCAATTTCTGTAATTTCCAGCACTCTTCTGCTTTTATCGCGTATCCTGCCAAGATGTATCATGATGTCAATGGCAGAAGCAATCTGCTGTTTTACCGCCGCCAGCGGAATGTCCATTCCCATTAAAATCATATTTTCCAGACGGCTTAACATATCCCTGGCACTGTTTGCATGCCCGGTTGACATGGAGCCGTCATGTCCGGTATTAAATGCCGTAATCATATCCACCGCCTCGCTGCCACGGACTTCCCCGACAATTATCCTGTCCGGACGCATCCGCAGGGAGCTTTTAATCAGGTCCCTTATGGTAATGGCATGACAGCCTTCCACGTTTTCGTTCCGGGTTTCTAAGCGAATTAAGTTTTCAATGCCTTGTATCTGCAGCTCCGCACTGTCTTCAATGGTGATAATTCTTTCATCCTTGGGAATAAAATCGGATAAGATGTTTAAGAAAGTGGTTTTGCCGGAACCGGTTCCGCCACTGACAAAGATGTTGTACCCTGCCTGCACGTACAGGCGCAGTTCTTCGGCTGCTTCCTTTGTGATGCTCCCCCAGCTTATAAGCTGGTCTATGGTCAGGGGACAATCGGGGAATTTACGAATAGTAACGATGGGACCATTTAGTGCAATGGGTGAGAGCACCACATTGACACGGCTTCCGTTCTGCAGTCTGGCATCCACAATGGGGGACACTTCGTTTACCGTACGATTGCAATCCCCCACAATCCGCTGGATAATCTGCAGTAATTTTTCTTCGGAAGAAAACTGTATGGGGACTTCTTCCATCCGTCCCCTTTTTTCCACAAAAATGTGGTCGGGCCCGTTTATCATAATTTCCGTTATGCTGCTGTCCTCTATAAGAGTCTGTAAAATATCCAGCCTGCGCAGGGAACAAAATATTTCCTGCTTGAGTTTCCGCCGGATATCCACCGGGTACAGCCGGATTGCTTCTTCCAGAAGAAACAGATCATCTATCTGGGAAAGAACCTCCTCGTCCGTTGTTTCTTTGGAATAATCCAGCCTATTGAGTAATTTTTCTTCTAAGTATTTTTTCATGCCGCCTCCAGTTCTTCCGAAATCAGTTTCCGGATATAGTCCGCAAGTTCTCCTCTGGTGTACTGTTCCAGCCGCTCCGGGATACCCGTAAAGACCGGCAGGAGCTTCTTGGACGTTTTCTCCAGTATCTCCTCGCACCGGTAATCCCTGAGCAGTTCCTCATACTGGGCAATTTTGCCCTGTGCGGCAGGATCCTCTTTCGTAATCGTGTAAATCCTGTCGCAATGTTTCAGCAGTTCAAAAATGCCCTGTATGCTTTCGCTCAAATCCAAAATCACATAGTCATAGCCTCCGTATTCGGCAATCTTTTCCACCAGCTCCACCCATTCCGGGCCTTTCGCGTAAATCAGGTTCTGTCCCGCATACACCGGCGGTATATAATGGAGCCGTCCTATCTGCATGGTAACGGACTGCAGTCTCACTGCAAACCGCTCTTCCGACTCCTGCAGGAAGTAAAGAAGTGCCGCCAAATCCCCTTTGATACTTTTGTTTAAGAGCTGGTTCCAGCCGGCGTAATGCTCAAAGCTGATATACAGTACCTTTTTCTTTTCCGAAAGAGCCTGTCCGAGTGTCAGGGCAAAGGAAGTCTGCAGGCATCTGCGGATGGGAGAATACAACCCGATTATCTTTGCCTTATCACATGACCGCAGACTCTTTTCTTCCTCGGGAATCATTCCCGCTATCTCTCCGGTAATCTCCCGGTAGATATTTTCCGCTTTCTGGTATTTATTGATATTGCGGATATTTTCGCCGGCAATGGTGCCGCTTTCGTTTAAGAGCAGGGTCTTTCCCACCGGCAGCCCCGCCACTTCATAGGTATAATCCGACTCTGCCACCACCAGTACCTCAATCGGCTCTTCCTTTCCGAAAGACAACAGCTTTTCCTGCTCCGTATAAGTATGCAGTTCGTAGGGAAATCCCTCCTGTTTTTTCAGGTAATCCGCCATATCCTCCGTATAGTCGGACTCACTGTCATAAAACGCCATAATTTTTTTCTTCATGCTAAAACGCCTTTCTGTATACAATCATAATGCCTAAACTCACAAACATAGGAACCGCCAACCGGATATAATGAGTCCGTTCCCACAGACAGCGGATAAGGAACATTCCTAACGCCAGTCCCATACTGAGCAGGAGGAAGTACATCGTTTCCTCCGGTCTTAAAAACAAGGCACTGACCATATAGAGCTTCACATCCCCTGCTCCCAGTCCACCCACGGTAAAACAAAAGTACAACCCCACAAACAAAAACGGATACCACAGGTAAGCAGATAAATCCGCAAACTGCACACTTTCCTGCAAAATAAAAACTTTTTCGCAGACTCCTGCCGTCCGGCAGACAACGGCTGCCAGAAGCCCGGCCATTATCAGTTTATTGGGAATTTTTCCATAGCGGCAGTCAAAATAACCGGCTGTTGCCAAAATCAATAACAGGACATAAATATTGCTGCGCCTCCTTTCCGTGAAATTAAATTTTTCAATTCTTAGGAATTAAAAAAGAAATCAAGATAATAGAACCAATATACTTTAGAAAATACATATAGAATAAAAATAAGATTGTTTCGATATTCCGAAGCTGTTTCGGATGTAAGACGAATTATAGGGAACTTTTTATCATTTGTAAAGGGCTTTTTGAGAGAAAAATCATTTTTGGTACTTTTTCACATAGTGTTGTAAAAATGAATGCCGTAAAGCAGAAAAAGGCCCGGAAATCCAAGGATTGCGGTTGTCAAAACAGTAACCGTGTTGATACCGATGGTGCTCTGCATACCCCAGTTAGCCAGCCCCAGATTGATGAAAAATATCCCGAGTGTGCCTGTGACGGTGCGAAATAATAAATTGATAAGCCACTCCTTCTGTCTTTTCAGGGCACCTATTAAAAGGATGGCTGCGCAGACCGCCACTATCACCATAACGGCATTCTGATTATCCATAAAATTATACCGTGTTCCGTTTTTCTCTAACATAATATGTCCTTCTTACCGCAATTATGCTATCTGTACGGGTATCTTCCAATCCCTCTCCTTTTTTGGAAAAAAGAGGAATAAAACGTATGCTTTACGGCTATACTTTAGGCAAAGAAAAACAAGGAGATTTTGCCATGAAGGTTTTATTTCGACAGGGCAACTATACAGAGCTGCCGGTGGAAGAGGATTTCAGCCGCACCACCCTTGCCCAGGACATAGAAAAAACCCGCTACGACTTGGAAATCGCATACGCGGGTTTTGACAATGCAACGGAACCTGATATGATTGACTGTTACATTTATCAGGTCAATTCTTTATTAAAACGCTATACTTACCTGACCTCTCTTGCAGAAAAAGAAAGAGCCGAGGTCCCGGAATTATGCCCGAAATCCCCTATTCGTACTCTCATAAGCCATGTTTTCGGTTAAAGAGCCGCGGCCGTAGGTAAGACCGGCATATACTTCCTGGGAATTTTCCATAACAGGAGTACTTTCGTCCTGCGCTGCCACTTCCCTGTAGGCATCCCGGAGCCTGATAATGACGGCTTCCACATGAAGAACAAACTCTTCTTTTTTGCGGACATCCGCTTTCAGAAGCTCCTTTTTGCAGAACATATACAGGGAAAGCAGGCGGCGTCCGATTTCATAGGAGAGGTTCAGGGACTCCGTCAGCTCCGTCAGACAGTTGTCCGCTTTTCTTATATTGTCCCGGAATGCTTCGGTATTGCCTTCCTGCAGGCTTTCCTTGGCGTCCTGCGTATAGACGAGCAGCATTTCATATAAAATCACAATCAGTTCGGTCTTGTTTGCCTGGGTAATCCGCAGGGTAAACTGCTGTTTACATTCTTTTGTCATATCTGTCCTTCCTTTCCGGATTTACCGCACCTTACTGTAATAACTGCAATACCTGAGAAGGTCTTTCGTTTGCCTGCGCCAGCATGGAAGTGCCCGCCTGCGCCAAAATCTGATAGGTTGTATAGGAAGTCATTTCCTCTGCCATATCCACATCCATGATACGGGAATAAGCGGAAGTCATGTTTTCATTGGTAATATCCAGACTGTTGACGGTGGATTCCAGTCTGTTCTGGTAAGCGCCAATCTGGCTTCTCACGCTGGATACATAGCTGATAGCGCCGCTGATTTTCTCGATAGCTGCCTGTGCGCCTTCCTTCGTGCTGAGATTAAGATTTTCCAGCCCCATCTGCTTGATGCCTACGGAAGGAATCTGGATTTCCAGCACCTGCCCCTCGTTGGAGCCAATCTGCAGTCTCATGGCGCCGATGCCGGTTGCATCAATGTCCACATCGCCTAAATCGGTCTTGCCTTCGGCTGCCGCCCTGCTTAAATCCAGTGTCATCTCAAAACCGTTGCCTGCTTTCAGGTACACCTGATTGTCCTGAATTTTGTCCACCTTTACATCTGCCGGGAACTTGCCGGCGAAATCTGCCTGGAAGGAGTCCACATTGCCGTCCGCATCCAGCGTAATGGCAACATTTTTCAGTTCGTACTGCCCCTTTGCCACCTTGTCGGAATATGTACTGACCTTCATGGTTTCTTCGGTGGTGTAAGCCTTTAAGTCAAATTCCCCGTTCAGAAGCTTCTGGGTATCAAATTCCACGGTGTCGGAAATACGGTCAATTTCGCTGCAAAGCTGCTCTGCTTCCTGCTGAATCATTGTTCTGTCGTCGTCTGACAGTGTACCGTTTGCTGATTTTACAGCCAGTTCGTTTAATCTCTGCAGCATTTCATGCACTTCCGTCATGGCGCCGTCCGCGGTTTCAATGACGGAGATACCGTCGTTGGCGTTTTCCTTTGCCTTAGAAAGTCCTGTCAGCTGGGCATTCATTCTTTTGGCGGTTGCCAGTCCTGCCGGATTGTCCTTTGCATGATTGATTTTTAAGCCGCTGGACAATCTCTCCAGGGATTTTGTCAGTAAATTCTCACTGTTGGAAAGTGCGTTATTGGAAATCATGGCTGATACGTTGTAATTAATTCTCATAGCTTTCTGTCCTTTCTGTCTGCAGACTCTTTCTCAATGCATAAACCACGGCACCTGCTGCCTTGTACAAATCTGCCGTTTCCCCGACTGCGGAGGCTTCTTTTTTGGGGGAAGCCTCTTTTACCCCGGTAACAATCTCTATTTTACCGGTTTTCAGGCTTTTTTCCTCTGCTTCCTGTGTCAGGAATTCTGCTGCTTTGAACAGAACCCCTTCCGCATCCGCAGAAGCTGCCGTAAACATACCGGATATTTCACCGTTTTCCATCCGGAAATCACCGGAAAGTGTGCCGAATACCTCACTGTCCGTTCTTACATAAAAATGACCTTTATCCGTTTCGTCGTGTATCATTTTCAAATGCACGGAGGTAAGTTCATCCCCCACCATACAGGGCACTTCGTATTCTTCCTGCGCGGCAAAGGCTCTTTTCAGTCCGAGCTGTCTGACACCGGTCTGCAAAAGCTTTATATCCAGGGAATGGGCTTCCCCGGAAAAAGTAAGCTCCTTCGCCTCTTCTTCGTAGGTGGTAAGCAATTCCTCATAGCTTTCCGTAAAATGGGCTTTATCCGTAAATGCCGTGTCGGTATTGTCAGTCGCAGGGGCTTCCGTCTCTCCGAGAAAAACATCCGTCCAGCCTGTCAGTGTATCGGCTGCCTCCGGGCTTTCCCCGCCGTCCGTTCCGGAAGTAAATTTTTCCCTGACTGCCTGAATTTTCTTAAAGGGCGCCATTCCGTCCCGGTTTATTTCCTGCAGTGCCGTGATATTCTGAATGGTAACCGGCTCTTTTAGCTGCTCCAGTATTTCGGGAATCCCGGTTTCTTTACTGCCCCATTCCCTTATTTTCTGCAAAATTTCCTGATTGTAAGCACTGTCTATCTGGCTGTCAATGGAAACACCCTTCTGAATGGCTTCGACAAGACCGCCGAATTCACTGTTTATCTTTACATTGATACCTTTTACATGTCCTGTACGCACGGCGCTCAGCAGGTTCTTAAAAGAAACCTCCGCTCCGGTATCCACCAGCTTTCCGATTGCGGCGCCGTCGGATTTTTCCACCTGCCTGAGCAGACGGTAAATCCCGATGAAGGACTCTTTTTCCTCCGGGGTAATCTCGTTATTCTGCTCCAGACGGTACAGAAACCGGCTGTATTTCTCGCTGTCCTCGGCGTAAGTATCCTGACCTGACAGGTATTCTTCCAGATCCTCCATGGAGGTCTGAAGCGGATTGACGCCATCCCTTATCATTTTAAGTACTGACATGGGAGTCATTTTTTCCACTACTCTTGCTACCACACCGGATGCACCTTTTATTTTCTGTATGTTTTCCCCGTTCACATCCATGTTGTTGTAGCTTAAGCTGCGGACCGCCTTCCGGTTTTCATCGGTAAGCTCCAGTCCCAGCTCCGAAAGAAGGGTATCCACACTCTGGAATGCTTTCCGGATATTGTCCCCAAGGTCCGTCCTCACCTCGGTAAACATGGCTTCGTAGGCTTCCCCGGCACTCCGGTATGCCTCTCTTATTTCCATGCCGGCTTCGTACAAGCCGTCTATTGTCAGGGTTTCCCGTCCGCTTATAAATCTGCCGATGGAGGCTGCGGGCATATAAGGGATTTCTCTGGTTTTCTGCAGTGTTTCCCTGCACAAATCAGCCGCATCCCTCACAGTCTGTGCCTGCCCCGTCTGGCTGTTTTCCAGCATTTTCAGGGCGGAAATCGTTTCTTCTATGGGAGCGGTATCAATGGAAAATCCGCTTTTTAACAGCTTCACATTGGCTTCCACCGTCATGAGGAGTCTCACTTCCTCCAACTGCCTTTTCGCGGTAATCTCCGCCGGTGTCTGCACCGCCGTGCCCGGAATTTCCTCATACCGTCTGTCGTAGTCTTCTATGGTATTCACCGCTCTGCGGTAAATGCTCTCCTGTACGGTGAGGTCTGCCTCTCCGGCGGGTTTTCCCTCCGCCATGGCTGCCGTCACGGAGTTCAAAATTTCTTCTGCTTCCATGGGAAGTGATAACTGTGTCAGTGTATGTAACCGGATAAATGTATCGGTATTTAAGGGAATGTCTGCTTCCACCAAAAATCCGGCTTCCCGAAGAGTTTCTTCGTTGATGGGAAAACCTGCGGCTTCCACAATCTGTCCCATTTGCTCCTGCAGTGCTGTCAGATCCGCATCGGCTGCTTTCTGCCCCAGATATCCCGGCATATCTTCCTTAAAAAAAGCAGCCGACTGTCCGGCATAGGAGCCGGCTCCGGAATGCTGCGCCAGATACAGATTGTCTATGGTGGGCGCCAGTTCATTGGTAATCATAAACCGCAGACTTCCATCCGACATCTCTGTCAGTTCCTGTCCCCGCTGCCATGCTTCGCCGGCATCCGTCAGGTTCTCCTCTGTCAGGGGAATGTCCTCCGCTGCCATGCACTCCGCCATATGACCGGCATCCTCTTCACTTAACTGTCTGGCATATCCCTGACTGCCCGTTATCTTTAACAGGGTATCGCTGTCAATGCTGTCGGTATAACCCGCTACATGCACATCCGCTTTCAAAAGCTCTGCTTTTATGGTATCTAAAATGGTTACCATATCCTCTGCATTGATATCTTTTGGGTCATAACCGTCTTCCTGCATTTTTGCAAAATCTTCGTCAGATAAAGAATTGGACATTACTGCCATAAAATTATGCATCTGGCTTACATTTTCCGCACCCGCGTTCTGCTTTAAGTCCTCTGCATTCCATCCATGGAGTCCCCGGCTTTTGGAAAAATTGTAGGCATTACGATTCATAACATTGTCAGAAATGTCCCTCGTCTGTGCGCATGCTGTCATAATATTGCCTGCCGCACGGTTTCCCGCTCCGTAATTGCCTGCAATATATTTGCTCTCCGCATGCGTCCGGTATGTATTTGTCTGTTCCGCACTCATCTGTACGGAATTGTCAAACGTAATCTTCATGCCTTTGTTCCTCTTTTAATTACCTGCATCCTGCAAATTATTTTTCCGTTGGGTATGCTCCCAAAAAGGAAAAAGGCGAGCACATCCGTGTGCTCACCTTTTATTTCGTCACTTTTTTTTCTTTTCTTAACCTCTAAAATACAAATACCGCAGCTGTATAAGGCGCTAAATCAATGGAGATAGAGTATTTTCTTCCACATAAAGGCTTGGCTTTTGCCTCTACAACCTCGGGAATCTTGTGACCGTTTCCGCCGAAGCGTTCTTCGTTGCTGTTCAGCACCAGCTTGTATTTCTTCTTTGCCGGTACGGAAATCTGGTAATTTTCCCATGTCATGGGAGTCATATTTAAGACAAAGAGCAGATTGTTCCTGCCATCCTTAGTCCTGCGGACGAAGGTATAGGTGCTGCGGTCTTTGTCGTCCGCATTCATCCACTCAAAACCTTTCCAGCTGTTATCGATGGTATACAGGCAGGGATATTTACGGTACATCTTAAGCAGCTCTCCCATAAATTCCTTCATGCCTCTGTTTAACGGCTCCTGCAAAAGGAACCAGTCAAGCTCTCTTGCTTCACTCCATTCCCTTTCCTGTCCGAAATCCTGACCCATGAATAAGAGCTTCTTGCCGGAATGACCGAACATATAGGTGTAGCCGACTCTTAGGTTGGCATATTTATCCACATGGTAACCCGGCATTTTATTGACCATGGAGCACTTTAAATGTACCACTTCGTCATGGGAAAGGGGCAGTATGTAATTTTCGCTTTCATTATATGTCATGGCAAAGGTCATGGCATAGTGATTGTCCTTACGGAAATAGGGGTCTAGCTTCATGTATTCGCAGAAATCATGCATCCATCCCATGTTCCACTTGAAGGTAAATCCAAGACCACCGTCTTCTATATCGCCGGTTACCTTCGGCCATGCGGTAGACTCCTCCGCAATGGTCAGAAATCCGGGGTAAGTACCTCTTACAACGGAATTCAGATGTTTGAAGAACTCAATGGCTTCCAGATTTTTGTTGCCACCGAACTTATTGGGACACCATTCGCCGTCCTTTTTACCGTAATCCAGATACAGCATGGATGCCACGGCATCGACTCTCACACCGTCGATATGGAACTCACGCAGCCAGAACAGCACGTTGGCAATCAGGAAGTTCTTTACCTCCGCCTTGCCGTAATTGAAAATTTTGGTACCCCACTCCGGATGCTCGCCCTTACGGGGATCGGGATCCTCAAAAATGCAGGTGCCGTCAAAGCAGCCCAGACCGAATGCATCGGTTGCAAAGTGGGCGGGTACCCAGTCTAAAATAACACCAACGCCGATTTTGTGCAGACGGTTTACCAGATACATAAAGTCTTTCGGTGTGCCGTAGCGGGATGTGGGTGCATAATAACCGGTTACCTGATAACCCCAGGAACCGTCAAAGGGATGCTCTGCAATACCCATAAGCTCCACATGTGTGTATCTCATTTCCTTTAAATACTCAACCAGTCTGTCCGCAAACTCACGATAGTTGTAAAATCCATCTTCCGTGCCGTCCGGATGCTTCATCCAGGAACCGATATGGCATTCGTAAATAGCGATAGGCTGTTCAAAAACATTTAGCTTATCCCTGTTTTCTTCCCATTTTTCATCTTCCCACGCAAAGCCCTTCAGGCTGGTAATCTTAGAAGCATTGCCGGGACGCATTTCCGCATAGTTGGCAAACGGATCTGCCTTGTAAAGCTTTTCACCTTTTTCTGTGGTAATCAGGAACTTATACAGGGTATTTTCCTGTACGCCCGGTACAAACAGGCTGTGAATACCGCCGGGACCTTCTTTTTTCATCGGATGGCTTTCTTCGTTCCAGCCGTTGAATTCGCCGATTACATGTACGGCTGCCGCATGAGGTGCCCACACTGCAAAGAACACACCCTTTACACCTTTTTCTTCGGAAAAATGAGCTCCTAATTTCTTATAAATGTCATAGTGTGTTCCCTGTGAAAACAGATACTGGTCCATTTCGGAAATGGAAACCTGTTCCCATTCATCACTCTTCTTTATCTGCTTTGCTGTTTCAGCCATTTTTGCCTTCTCAGGCTGCTCTGTCTTTTTTACCGTCTTTGCCATAAAACCCTCCCAATCAAACAATAGCTTTTGTATTTTTAACGAAAATCGTTTTCTCTCAGTATAATCCTGTCTTCCTCGTCATATCTCTTGGCAACGATGATGTCGAAGAAATGCCCCAATGTCTTTCTGTTTGCGTGCTGAATGGCATCGTCAATAATGTCCTTCACCTCTTCAATGGTAACGATATGGTCAATGGTCTGTCTCTCTGCAATGCAGGTATGCAGCGCCAGTACGCCCATTTCGTCCATGCCGTATTCCTGCTCTTCTGCATACTTGCGGCCATAGGAAACCAGGGAATCGTTGTCCAGAGCTTCTACATGAATTTCAATGTTGAACAATTCCTTTAATTCGGGATGCTTTTTCAGCAGTTTATGCGCGCCGCCCCTGGTGTCCTCCAGAATGACAATCATGCCCTTGTGTTCCTGGTTCATTACCTTCTGCATATCCTTGACACTGTCGTCGGACAGCTTGTTTGCTTTCTGGATAATCAACGCACCGTTTACAATTCTGTCAAAGACAGGCGCAATGCCTTTCTTATTCAGGGACTCTGAAGAAATCTTGGCAATCTTTCCGGAGAAATTGCTGTCGGTCTGCTGTACCTCTTTCATCAGCTTCTTGGCAAGGGTAAGAGTGTCCATACCTTCTTCACCGGTCAGAATAATGTTGCCGGTGTATGCAGCCAGACTGATTTTATCAATGGCATTCAAAATCTGTTCTCTTGTATGTTTGTTCTGTAAATAAGAACCGAATAATTCTTTTTCTTCTGCGGTAAGCCTGCGGCCCTGTTCCTTGCCTGCTTTTCTGACGGGCTTGCCTTTTTTTTGTCCGGGTGCTTTCTTACCCTTGGCATCGGTTTCAGCATCTTTAACGTCATCTTCAACTGCTTTGGCAGCTGCTTCTGTGGCATCTGCCTCTTCCCCGACCTCGGTGTCTGCATCTATGGCTTCCACCTCTTCCTCCGCCTCGGTGTCTGCGGCATCCGGTTCTTCCGTGCCTGCTTTTTCTGCAGCTGTATCGTCAACGGCTTCCTCAGCTGCTTCACCTTCGGCTTCTGCATCTGCGGTGTCCGCCTCTTCCTCGGCCTCGATGTCTGCGGCTGCGGCGTCCGGTTCTTCCTCGGCCTCGGTGTCTGCGGCTGCGGCGTCCGGTTCTTCCTCGACCTCGATGTCTGCGTCTGCGGTGTCCGGTTCTTCCGTATATTCCTCTGTGTTTTCTACCGGTTCCTCATAATCATCGTAGGACTCATCCAGAAACTCATCCTGCTCTGCGGGCTCTTCGTAATCTTCGCCGTCTTCCTGAGCGGGCTCATAATATTCTTCTAATTCTTCCACCTCGTCAGACGGAATGGTTTTGCCCTTTTCCAGCTTTTCCAGAAGACCGTCACGGGTAGCGGCTTCAAATTCCGTAAACATGGCGCCGGTCTGCTGCAGAATATGCTGCTGCACTTCTTCCATGCGTTTCTGTTCATTTTCTTTCTTAACGCGTTCCCACTCTGCCAGAACATCCTCTAAGGAAATCTGACCGGTAATCTGTTTTTCCACCTGCTCGGCTTCCGGAACTACCATGCTAATCTGACCGTCATATTCCATACCCAGCATTTTTTCCATGCCTTCCGGCAGGGGCTTGTGCGGGTCAATGGTAGCGGCAATGCGGGGCTTCATGACAGGCTGCGCATTTATATGCTCTTCTATTTCTCTTGCAGGCAGGACAACCGTCTGCGGTTCCTCTTCCTGCGGTTCTCCTGCTTCCTGCTTTTCTTCTGCTTTCGGTGCGGCAGCTTCGGGAACGGTACTCTGTCCGCTCTGGACCGGTGCTTCCATGGGCTGCTCCAAGGTTTCTTCCGTAATTTCAGCAGAGCTTTCCTCTGCTGACACAGGTGTCATCTCAGAAGTTTCTCCGAAGAAAACTTCTCCCTGTTCTTCAGACTGGTTCAAAGCTTCCTTCACGGCATCAGTTTCAATGACCTTGGTTTCCGCCATTGTAAAATCTTCCAGCGCATCTGCCAGAGAGTCCAGCCGCTTAGTCTCCTGTAAATCGGTATCGCCTTCTGCTTCCGGTTCCTTGTCCGTTTTCTGGTCCCAGAGCTCCTTCATATTGGCAGCCAGTTCCTTCTGCATATTGATGGTGTCGTACTGACCCACATTCATAACCTTGACCTGAATGTCATCCGGATCAGACGTCAGAATTTCTTTGGTAGGAGATTCATCCACTTCTTCCTCCGGCTTTTCTTCTTCCGGAGTCTCAGGATAAACCTCGCCTGCTTCCTCTGCCGCTTTCTGACGGACAATTTCGCCCTTCATTTCGGCATATTTTTCCTCCTGGGAAGGCGTCAGCGGTTCATGGAGCATCTTAAGCTCCATAGCCTTCATAACGTAACGACCCTCACCAAACCATAAAATCAGTTCATCGCATTCTTCCACACATTTGGTGGCAAGTCCAATCCTGTGATATAAATAAGCCAGTTCATATGCCCATTTTTCGATGTATTCCTTGGATTTTAATTCCTTTAATACTTCAATTCTTTCCTCAATGCTGACATCCTGTGCTTCGTATAATTTATACTGCAGGATATATCTGCCGGTGTCCTTGGGTGCAATCTGCACAAATTCTTTGTAGTACTCTACCGCCTGCACGACATCGCCCATTTTGATAAACAGCTCACAGAGGGAATATACAATGGAACGTCCTCCCGGATATCTGTCGTATGCTAAAAGGAGCAAATCCCTGGCATCTTCTAATCTTCTGTTTATTTTATATAAATCGCTGATGGTGCAAAGCATCATAACGCTTTTTACTTTGGTCCAGTCAATGGTATCTGCAATGGAAGCAGCCTCCACATACTCACCTTTTGCGATTAAATCCTTTATCTCTTGTAATCTGACTTTATATTCGTATTTATCCACGGCTGATGCCCTTCCTCGATTAAATCTCCAAATTTCATGAAAAGTGTAAACTTCCCCACTTTTTATACTTTTTCAGTTTATCATAAATGACCATACAATGTCAAAAAAATATCGAGGAAAGTACACAAAAAATGCAAGATGTTGTACGTTTCCCCGATATCAGATTACAAGATGTCGTTTCTATATATTTTTAGATTATTTTACTTTGGTGAATACAAGAGGGTATTCCATGCCGGGAAGCATATTTTCGCCATCTGCCTCAGCTCCCTTAGGCAACTCAAAAGTCAGGGTATCTCCGGAAATGGTATACAAATCATAAGAAGTCTTGTCAACGGTGTCTCCGTCAGAGATGAAGATTTTGCCGTTCTTAGCTTCCCATACACCTTCCTGGTGCATATCTGCGGTGACATCCTCCGGCTGTACGGATTCTTCCATCATGCTCTTGATGTATTCCTTTACATTGGGAGAATATACAGCATCGATATCCTCTTTGCTGTAGTCGGGATTGCTGTCATAAATGTAATTTGCAGCATAGTCAGAGAAATCTTCCAGCCAGTTAGCGTAGTTAGCTGCAAACTCGTCATTGTCAACACTCATTTCCATGGTGCCGTCTTCCTTGAATTCAAAGAAAATGGTTACTTCGAGAGAGCTCTTGAAATCTGCGAATTCATCGCCCATCTGCTCTAAAACTGCGTCATGCATATCATACTTCATACCCCATTTTCCGATGAGAGCCTTAGAATCATCTCCGCATCCTACAAGGGCAAATGTCATGACAAGAATCATTAATACTGCTGCAATTCTGGTTAATTTTTTCATGGTTTTCCTTTCATTCGGCCGCATCCGGCCGTTTCTTTTCATTTATTTGGCATCCTGTTAATCTACTACTTTAATAAGCTGCAGAGGATAACTTAAACCGGGAAGGATTTCTGCTTCACTTAAGCTTCCGTCACCACCCAATACCAGGGTATCCCCTTCAATATAGAAGTTTTCGTAATAATCCTCTGTATCCGTGTCATCAACCAGATACAGTCTGTCACCTTCCACATAGTACTTCATTTCTGTTTCCGTTTCATCCAAGAGTTCGGAAACATCCAGCTCTTCATCCAGCATTTCGGAGAAGTACTCTTTTATTGTCATACCGTAGGTGGACTTGAATACTTTTTCAAACTCTTTTTTTGTCATGCTTCCGTCGGAAATGTATTCCTCCAGAGCCATGTCAATCAGATAGTCTAAAAGGTCATCCTTCCAGGAGTCAAAGCTCTTTACAAAGCTGTCTTCATCCAGGGACAATCTGCAGATACCGTCCTCTGTAAACTCAAAGATGAAGGTTACATAGAACTCGCTGTCAAAATTATCCATGTCTTCGCCGACGGTTTCTGCAATTATGTCATTCATGTCATATTCCAGCTTCCATTTTCCTACCAGAGAGGTATCTACCGGAATGCCGGCAAGAATGTCATCAAAACGGGAATCATAACCGTAGTCTTCTTTTGCGTTGTTAATAATACTTCTTGCTTCAGTGTAATTGCCTGCCGCTACTTCTGCCTTGGCATTCTCGATTGCCTTTTCCAGCAGAGCATCCTTCATATCGGCTTTTACCTGATCCATTTTATCATACAGTTCATTGTATCCGGTGTCATAGTAAGCGTCCTCTAAAAAGCTTACCGCCGCATCATAATCACCGTCTGCTATGTAGCCGTCCGCTTCTGCTTCCGCAGCGCTGATGCATTCTGTCTTGCAGTTTGCAATCGCATCCTGTGCCTTGTCATAATACAGGGTATCATCGGAAACTACTTCTTCATAGTAGCCGATTGCATCGTAATAATCTTTCCAGGTACCGGTCGCAGCCAGTTTTTCTGCCTTGGCAAAATTTTCACGGGAGTCATGGATTTTGCTTACCATATGCATAATGTCTTCTATCTCTCCGTCTGTGAAAACAACATCACGAAGGTCTTCCATGGTCCGGATAGTGTCTTCGTAGGTAATTTCTTCCGCCAGATAATTGTCTTCCAGTGTCTGCACATAAGTAAGCAGCTCACTCTTGATCTGGTCTTTGTCCTTCTCACTGTTCACCTTTTCGTACAATTCTGTAACGGTTTCCATATTGCCGGCTTCAATGGCTTTGCTGATCTTCTTTGCAGGAGAAGCAAAGATAAAGAAGTAAGCGGCTGCTGCGCCTCCGGCTAACAGTAACACAATCAGGATAATGGCAATTACCACGCCTGCTTTTCCTTTTTTCTTCTTTTCCGGCTTATCTGCGGGAATCGGAGAATAAGCAGGGGGAACCGGTGCGCCGGGCTGCGGATAAGGCTGACCGCCCATGGGCTGCGCCGGTGCAGGCTGTACGGGTGCCTGGTTCATCATCGGCTGTGCCGGTGCGGGCTGTACGGGTGCCTGGTTCATCGTCGGCTGTGCCGGTGCGGGCTGTACGGGTGTTGCCGGTGCTGCCATTGCCGGAACGGCTTCCGGTGCAGGTGCTGCTGTGTTTGCTTCTGCCGCGGGTGCTTCCGGCGCTGCTTCTGCAGGTGCTTCTGCCACGGGCGTTTCCGGCGCTGCTTCTGCAGGTGCCTCTGCCACAGGCGCTTCCGGCGCTGCTTCTGCAGGTGCCTCTGCCACAGGCGCTTCCGGCGCTGCTTCCGCAGGTGTCTCTACTGCAGGTGCTGCCTCCGCTGCGGGTGCTTCCATAACGGGTGCTCCCGCTTCTGCCGCAGCAGGTGCTTCAACCGTTGCAGATGCAGACGCTGCGGGCTCAGGATCTGTAACGGGAACCGGAGCTGCCGGCATCACAACCGGCGTACCGCAAAAAGGACAGAACCTGGAAGTATTGTTGATTTCTTTACCACATTTTCTACAAAACATATCTCCTCCGCCTTTCATTTTTTCAAAATAGAAAAGTAATTAAAAGTTTCTATAACAATATATCTGCCAGAGCAGCAAATTGTTCCAAAGTAAGGGCTTCTCCGCGGATTGTGGGAGAAAGCTGCATGCTTTCAAGCGCCTCCGTCACCTGTTCCCTCGTGAGAGAAAGGTTCTGCGCATTGGAAAGACTGTTAGCCAGCGTTTTTCTCCGCTGGTTGAAGGAAGCCCGGATAAGAGCAAACATGCCTTTCTCATCCTTCACTTCCACCGGCTTTTTTTCATGGCTGGTAAGACGGATAACCGCACTTGCCACATTGGGCCTCGGGATAAAACAATTGGGCGGCACGATTGCCACAATTTCCGGTTTGGCATAATACTGCACCGCTAAGGACAGGGCGCCGTAATCCTTAGTGCCGGGACCTACCTGCATGCGGTCCGCCACTTCCTTCTGCACCATAACCGTGATGCTTTTCACCGGTACATGATTTTCAAAGAGTCCCATAATAATGGGAGTCGTTATGTAATAGGGAAGGTTTGCCACGATTTTGACCGGCCTGCCTCCGTTTTTTTCCTCTACAATATGGGTTAAATCCACCTTCAGGATATCTTCGTTGATAATGGACACATTTTTGTAGTCCGCCAGAGTCTCCGTCAGAATGGGAATGAGGTTTTTATCAATCTCCACGGCTACCACTTCTCCGGCACGCTCTGCCAGATACTGTGTCATGGTGCCGATGCCGGGACCGATTTCCACCACGCAGTCATCCTTGCCGATTTCTGCCGCATCCATGATTTTCTCCAGCACATGGGAGTCAATCAGAAAGTTCTGACCATATTTTTTCTGAAATGTAAAATTATATTTCTGCAAGACCGCAATGGTATTCTGCGGGATTCCTAATGTCGCCAATCTTTACTCCTTCATCCAGTCTCTTACCTGAATAAGACTGTCAAATTTTCTGCCGCCGATAAGTTTATCGGTTTCCTCTGTAGGTGCAATCATATCCGGCACCATAACCGGGTACATACCCGCCCGGTATGCGGATTTGAGTCCGTTGGGAGAGTCCTCAATGGCAATGGCATTTTCCGGCTCCACCGAAAGGGATGCACAGGCAATCCGGTAAATATCCGGCTCGGGTTTACTGTGCTCCACCATGTCTCCGCTGATAATGCTCTCAAAATAGGCGGAAATTCCGGCTCTGCTTAAATGGCTCTCAATGCTTTCCCTCCGGCTTGAGGACGCCAGCCCGATTTTATAACCGGCTTCTTTTAAATAGGATAAAAGCTCCCGGACTCCCACTTTCATGGGAAGACCGTCCCTTTCTATCATCTGTGACATATTGCGGCTGCAAAGTCCGTGAAGCTCTTCGTAGGAAAAACTGCTGCCGTACACACTGCAAAGGTATTCTTTCGTGTCCGTGCCGTTGAGACCGATACAATGGTTGACCGCATCATAAAGCTTCTTCTCATCCTCCGGTCCGTTTACCAGTCCGGCTTCCTCTGCCGCGGCTGCCCAGGCATCCTTGCAAAGCCTCTCAGTATCGAAAAGAACGCCGTCCATGTCAAAAATAACTGCTTTTATCATATTTTTGTCTATCTGCATTTGTCTTTCCTCTCGTCTTTTAATAGGAAGCAGTCGCTTTGGCCCAGTGAAATCATTATAGCATGAGCTTCCCCGCAATAACAATACCCCATTTTGCACATATCTGCATTTCATCGTGCATCAGAATAAAAATATTGCATAAATTTTACAGATAACGTGCCATTCTCCTCTATTTTTTCTTCCGGCAGATATGCTATAATAAATCTAATCTTACGAAAGTGTAAGCCAACCATTAACCCCTATCTGAAAGGAGAAATCATATGAATACAGATATGATTGTAAAAGTAGTGCCTGTCGCACTCATTGTACTTGTTGTTTTAATCATCCTGATATCCGGATATGTAAAAGCATCTCCCGATACCGCCTACATCATCTCCGGTCTGAGAAAACGTCCCAAAATCCTTATCGGACGCGCCGGTGTGAAAATACCTTTCTTTGAGAAAAAGGATGAACTGAATTTACAGTTAATACCCATTGATGTAAAAACTTCATCTGCCGTACCTACCGCAGATTACATTAATATCCGTGTGGACGCAGCCGTAAACGTAAAAATCAGTGTGAACCCCGACCAGCTTGCCTTAGCCGCACAGAACTTCTTAAATAAGAAAACCGATTACATCGCCCAGGTGGCAAGAGAAGTTCTCGAAGGTAACATGCGTGAAATCGTAGGTAAGATGAACCTCGAAGAAATGGTCAGCGACCGTCAGAAATTCGCCATGCTGGTAAAGGAAAACGCAGAGCCCGACTTAGCTGCCATGGGTCTTGACATTGTCAGCTTCAACGTACAGAACTTCGTGGACGGCAACGGCGTTATCGAGAACTTAGGTGTGGACAACATCGTTAAAATCCAGAAGAACGCCGCTATTTCCCGTGCCGAAAGTGAAAAGGAAATCGCAAAGGCGCAGGCAAATGCGCAGAGAGAAGCCAACGAAGCGCAGATTGCCGCACAGACGGACATTGCACAGAAAAACAACGAGCTTGCTATTACCCAGGCTGAACTGAAGAGAGTATCCGATGCCAAGAAGGCAGAAGCGGATGCCGCTTACCAGATTCAGCAGGAGGAACAGAGAAAGACCATCGAAATTACCACCGCTAACGCAAACATTGCAAAGCAGGAAAAGGAAATTCTCTTAAAGCAGAAGGAAGCCGAAGTTATGGAGCAGGCACTGGATGCACAGGTTAAAAAGAAAGCGGAGGCGGAAAAGTTTGCAAAACAGCAGCAGGCAGACGCCCAGCTCTACCAGCGTCAGCGTGATGCAGAAGCTAAGAAATACGAATTAGAGCAGCAGGCTCAGGCACTTAAAATCCAGGCAGAAGCCGAAAAATATGCAAAGGAACAGGAAGCGGAAGGTATCCGCATCAAAGGTCTTGCGGAAGCGGAAGCCATTCAGGCAAAGGCTGTTGCGGAAGCAGAAGGTATCGAAAAGAAAGCCGAAGCTATGGCTAAGATGGGTGAAGCCGCTGTCCTCGAAATGTACTTCAAGGCTCTGCCCGACGTAGTCCGCAACGCTGCCGAACCTCTTGCCAAGGTTGACAAGATTACCATGTATGGTGACGGCAACTCCGCAAAACTCATGAAGGACGTTATGAACACCTTAAATCAGGTAACCGACGGCTTAAAAGAGTCCACCGGCGTAGACCTGAACGCAGTGCTTTCCGGCTTCTTAAAGAATAATGACGTAGCCGATGCACCCGCTCCTGCCAAGGCAGCAACTACCGACGCAAGCGGCGAACCGGACTTCATGTAAACGAAATCAGGCGGAACATGTGCATAAAAAAGGTACACGAAAGGAAACTGTTTCTTCATGAACCAGAAAGTTTTTAGCAGACAAAATGTAAATTTATTCACGGCATTGCTGGTATTCCTCGTGATTACCGGCATTGCCGGTCTGTTTCTGGCAAGTCTGTACTCTTATAACAGCGGCCTTGAGCAGATAGCAGACAAGATAGAAGCCACCCTGTCCGGTGATGAAATCAGCGACCCGGAAGGTTACGGGCTGTTGGTAAATTCCATTGTTTACGGAATGGGAGCCTTAGGCTTGTGGCTCGCCCGGATTATCCTCTGGGCTGCCGTCATTTATCATGTGTTTCTCGCCGTTTTTGCAGGAGTCTTACGACTTATCTTTGCGCAGACCCCCGGACGGCTGTTAGCTTACCGCATCGTGACCGGCTTCTACTGCTTCTTTATTCTTGCGGAAATACTGCTGTTGTTCAGCGCCATAAATGCGGTGACTCTCGTTTTGATACTTGTCCTCCTGCTTGTGCTTGTAGTCACACTGGTGAATACCTACTCCCATATAGAGGTCATTCCCAAAAACGGAACTCCGTTACAAAATGAGACATATTATAAAGAATAAGCACATCCGTATCTTTTGTGACATACCTGTCAAGAAGTTGTGTCAGCTTACCTTTATAGTACCGTAAATCTAAGATATAAATGGTTTCATAATGTTCGCTGAGATACGGAACCATACAATTTGCAAAGGAATCCTTTATGATAAATAAAGAGGTTCCTTTGTTTTTTCTTTCTCTGTCCGTGGACACCTTTTTATAAGAGGTATTCCGGATTTCTATCAGCATGTGATTGTCGTCTAAAAAATACCCGTACTGGTTCTTTCCGGAGAGATACTTTTCCGCATAAAGAGAATACTCCGGTGTTTCCGACAGATCGTAGTACACTTCACGCATACCCTCATAGGCATAGGCTTCTATAATATCGAAGGGCAGTCCCGGCAGATTGGTTTTGGAATGCAGCGTGCCATGAAAAGTTTCCGAAACCTTATCCGTATTATACGACATTGGTGTCATATTATTTTCCGCTGCCCAGGTCTGATAGGCATAATAAGCCCCCCGTGTGGTCCAGTGGTGATCCGTTCCATAATAAATGTATTCTTCCGCATGACTGCGTAAAGGGGAAAACACATCCGGAAACACCGTATTTTCTCCGCAGGCATCCCGGAACTGCCGCCACAGCGCTTCTTCCGGAAACACCTCCGCATAAGCCGGCAGTTTTTCACTGTATACATTGTCTGCCGTGGGCGCCAGCAGTACCTGAAAGCTCCGGCTCTTCCCTTGCAGCAGCCGTTCCAGTTTCTGCAGTCCTTCCAGGGTCTTTTCTATATTCTGTGCGGAAAATTCCTCCGTGTGCTTTTCTATGAGAGTTCCATCCGTTGCTAAATACACGCCGTTGATTTCCTTTTTTCCCAACGCCCTGTCTGTGGCACTCTTTATGGCAATATAACGGTTTCGCCCCAAAATCTGGTCGGATACATAGTCCTCATATTCTTTCATATAGCTGCCGGTGCGGACAGCCTGTACCGTAAGCTCCGGCTTTTGCTGCAGTTTCCGATTTTCATAGGAAGAATACAGTTTTGCCGGACGCAGCATATCCACAACGGAAATCAAAAGCAGAACTGCCGGAAATACCGTCAGCACTGCCCACGTCCGCAGACGTTCTGTGAAGTTTTTCTCCGATGACATTTTGCCCACCTCCATCAGAACCGAAAATACAGAAACGGATTATAACTGGCATCCACAATATTGGCTACGGAAAGCAGAAACAATCCGCCCAGATATAAAATCTCCAATGCCGTATAGGAAGCCGCCCCTGCACAGGACAGTACCCTTGCTTTCACCGATTGGATATGCTCTGTGCAGAAGAGGTGCCGCCATATTTTTTCCGCCGCATTTTTTCCAACGGGAAGGGAACAGACCGCAAGCAGGAAAAACAAAAGCCGGTAATTTTCCCAGAAATAAAGGGCTTCCCGGTTGAATACACCTCCCGGCGCCCGGAAAAACAGGGAACGCCACACATTGGCAAGCACCGCTCCGTCTTCTATGGAAAAAAAGCTCCAGCTTAAAAGCACCAGGAACATGGTATACAGCCAGCCGAAAAATCCCGGTATTTTCTGTAGGATTTTTCCCAAAAACAGCTTTTCCAATATAAGAAAAAGAGCAAACCACATACCCCACAAAAGGAAATTGATACCCGCCCCATGCCAGATGCCGGTCAACGTCCAGACAATAAAAATATTCAAAAGCTGCCGTTTCATTCCTTTCCTGTTGCCGCCGAGAGGAATGTAAACATAATCCCTGAACCAGCCGCTTAAGGACATGTGCCACCTACGCCAGAAATCCGTAATACTGCGGGCAATATACGGATAATGAAAGTTTTCCGGGAAAGTAAAGCCCAGTATTTTTCCCAGCCCGATTGCCATGTCCGAATAACCCGAAAAATCAAAATAAATCTGAAACGCATAAGCCAGAATGCACAGCCATGCTGACATAGTTGTCATTTTCTCCGATGACAGCGATGTTACTTCCGTAAACAAAACACCGATATTGTTGGCAAGAAGCACCTTTTTTGCCAGTCCGACAAGGAAACGCACTATACCTGCTGCCATGTTCTCCGGCGAAGCATGCCTTTCCTTTAACTGCTCCGCCACATCGCCGTAGGTCACAATGGGTCCCGCCACAAGCTGTGGAAACATCGTCACAAAAACCGCAAACTGCAGAAAATTTTTCTGTGCCGGCACCTCGCCCCGGTACACATCAATTACATAGGACATGGTCTGAAAAGTATAAAAAGAGATGCCGATGGGAAGCGGCAGATTTACACCACTGTATTTAAAAAAGCCGAGCATGGCCAGATTGATTGTGAGGGAGGAAAGCAGAAAGTAAAAGGCTTTCCGTTTCCCCCTGTTTCTCTCTATCAGCATGCCATGCAGATAATCCGATACCGTGGAAAACAGCATAAGGACAATGTAAACCGGTTCTCCCCAGGCATAAAACAGGAGACTCCCTGCAAGGAGCACTGCGTTTTTAGCCTTTTTCGGTGTCAGAAAATACAATAGAAAAAATATCGGCAGAAACCGGAACAAAAAGACTACACCGGACAAAACCATAGGTTTACCGGGTGCGTCCGCCGCCGGCGGAGTTTTCCTCCAGTGCCTGACGGATGGCTTCCAGGGCCTTCTCATTCTGCTCCCGGCTTAATTCCATTACCTTTTCTTCACCCTCTTCTTCCGCATCTACGGAGCTGCCGCCAAGCTGGATAAAAAGTACATAGTTATCAATGGTCTCAATGCGGGAAGCCTGCACTTTTCCTATATTCATCGGATACTGCATGGTGTTGTTAATCTCGCCCTCCCGGTAGGTATTCAGGGCCTTTTCGACATCTTCCACCCGGTCCTTTTTTGCCTGCACAATGATCAGGGTGTCCACATTCGTACCTATCATTGGTGTTTCCACAAAAATATCCTCATACATATCCGGCTTCAGTCCGTACAAATCCTGCACATACTCAGGCTCCAATACGGAGTCGGGCCAGTAGTCCTCACCAAGGGCTTCCGCTACGGCATCACGCAGGTACATAAGACTGCTTTCCTGTGCAGGTTCCGTGCTTTCCGCAAGGGTATTTCCGGTATTGTTTCCCGCCTGGGAAGATGTCTGGGGCGTAGTGCTTTCCGTATTTTCCCCGGTGTTTCCGTTATTTTTCTTTCCGCATGCCGTAAGCAGTACCACGGACACTGCCAGCAATGAGCAGACCGTTAAAATTTTATTTTTCTTCATTGTTACTTTCCTTTCTTTCTGCAGATTGGAACAGCTTTTTGCAAAGCTTTTCCGCAAAATGCAATCTTTTCCAAAGTATGCCTCTTCCGTCCGCAAAATATACCTCTTGCATGAAAAAATAAGGTCATGCTATACTAAATCGCAGGTTATAAAAGAAATGGAGATTATTATGAGTATTTTAAACGTGGAACATCTGACTCATGGATTTGGCGACCGTGCCATTTTTCAGGACGTATCTTTTCGTCTTTTAAAAGGAGAACACATCGGTTTAATCGGTGCCAACGGCGAAGGAAAATCCACCTTTATGAATATTATTACCGGCAAGCTCATGCCGGATGAGGGCAAAATTGAATGGGCAAAAAATGTCCGTGTGGGCTATCTTGACCAGCACACCGTCCTGCAAAAAGGCATGACTATCCGCCAGGTACTTTCCTCGGCTTTCGACTTTTTATTTGAGATGGAAACCCGCATGAATGAAATCTGCGACAGGATGGGGGAAGCTTCTCCGGAAGAAATGGACGCTTACATGGAAGAGCTTGGCACCATTCAGGATTTGCTGACCATGCATGATTTTTACATGATTGACGCCAAGGTGGAGGAAGTGGCAAGAGCGCTGGGGCTTTTGGACCTGGGACTTGACAAGGATGTCACCGACTTAAGCGGCGGTCAGCGTACCAAGGTGCTGCTTGGCAAGCTTTTGCTGGAAAAACCGGACATTCTCCTGTTGGACGAGCCTACCAACTACCTGGATGCCGAGCATATTGCCTGGCTGAAACGGTATCTGACCGATTATGAGAATGCCTTTATTCTGATTTCCCACGACATTCCTTTCTTAAACAGCGTTGTCAACCTGATTTACCATATGGACAATCAGGAATTGAACCGCTACGTGGGCGACTACGATAAATTCCAGGAAGTTTATGCCATGAAGAAAGCGCAGCTCAATGCCGCTTACAACAGGCAGCAGAAGGAAATCGCCGATTTGAAGGATTTCGTGGCAAGAAACAAGGCAAGAGTGGCAACCCGTAATATGGCGATGTCCCGTCAGAAAAAGTTAGACAAAATGGATGTGATTGAACTGGCTGCGGAGAAACCCAAGCCGGAATTCCGCTTTAAGGAAGCCCGCACCCCGGGACGTTATATTTTTGAAGCGAAGGACCTGGTTATCGGTTATGACGAACCCCTTTCCCATCCGCTTACCCTTGCCATGGAGAGAGGTCAGAAAATTGCCCTGACCGGCTCCAACGGTATCGGTAAATCCACTTTGTTAAAGAGCATTTTGGGACTCATTCCTCCCCTGTCCGGCACCACCGAGCAGGGAGACTATCTGGAAATCGGTTACTTTGAGCAGGAAACTCCTGCCGGCATTGAAACCTCCTGCATCGAAGAAATCTGGCAGGAATTCCCGGGCATGAGCCAGTATGAGGTGCGTTCCGCTCTGGCGAAATGCGGTCTTACCACCAAGCATATTGAAAGCAAGGTGAAGGTATTAAGCGGCGGCGAGCAGGCAAAGGTGCGTCTCTGCAAGCTGATTAACAAGAATACCAACGTTCTTATTCTGGACGAGCCCACCAATCACTTAGACGTGGACGCCAAGGACGAGTTGAAACGTGCCCTGCAGGAATATAAAGGCAGTATCCTCATGGTCTGCCACGAGCCGGAATTTTATGAAGACTGGGCAACCGACGTGTGGGACTGCACCAAGTGGACTACGAAACTGTAAAACAACAGGGTGCTGCCGGCTCTGTGCCGGTGATGTGCCAAATATGCAAGAATGAAAACAGCAAGGTGCTGCCGGGTTAATTCCCGTGCAGCACCTTGTTTGCAATATATTGTGAAAGATTAAAACCGCGGATACCCATCTTTTCGTACCGTGTATCCATCCTCTCCGTGTAATAGGTGAGCCAGTCCTCTTCCAGAACAAAATATTCTCTTTCACCGTCTTCCCCGTACCATACACTCTTGTCTGCGGAAGCAGCTTCTTTTCCCCCATCCTCTATATATTCCCGGAATGCCAGAGCCGCATCCGATGACATGTACCGCAGATAGGAATAGTCCGTATGTCCCATGTGGTACGATGCCGTGCCTGCTGTCTCGCCTCTGTACAGATTGTAGCTGGCAATCCAGTAATCCACATGGGCAAAGGATAGGAGCAGATAGCACACCGTCACCACCACCATGCTGAACCGGAACAGTGGGAAGCTTCTTTTGAAAATACTGATAATCACGCCTGTCAGAAGCACGGTGAGCACCACCAGAAACCACAGGACAAACACTCTGAGGAAGGTCAGGTTATAATGCTTCACATACTGTATCATACGGAATGCAGAGGAAGCTATCATAATGTATGTACAAGCTGACATAACTGTCATAGTGATATCAAGAACCTTGTTTTTCTTAAAAAACCCATAGCCCGCCTGCACCAGTATCAGGTTCAGGATGCAGACCGCAAGCAAATCGAAAAATCCTCTCCGGGCATATTCCGCATAGGTCATTCCCTGCATATTAAAGTTTCCGCCAAACAGACAGAAAATCTGTATCCAGCAGAAAACCATATAAAGAACAGTAAGCGGTATCAGCACAATAATGGCGGGAAGCGCCTCCGCCGGTGTTTTCTCCCGAGCTTCATCCGACAGGGAACGCTCTGCCAGATAGGCAAAAATGCCGTAAGTGACAAAGAATGCTGCCAACACCATGAACACAATCTGAAAACCACTGCCAAAATTCAGGCTTCCGAATATATTCCGGCTAATCCGGGCAAATGCCGCATCCGCCGCACACAGCAGCCCCCAGACAACTATCAGCAGCGGAATACCCACAAGCAGACCGAGCACCACGTAAAGTGCATTGTTGTCCTGCTTTTCATTTTCCTTCTTATGGAAATCCACAAAGGGTCTGTGCACCTTGGCAATCCAGACGAAGGGCAGCTTTATGATATTTTCCATGTACTTAAAAAAGCTCCAGTTTTTATCCTCAAAAAACTGATGCAGCAGAAAGCTTGCCGTCAGGAAAAATATACCGGTTTTATTCATGGCGATTATTCTGCCGTCCCCCGTTATAAAGGTCGATACCGCCAGCAGCATCACCGTCACCAGATAAAAAATGCTGCCTTTTTTTAAGGAAACCTCTAACTTTTTCATACATAAGCAGTAAAACCAGAGGCTTCCTGCGATAAAAAAAGTAAAAGCAATGCCTCCGCTGTTTTTATACAGACACAGGGCGTAAAAACCGGCATACAATGCCGTGCCTATTCCAAAAAAGCGGTAATTTTCTTTCATTTTACCTGTTAAGTTTCTGTCATTCATGGTTCTCTTCCTCCTTTTCTTCCACATATTCCAGAATGTCCCCCGGCTGGCAGTCCAGCGCCTTGCAGATAGCCTCAAGGGTGGAAAAACGGATTGCCTTCGCCTTGTTGTTTTTTAAGATGGACAGGTTTGCAAGTGTCAGATCTACCTGCTCCGCCAGCTCCGTGAGTCCTGTTTTGCGCTGTGCCATCACTACATCCAGATTTATCTTAATCGCCATATCAATCTTCCTTTCTGCGTTCCGGCTGCTTTTATATCGTCAAATCGTTTTCTTCCTTATACTTCACCGCCTTGTCAAAGACAATGGCAAGCGTCTTACTGAACAGTCCGGCGATAATAAACACCAGGATGACTACCAGCATGGTAATGGATATAAACAGAAGCATGCGTACCAGTGAAAATAATGCAATCATAAAGCTGTAGGTCCCCATGCGCTGCAGACTCACCACGTTTTCCTGCACAAAGCAGTCGTCCTTAAGCACCGTGCGGAACATTTTGCGCAGCTCGCCCAGAATGGCAATGGCAAGTACACCCAGCACAAAATAAATCGTCACCGTTTCTCCATAGTGGTTTTTGCAGGCATCTAAATACTTGCCCAGCCATTTCACGCTGAGAGGCAGCGTCAGTGTCACCAGAATGCCCGCAAAGAACATAAAATCCAAAAGATACTTCGTTATTTTTACAATCGTTTCTTTTTTCATGATAACCTCTTTCCTTTCCGATGACAAAATGCCGTGTAGCGGGATTTGCCACAGAAAAAACCATGCCATAGAAGCACACCTGTTTAACGTGTACTCACTATAGCATGGTTCCATATCGGCTGTCAATATATTTTATCAATATCTTTAGGTAAATCCCGGTAGAACATGCAGCCGTTCTTGCCCTCTTTCTTGATGGCATACATGGCGTCATCCGCACAGACAATCAGTGTTTCCATATCCAGGGTGTCGGCAGGATAGCATGCCGCACCGATACTGCCGTGGATATCCATAGGCTTACCCATCATCTTGTAGGGCTTGCGGAATACCTGCAGACACTGCATTACCGCATTGTCGGAAATCTTAGGATTGTCGCTGCGCAAAATCAGAATGAATTCATCACCGGCAAAACGATATGCTGTAAGAAGCGGTGTCTTAAGAGTTTTTAGCCGGTTGGCAACTCCCTTCAGAGCTTCATCACCCATGGCATGACCCATGGTGTCGTTGATGCCCTTAAAGTTATCCAAATCCAGCATAATAACGGTACAGGGCTGCTTCTTTGCTATAATCTCCTGCAGATCCGACATAAATTTGGAGCGGTTGGGAAGTCCCGTCAGGAAGTCATGCTGGGATGCATTCTCCAGATGGTCCTTCATTTCTTCCATCTCCTTCATCATCTTACGTCGCTTTACGTTATCCAGGCATAGCCAGGCGGAAATAGCGCTCAAAACCACAACAATCAGGATAATCGGCGTAATAATCTCACTGTTTTTCTCCCAGAAGGACGGAACATCGTTTACATAAACCGTATCATCCGGGAAATATTTGCGGCTGATTTGAAACTTCTTCAACATATCCGCATTCAGACTCCAGACATAAAGTCCACTATCCTTAAAATACACATATTGCATTTTACGGTCGCCGCGAACCACTTTGACCGCCGCTTTCATAACTTCCGTCGCAGAATTTTTTATAGAAAAGCAATATCCACCCAGTATGTTTTCACCAATCCGGTCATTTTCCAGAAAGTACAGAATCGGAATCTTCGTATAAAGGGATATAAAATTTACCGCTTCTTTATTGGTGTACTGTCTGCCTTCCGCATCCTCGTTCATGCAGTAATAAATCAGAATAGCATTCTCCGGCATGCCCATAATCTGCTTGCGAAGCTCTTCCTGCGTGAACTGTGAGGTATTGATTTTCTCAAAATTAAGGTCCGGAAATTCCTTTTGCATGGCATCGAAATTCTGGCTTTCGGCAGTTCCCGTCAGGCTGTCATCCACAATGGCATACACCGTTTCCGCTTCGGGGTAGATTTCCAGTGCCTTTTCCAGATTTTCTTTTACGGGCAGCCGCTCCATAATCCCTTTTATATTGGGATCTTTCTCTGCCCTTTTACTTAAAGCTTCATCATTTACCCCTATATAAAAGGCCGGCTGTGTCAAAAACAGCTCTTCCCGGTACTTCAGGAAGAAACGCAGCGCCGCATCATCTCCCAAAATCACCGCATCGTATTCCTCCACCTGGGACAAACGATATTTCAGTCCTTCATAGAACAGTTGCATAGCCGTATCGTCATATACTCTGTATGTGTCCATGAATTCATAATCCAGTATAAAATCATCCGGCTGGGCACTCTGGATTCCCTCAATTTCTAACTGTACGGTATCTCTTGACAGTGAATAAGAACTGATAAATAAAATTCTGTTGTTGTTAACCTCTTCCTCTTTTGCATAGGATGTTACCCCTGTCAGTATACACATAACCGCAATAAACAAAAGAGTCATAAGTGGAACAATTCTTTTCCGTCCGCCTGCTGTATACTCCTTTTTCATTTCTTTTCCCCACTCTTTGTCTTACATTTTTGATAAACCATATAAATCTTCCGCATTCTTCCAGGTAATGTCTTCCACTTCTTCCACAGAAACCTGCTTCAGCTCTGCAATTTTTTCCACCACATAGGGAATATACAGAGATGAATTGCGCTTTCCCCGAAACGGCTCCGGTGAAAGATACGGACAATCCGTTTCCAGGACAATTCTGTCAAGCGGTATCTTTTTCACAACCTCTTTTATCTTTGCGGCATTTTTAAAGGTCAGAACTCCCCCGACGCCGATATAAAATCCCATTTTCACTGCCGTTTCCGCAATCTCCTCGGAATAGGAAAAACAATGTATCACGCCGCCGATTTCCTCTGCGTGCTCCTGTCTTAAAATTTCCATGGTATCCTGTGCTGCGTCCCTCGAATGGATGATAACGGGCTTGTGCAGTTCTCTTGCTAAATTCAGCTGTCGCTTTAACCAAATTTTCTGTGTATCCCTGTCGGGCTCCGGCCAGTAATAATCCAGACCGATTTCTCCCACAGCCACACATTTTTCATGCTGCAGCGCATCCCGAAGCCATGCTAAATTCTCCTCGTTGAGCTCTGCCGTCTCGCTGGGATGCACGCCAAGTGCGCCGTACACAAAGGGGTATTTTTCCATGATTTCCATGGTTTTTCTGCAGGAAGCAAGACTTGCTCCCACGTTTACCACTTTGCCAATCCCCGCCTCCGGCAGTGAAGGAAGCAGGCTGTCTCTGTCTTCATCAAATGCCGCATCATCATAATGGGCATGTGTTTCAAAAATCATAATTCTTGCCTTTCGTTTTCTCACTGTCATACAGCATATAAATATCATATGACATTTTGGGCAATCTGTAAACAAAAAAAGCACCAACCCCCGAGATAACCTCGAAAATCGGTACTTGTAAGTGCA
>ERZ1034976.673-NODE-673-length-30979-cov-42.268529_pt1 | contig 30979 bp, 22 predicted proteins | sample MGYA00520623_ERZ1034976 | MGnify/ENA primary metagenome ERZ1034976 (study PRJEB33766, sample SAMN09781774) | gut metagenome | biome: gut microbiome | host: Homo sapiens | place: Madagascar | study: EMG produced TPA metagenomics assembly of the PRJNA485056 data... | reverse complement strand
GTAAGGCACAGGACTTTGACTCCTGCATTCGCTGGTTCGAATCCAGCTAGCCCAGTCAAAAACTTAATTTATATGGGCCATTAGCTCAGGCGGTAGAGCACTTGACTTTTAATCAAGTTGTCCGGGGTTCGAGTCCCCGATGGCTCATTAAAATTTCAGATATAATTTTATATCTGATTTTTTTATATCTACTCTTCTATTCTTTTATTCTATTATATATAGAAGAAACTCTGCGGATATGGCGGAATTGGCAGACGCGCTAGATTTAGGTTCTAGTGTCAACAGACGTGCAGGTTCAACTCCTGTTATCCGCATCAAAAAAGGCAATCATAATCGATTGCCTTTTTCTTTTATCTGAGATATCCTGTTACTAATTATTCAAAATTACACAGGACATCTCCATATTATATTCTCTTGTAAATCCATCATCATCATACAACTGATAACTACTTCCCGCATACCCTAGTAACTGCAGCTTCTTCGTATTAATATCCGCAACACACTCGGCAAAGTCAGCAAGAGGAATGCATTTTCCTTTCCGAATAAATAAAATCACTTCATTCAACGGCACTTCTACAAAATGATGTCCTTTTTTCATCTCGGTCTGTTCAATATCACCCTCAGCCTTGAAACGAACAAGCATCATATCCTCTGGCAGATAAACATATCTTCCGATTGCATTCTGTGTATATACCGGTGCGATCATGATCTCATTACCAAGCATAAGCTGGTCTTCTACATTTACCGCCATACGATCTTCCGGATATTCAAATGCAAGCGGTTTGAACATCATTTCATCATTTAAAGCAGCCTTCATATATTCACTGTAAATATATGGAAGCAACCGATAACGAACACCTATGATATGTCTGAAATCTTCAATCTGCTCAAACTGATAGCACTCCTGCTCTCTTGTGCCAAGGCATGCATGATTACGCATCAGCGGTGTAAATACACCAAGTGCAAGCCATCTGAGCAAAAGATCTCTGGTCGTATTACAGCCAAATCCGCCCAGATCTGCTCCTGTATATAAGAAACCACACATATTTAATGATGGAAGCATTTTCAGATTCAATAGGATATGGGACCACCAGGATTTATTATCTCCGGTCCAGATACCGCCATAACGATGCATTCCGATATAAGATGATCTGGAAAACAACAGGCATCTTTTCTCCGGACAGATCTCTCGAAGTGCTTCACCTGCTGCCCGTGTCATATTATAACCGAAAAGGTTATGTACCTGATCATGACGCACCATCTTTCCGTTCATATTATGATACATCGAAGCATAGTCTTTGGCATTATTAGCCAGATCTGCTACCATATCCCGGATTCCCCAGACATCATCCACGGATTCTTCTTTATCAATAAATTCCCGCATTGCCTCTTTCACTTCACAAACGCCTTCCGGTGTATAAAAAATTGCCGGTTCGTTCATATCATTCCAGAAGCCTTCAATCCCTGCATCTGTAAGAAGCTTATATTTCCCGCCAAACCATTTTCTCGCTTCCGGATTCAATACATCCGGAAAATGTGTGTATCCCGGCCATACAGCTGCAACAAAATCACTTCCGTCCTCTCTTTTACAAAAATAATTGTTTGCTACGCCTTCTTCATACACATCATATCCTTCTTCGATCTTCACTCCCGCATCAATAATCGGGATCAAGCGTATATTTTCTTTTTTCAACTCTTCTACATATTCAGAAAAATCACCAAATGCTTCATTTATCGTAAAGTCTTTATAATGATCCATATAATCGATATCCATGTATACCATATCGATCGGAATATGATTCTCCCTGTATTTCTTCACAACATAAGCAAAATCTTCCGGTGTCTTATAGCCCCAACGGCTCTGTCCAAAACCAAAAGCAAACTTTGGAGCAATATAACTTTTTCCTATCATTTGTCTGAATTGTTTTACAATATCATATATACTTTCGCCTGTGATCACATAGAGATCCAAATCTGCTTTATCGCAGAAAATATGAAGTTCGTCCATCTTAGTGTATCCGATATCAAATACCAGCGAAGACGGATAATCTATGTACAATCCAAATGTTCTCTCGCCGGATATAACAACAAAATTATGAGATGCATATAAAGAATAAACATCCTCATGATGATTCGGAATATCTGTATTATTGCTTATATATTTATATCCTCTTTTGTTGATTCCACGATTTGCTTCACCAAGTCCATATACTGCATCCTCTGCTTTCATATCATAAAGAAATGAAAAGCCATTATCCAGATTTACTGTTCCAACTTCAGGCATACCTTCCGATGCCTCAAATGACGCAACAACCGATTCTGTAAAAATCGGATTACCATATGTGTATTTTTTTATCATTCTCATTTCCTCTTTTCCTTTTCATTTGGTATATAATTTATTATACCTGATAATGTTATTATATTATCTATCCGTCTGTTTTTCTTACATTATTTTTGTAAATTTGTTGCACAATATTGACTTATTAATTTCTTCCCCTCGTCATCTTATAACATAGAATGGCAGGTAATCCGTTATAGACCACCTGCCATCCCGTGTTATTCATTTTTTTCCCAAAAATCAACCGGTTCAAAATCCAGCAGTTTCGCAAGAAAACCACATTCCTCCAGATCCTTCTGAATATTATCCAGGATATCTTCTGAATCGGCCTGCACCGTATGATAATGGTAATTGTCGGTTATCTTAAGAAGCGGCGATGATTTTCCACTGCTCAAGGTCTTTACATATTCATAAATATCTTTTCTGGTTTTTATGTTCATCGGAGCTTTTACAACTCCATAAATCTTATGATATACAAATACATCCAGAATCCTGCCACCATTATCTACAATGATCTGTAATTCTTTCTCTATCTCTTCCGCAGTATGACGCACCTTAAATATTCGTTCGCATTTTCCCGGCTTTAATAACACATATCCCCGGTTTGTTGAAACAATATTATTGTCAGCCGCACGAAGCAGGGCAATATCCTGTACGATCACCTGTCTGCTCACACTGAGTCGCTTCGCCATCTCCGCCCCCGCGATCGGCTCTTTACTCTTCGCAAGCATCGACAACAGTTTTTCCCGTCTTTCAACTCCTGTCATGTTCTTCCTCCCAATCTTATCATCCATTAACCCATTCTATTTCTCATGTAAACCTTCCCTGCACCCAAAGGCACCAGAAATTTTGTTACAATATTCAGTTAGATTCTATGAAGATTTTTCAGAGAAATATCCATGATCGGAGCGGAATGTGTCAGCGCTCCACTTGATATATAATCAACACCAAGGTTCTTCAAGTGCTCGATATTTTCTGCTGTTACATTACCTGATACCTCGATCTCTGCCTTGCCATCAATGATACCGATCGCTTCTTTTAACATTTCATCTGACATATTATCCAGCATGATAATATCCGCTCCGGCTTCAACAGCCTCCTTTACCATATCCAGATTCTCAACCTCGACTTCGATCTTTCTGACAAACGGTGCATATTCCTTTGCCATACGGATTGCCTCTTTCACTCCGCCTGCCGCACCTATATGATTATCCTTCAGAAGGACTCCGTCTGAAAGATTATATCTGTGATTATGTCCACCACCAACACGAACCGCATATTTTTCAAAAATACGATTATTAGGGGTCGTCTTTCTGGTGTCAAGCAACTGGATCTTGCTTCCTGCAAGAAGTCCTGCAACCTTATGTGTGTACGTAGCAATACCGCTCATCCTCTGCAGATAATTCAGTGCTGTCCGTTCTCCCGATAACAATACACGGATATCCCCGGTTACTACTCCCATCAACTGTCCTGCCTTTACCTCATCGCCATCCTTGCAGTAGAGTTCTGTCAAGGTTGTATCATCTAATAATTCAAAGACTCTCTTAAACACCTGTAAACCACAGATGATTCCATCCTGCTTGCAGATTAACTCTACCTTTCCCATACATGCCTCCGGCATAACGGAATTTGTTGATACATCCTCACTTGTAATATCTTCTTTTAATGCTCCAAGAATAAAAGGGTCTACATTTAATTTTAAAGTAATCTGATCGTACATAATATCCTCCTGAATGATTCTTCTGTATTTCCTATCCGGTACTTACCGGCCGTATTTTTTCTGCAAATGATCCGGCATTTGTCGGTCATGCTTTTTCTGTAAACGTTTCGTTTCTATGCGCTGTGCTTCTGAGCTTCTTCGTTTTCCCTTGCGATCTCAGCCTTAAGCAGCGCCTTATATTCTGCTGCCAGCTTCTTCTTATCTGTATAATCGTCTTCCCTGTAAGAGATTTCTTCTATCTTTGTCCGGTCGAACTGCTCAGTCATTTCCTTTGCTGCCCGCTTGGCAAATACCAGACTCTCAAGAAGCGAATTGCTTGCCAGACGATTCTTGCCATGAACTCCGTTACATGCAGTCTCTCCGATCGCATATAACTGATCCATCGATGTCTTACTGGACAAATCCACCTTGATACCGCCCATGAAATAATGCTGTGCCGGCACAACCGGTATGCATTCTGTATACACATCATATCCCATTTCTTTGCAATGCTCAACGATATTCGGGAAATGTTCTTCTAATTCTTTTCTATCAATCACAGTCATATCTTCCCAGACATAATCTGTCCCGTCCTTCTCCATTTGTTTGCGAATCTCGATCGTCAGCAGATCTCTCGGAAGAAGTTCATTTACAAACCGCTCATGATTCTTGTTATAGAGAAGCGCGCCCTCGCCACGAACTGACTCCGAGATCAGAAAACTCCTGTCCTCCGGCTCTTTGCTGTATAATGTTGTCGGATGGATCTGGACATAGTTCACATGCTCTGTCTCAATCCCATGCTTTAATGCGATTGCAACGGCATCTCCGGTCAGATGTCTGAAATTAGTCGAATGTCTGTAAATACCACCGATTCCTCCACAGGCAAGCATGGTATAGTTTGCCACGATCGGGAAGATCTTATCCTCCGCATCTCTTGCAACCACACCGTAACAGCAATTATCCTTACACAGGATATCCACCATGGTTACATGCTCGTAGATTGTCACATTCGGAAGCTTCTCTACATTGCGGAGCAGGGTACTCGTGATCTCTTTTCCTGTTACATCCTCATGGAAAATGATACGATGATGGCTATGTGCTCCTTCCTTTGTATAGCTAAGACTGCCATCCGGCTCCCGATGAAAGTCTGCCCCATACTTTACAAGGTCATTTACGATATCAACTGACGAACGTATCATCACCTCTACACTCTTTGGATCATTCTCATAATGCCCTGCCTTCATGGTATCTTCAAAATAACTGTCATAATCATCTTCTGATTTCAGCATACACATCCCCCCCTGTGCAAGGAAGGAATCACTGTGTTCTACGATATCCTTTGTTATGATCGTAATCTGTTTATCACCGGGGAGATTCAAGGCTGCATATAAACCTGCGCATCCACTTCCCACAATTAAAATATCTGTCTTCATATTGTTTCTCCAACTATATTTATTCGTTTTTTCTTCTTGTATAAAAAAGCGTTGCCTTAGTATAACACGTTCTGTCGCACATGACAATATAGTATTTTACACCACTTTACAGGTGTCTTGTCAGTAAGCAAAATGAAAGACAGCATTACTTATTATTCCGTAAGACGTTCGCACTCTATTTTAACGCAACGGTGCTAAGCTCCTCGCCTATGGCGACTCACTAAGAACCGGCGTTAAAAAGGCTTACTTCATAATAATAATGCTGTCTTCCATTTTTATCCAAACACCAATATCCGGAAATAGCTTGCTTCATAAAGTACATATACTCCAATGCCAAATCCCACTTCTCATTTTTGAATTAAACACTGACATCTTGATCTATTATTTCTCCCTTTTCCACTAGCTATAAATGAATATTTTTCATATATCTTTTTAGATAAAAATAACCGAATTAGCTCTTTATAATTCAAAAAACTAATCCGGTTATTTTACTCACTTTGATTCAGCTCAAATTTTTGATTATTCAGCGTCTGCTACAGGCTCTGCTGCCGGTGCTTCTGCTGTCTCAGCAGGCTGCTCTGCCGGAGTCTCTTCCTCGTCATCATCGTCATCATCGAAGAAGTCATCATCAAAATCATCGTCAAAATCATCATCAAAATCATCAAGAAAATCAGGTGTCAGGTATGAATATACTGCATATGCGATACCTGCGATCGCTGCTACAGCACCGATGATCGCAAGGATTACAAATACAACACCTTTTGCCTTTTCTTCTGTTGGTTCACTTTTTACTAAGATTACATCATTATTTTTCATTGTAAACTACCACCCTTTCATTTAGTTTCTGTATGCCGTCATTATAGCATACTCTTTTTTCTATTTCTATATTATCTTGGAATTATTATAATTTCTTTATTCTTCCAGGCGCTTTAATTTTGCAAAGGAAGCAAACATTTTTCTTGTACCGCCACGATCAAAGTCTACTGTCACTTCATAATCTCTGCCGCCCTTTACAAGCTGCGTTACAGTACCGTTTCCAAATTTCATATGACGCACCCGATCACCTTCTCCATAGTCAAGAACCAGCTCCCGGTTCACGGTAAATTCTTTGCCAAATGATGGTTTGGTCGATGGTGTTATACTGATCGGCTCTTTCTTTGCCTTACTGTAACTGCTGTATGGATTCGATGAAGAATATCCGGAACCCGTCTGCGACGATCTTCCATGATATGAGCCTTTTCCATATCCAGACTGCCCGCTGCCACCATACCTATTTCCGGTATATCCGGTGTCTGCAAACTGCCGTTCTTCCATCCGTTTTACATGCCTTGTAATATCACCGGAATCCTGGAACAGCAGCGGCGGAATCTCTTTAATAAATCTGGAGATGTCATTGCAGTTTCTACTTCCATGCAGCATACGGTTTCTTGCACAGGACAGATATAGCTTCTTCATCGCTCTTGTAATTCCTACATAGCAAAGTCTGCGTTCTTCTTCCAGCGCATCTTCATCATCCGAATTGATTGCCATCGCACTTGGGAAGATTCGCTCTTCCATACCACATAAGAATACATATGGAAACTCCAGTCCCTTTGAACCATGGATCGTCATTAATTTGACCATATTATCATCATCAGACATTTTATCGGTCTCCGAAACCAGCGCGATATCCTCCAGAAAATCTGCCAGTGTTGCTTCCTCATAATCGGTTTCAAACTGAACCACACGGTTTCTTAACTCATCGATATTCTCAAGTCTCGCCATCGATTCATCCGTGTGCTCCGCGATCAGTTCATCTTCATATCCGGTATCCTCCAGAATACGGTCAAATAATGTACTGAGTGGTTCCTGCTCCTCTATTATCTCCCGGAATCCATCGATTAATTCCACAAAGCCGGAAATTTTTGCAACCGAACGCTGTAATCCCGGAATCTGCTCTATGATCTGCATGGCTTCCATCAGTGTCATATCATTTGCAGCAGCAAATGCTGCCACCTTATCAACGGTAGCATCACCGATTCCACGCTTTGGCACATTGATGATTCGTCTGAGATAGGTATCGTCTGTAGAGTTATTTACAACCTTCAGATATGCCATTACATCTTTAATTTCTTTTCGTTCATAGAAATTCTGACCACCGTAGACCCGATGCGGGATTCCTCGCATAACCAGCTTCTCACCAAGGATACGAGACTGTGCATTCGTACGATAAAGCAAAGCGATATCTTTATACTGTGCACCATTTGCTGTCAGACGGATTATCTCATTTACGATACGATCCGCCTCCATGTATTCATCCTCACTCTGATTAAATACAAGCTTCTCGCCTTCTCCCTGATCTGTCCAGAGAGCTTTATCCTTTCTTCCTTCGTTATGCTTGATCACCGCATTTGCAGCCGCCAGAATATTTCCACAGGAACGATAATTCTGTTCTAGCTTCACGACCTTCGCATCCGGATATTCCTTTTCAAAATTCAGGATATTCGTAATATTTGCACCACGGAATTTGTAGATTGACTGGTCATCATCGCCAACGACACAAAGGTTTCTGTATTTGGAAGCAAGCTGCTTCACCATCAGAAACTGTATGTGGTTCGTATCCTGATACTCGTCCACCATGATATAACGAAATCTGTCCTGATATAATTCCAGTACATCCGGGTTATGTTCAAACAACTCAACCACCTTATAGATCAGATCATCAAAGTCAAATGCATTGAATTTACGGAGTCGCTTCATATACTCGGAATATACGGTTGCCGTCTGTGTCTTCACAAAATCTGTCGCATTCATCTTCGCATACTGATCCGGTGAAATATACCGTTCCTTTGCATTTGATATCTCTGCCAGGAACATCTTCTCCGGATACTTCTTTGGATCAATCTTCAGTTCCTTCAGAATGTTCTTAACCGCAGATTTCTGGTCATCCGAATCATAGATATTAAAATTTGTTGCATAACCGAGCCTGTCTGAAAATCGTCGCAGAATCCGTACACATAACGAATGAAAGGTGCTGACCCATACTCGTTCAGCACCCTCTCCAACAATGTTATTTACTCTGTCTCTCATTTCGGCTGCGGCTTTATTCGTAAATGTTATCGCAAGGATATTATATGGATTCACTCCGATCTCATCCATCAGATACGCTACCCGGTGGGTGATCACTCTGGTCTTTCCCGATCCGGCACCTGCCAGTATCAGAAGCGGTCCATCGACATGTCTGCATGCCAGATCCTGCATGTCATTTAATCCAGCCATCGCTTTTGTACTCCTTTATATCAGCTTTGTTCCACAGTTACCACAGAACTTTGCTCCATTTGTAGGGGTTCCGCAGTTCGGGCAGAACTTAGGAGCCGTACCATTTCCGGTTGGAGCTGCCTGCTGATTCATCTGTCCGTTCATGTTGTTCTGCAGATTACCGGTCATCTGATTTGCCATCATCATACCCATCTGCATTCCCATCATACCACTGGCAACATCTGCCATATTGGTTCCGCCTTTTCCATTGGAATTTGCAAGTGCATCTACCATCTTTACCTGCTGGAACCGGCCCATATCACCAAGCATCGTATACTCAGCAGCCTGATCTGCACGTTTTGATATATTCTCAGGATATGTAAATTCGCTGATTCTGAAATCTGTCATGGTCAGACCGATCTTAATCAGTTCCATATCCAGATCTTCTAAAATGCCCTTTGCAATATCCGTGGCATTTGCCATCAGATTGAATACGTCACCGCCGACCTTTGTGATCCATTTGATCAACAGTCCATCTAAGATTCCCTTAATACGATCCCTGACATCATCCACCGTAAAGATAGCCTTCACACCGGCGATTCTCTCGATCAACACATTGTAATCATCAATCTTGAATGAGAATTTACCATTTGATCGTACAGGAAGTCCGCCCGGAAGTCCCGGTGCCTGTAAACGGATCGGGGAACTGGTTCCCCAGTTACAGGTAAACTCTTTCGTATTGATGAACAGAACCTCTGCCCGAAGTCCTGAGTTGAAACCAAACTTAAATCCCTTTAATGTAGAAAGGAATGGAATGATATCCGAATCAATCGTATAACTTCCTGATTCTGTGAAGATACCTTCTACCGCACCGTTATACAGGAAGATCGCATCCTGTCCCGGTTTAATGATAAGTCTGGAATCTTTCTTTATCTCTCGATTTGTCCATTTCCAGAAGAGCAGGTCATCTCTGTATTCTTCCCACTCAACTACATTGGCAAACTGATTTGAAAATAATCCCATCTGTTTCCTCCTATGAAAGTCCCATCTTTGCCTTTAATGCTGCAAGTTCGTCTGAAACTGCTGATGATGGTTCTGCATCGTATTTACTCATCAGATCATCTGTCTCATCCTTGCCGCTGGCATTTAATTCTGCCATTGCATTTGCCTTGTCAAGCATCGCATCAGCCTTTGCTTCCATTCTGTCAAATGCTGAGATCGTTCCGGCTGTATCCGTTACGCTTCCCATCATCTTATTCATCTTCTCCTGCGTCTTTGCAACCTGAACCTTCGCCTTGATGGCGTCCTTTCTGTTGTTCAGATCCATGATATCCTTTGTCAGCTTATCATGCATCTCTTTCATCTTTGCTGCATTTCCTGCTGCCATATCATAAGACTGCTGTAAAGAAGTTCTCTTGGTCGATAACTGATTCTTCTTCTCTAAGAACTTCATGGCATCTGCTTCGTTTCCTGCAAGAAGTGCCTTCTCTGCATAGCTCTGCATCTTGGCAATATCTGCATCACAGTCATCGAGTGCACGTTTGCATCTGGTCTCATCTGCCATAACGGTTGCTGTCTCTGATTTTACGTTTCTAAGATCTTCCTGTAAGTCTCTGAGATACTGGTCGATCATCTTCTCCGGATCCTCTGCCTTATCAAGCATAGCGTTGATGTTTGCTGACATAATGTCTTTGAATCTTTTTAAAATCCCCATAAATAATTACCTCCTATATATATTTACACTTTATGGTTTCTTGTTTTTCGTGCTCACAAACCCATAATATCATAACAGGCGTACGCTTCGCAACGCTTGAATCATGAATTAAATGTAAAGTATCACGCTTCTGTTCTTAAGCGGTTTTAAAGTTCATTGTCAAGGTTCTTATGGATGTTTCCACCGATCCTGAACTCCGGAATCTTCTTAGGAGCCCCTTCTGCTGCCTTTCCCGCAACCCCTGCATCCGTAATTGATTCCTCTAACGGCACAGGTGTCCGATCCTCAAATAATGACTTTTTCTTTTCTTCCTTTAATTCATCTGCAATCTCAAATGCTGAATCCACAACCTCATCGTGTAAAATATCATCATGAAGCTTCACCGGCTGTCTGGATGGTTTTACCTTGATCGGATCTTCCTTCTTATCTTCAAAGTCAAATTCCCACTGAACCATCTCATTTTCTTCTGCCTGCTTCTCCTGTTCTTCTTCCTCAAACCGATTCTTCTCGTAATACAATTCATTTGCAAGAAGCTGGCTGATCTCTAAGATATCGGCATAACGTTCCTGCTTCTTCATATCCAGCAGTCCATCCATCAGCTCACGCTTATTCTGCTCGATGACATCAGATTTCTGTCTGAGAGAATCCAATACACGATCGGTTTCCTCACTGATCATATTATATGCCTGTCGTACCGATTCATTGATCTCCATAAGCATCTCATTCGTATAAATGATTGATGCCGCATAGATCTCATTTGCTGTCCGAAGTGCCATCTTATCTTTCTTATTCAGATCCTTTACCTGTCTCTGGACATAGAGTGGATTCGGCTTGCTCATACGAATCCGGCTTGCGGATTCTTCTGCCTCTACGATGATGTCCTCGGCTTCTTTATTCGCATCCTTTATGATCTTGCCACGCTTATCCGTAATCTCATGATACGCTTTTAATTCTATATCTATCGTCTTTTTCAGATCTTCTATCATTTCCAGCATTTCTTCTTTATTTACAAGAACCTTCCCTGCTGCAAATGGAACATTCTGTCCGTCCTCGATCAATACCTGCATCTTATCAAGCAGTTGTTTTGCTTTTCCTTTTTCCATGTCTATTACTTCCTCCAACTATGGCTTTATAGGATTTTATTTATAGATCCGGTTTCTTATCATCTCTTGGAATACCTAAGAAATCCTGGATCAGATGTCTGCTGAAAAGCCTTCCTTCTTCACTTTCAAAATACCGCTCCGGGTGCCACTGAAACGCAAGAATACTCATGGTTGGTGACACAAATGCCTCAACCGATCCATTTTCTTCATCTACAACCAACGGATAAAACATTGTTGAAAGGTTTTCCAGATATACACAATCACTGTGAAAATTATTTATCTTTATATATCGATCCGAATTACAGATTTTTGCCATATGGTCAACACCTCGCGGTCTTGGCACTACAAACGGTGCAGAATAAGATATCTTTCCTCCAAATAATGCATTCAGATGCTGCATGCCTCTGCATACTCCAATGATCGGTATCTCATTCTCCACACAGTACATAATGAGCCGTTCCTCCATCACATCCCGATGTGGTTGCAGCTCTGCCTTATGCGGTTCTACATAATATTTCGGGTGAAGCGTACCGCCACCCGTTACGATCAGTACGTCAATCGGATCTTCAAATAAGGCTTCAAAATCTCTGGTGAAATTTGACACCGGATGAAGTCTTATTCCCATGCTTTCATAAAATTCCGTATAGGCAGCTTCCAGAACATCCGTGGATTTTCCATACATATTCTGACCTTCGCGTTGTGTTATCAGTGCGTGAAGCATACGCCTATTCCTCCTTCAGTATCTTTCCATTTTTACAATCAAGTGTCAGTTTGTCAAGTCCTGTTACATAATTATAAATAACGTCGCCACATCCAATAGCCGCCGGAATATTGAATTCCGCACATCGGATTGCCATATGCGATGCGACACCACCATACTTCGTAATAAAGCCCCGGATTCCTTTTGCAAATATCCAGTCATATCCGGGATCTGCTTTCGGGATCACTACGATCTTATCTACAACATCAACCGCTCCGGCATCCTCGCGCTTTGATTCCTCATCCTCCAATACGACAACTGCTCCGGCAACGATCTCCGAAGTGATGAAATTCGGTCTAGCCTCTACCATCTCGATATATTCTAACTGCTGCTTATTGCAGATCACATCCGGCAGAATCATATCGGAAGCATCTGTATATGCCTTTCGGTTCTCTGCGATCACCTGTTCCCATATCCTTCGGATCTCCGTTTCTGGTTTATGATACACTGCAATTATATCATCTACTGTGAGATATGCCATATCTTCTTTTGAAAAATTCAACATTTCTCCAATATTGATCAGAATATCGATCGCAAGACTTAAGGATTTCGTAAATTCAAATTTAAAATATTCCCGTTCTTCCATGGAATCCTTTAAGAATTCCACAAATTTCTTTGCATCAACACCAAAGCCGATATCGGAAAGTGCCTGTTCTACCTTCTCCGGATCTAATGGCGTATGCTTTAACCGCTCAATTCTCTGTCTCTGCTTCTTTGCTGTCTCGCTTGCCTTGGAGCTGTCAAAATCCCGTTCCTCATATGTCTCACAGGTGATATCGTAAGTGCCGGAACGAAGATGCCCGTATTTCTCATCAAATGCAGCTCTGGTAATCCGCCCTTCTGCAAAATCCTGAAAATCCGAATCGTACTCCGATGCTACTGTGTAGATTGACATCATAAAGTCATCAATCTCACGGCTCGTAAAATATCCCTTTGCACTAAGCGACCTGCAAAGAGCCTTTGAGATAAATGCAAGTCTTGCCTGTCTTGCAAATTTCGGTGTTCCGTACTGTTTGATACTCTCGATCAATTCTATAAAATAACGGATGGAAGTATTCACATCCTTTGCTGCCATCAGCCAGTTATTCCTGATATTCTCCCGATGCACCTTCAGCCCATTTAATGAACGGATATCCTGCATCCGATTCTGCCTGAAATTACAGATTGCCCGATCCGTCAGACGAAACAGGCTATTCGACAAATCCTGAATCTCGTCTTTCGTGAATTCATATTCTAATAATTCCTGCAACCGATCCTCCGTTGTAAAATCATAATTGGAAAATACGATTTCAAATTCTATTTTATCATGTGCCGTTATATCCGATAATATCTTCCGGTCATAAAATGCCAAAAGTTTTTTCACCATGTCCTCATCTAAATCCGCAGGCATCAGACACAGAAATGACTTCCGCAATGATATATATGGTTTATTTCCGACCCTGTACATCAGATCTCCGTCCACCACACGATATCCGATCGTGGTAAGTCCCTGATTCCAGGCAGCCTTCGTTATGATCTCTCTGTAAAGGGAGAAATCAAGCGGATGCGGATTCACTCCTATGATCTCAGCCGGATTCCAGAATGCCATATCGGATAAAATTGCCTGTTTCTCATACAACAGATCACTGAGTTTTTGATACTGCTGTTTTGTCTTGTTTATCAATTCTCCAAATATACGATCATTCTTTGCTCTGTCTTCTTTGTAGTCAGACGGCTTTTCCAGTTTCTTAATACAGGCCGCAAGCGGACGCACCTGAAAGATCGTAACTGTCAGATCTGCTCCAACTGCAAATTCCACATCGAGTGGATACTCCGGAAAGATGTCTTCTAATTCCCTCATGGCTGTAATCAGAACACCCCAGCGCTCCGGGAGAGATGAACTCTCTGCTGTCCTTGCAATATAGATCGTCTTTCCTCCGCTTCCACTGGTTACCGCATCGGTCGAATCTTCATCATATGAGATTGCATAATACAATCTTCCTGATTTGATCTCTCTGGAGAAGATAACTCCGCTGCTGATGATAGATTTCGTCTGCGTCTGGATCAACACCTGTTCATTCCTGATATCTGGCAGATCTTTTTTATAAGAATCAAATACTGTCTCAACCGCATGACATACAGCATTGCGATCATCAGCGTCGACATCCAATATACTGTCATAATGACCCGCATTTGATGTCTCGGAGGAATCTTCATTGGAACAGGAGCTTCGAACAACGATCGTCTGTCCTTTAAATTGCGACTGAATATCTGCAAGGATCTGTTTCCGGTTTTCCTCAAATATTTTTCCGGTTACGATCATAAGGTCTTCAATTCTCGATTTTGCTATTCTGTTTTTCAAATAATCTAATGTATCTGCTTTTGTCAAAACCATGAAAAAATCACCTTCTACAACAAAACTGCACCTTAGCAGACCATATCATCTATACTAAAGTGCAGTATATTTTTTCTCTTTCGAGACATTATTCATTTTGTGGGCTGTTCTGTCAGACCTTCAATTCTTCAAAATCCATCCTCTGTCAATATTCATTACACAATGGATAAAACTGTTCTTATTGGATCGTTAATAGATCATCAACTGATTTTCTTGGCGGCATCTCCGGTGCAAATACCGGATATCCCATTGCGATAACAGTGGCAACTGTCTGTCCTTCCGGCACACCTACGATCTCTCCAACTTTCTTATCATCAAATACTCCAAGGATAACCGTTCCGATTCCCTTCTCATGTGCTGCAAGACAGAATGTCTGGGCTGCGATACCGGCATCGAACATCTCCCACCTGGCACCCTTGCTTGTACTGAAGCTTCCATCTCTCTCATATCCACAGATACCGTTCTTCTGTGTTACAACCATCAACTGATGTGCTCTGGAAACTGTCTTCTCATTTAATGCGAATCCCATTACACCCTCTTCTGCGATCTTCTTGATCTTCTCCGGATCAGAAACACTGATGTAACGAATTGTCTGTGTATTCTTCCAGGATGGTGAATAGGATGCGAGTTCTACTAACTCACGGATCACTTCATCCGGAATGATATCCTCTTTGAATTTTCTTACCGATCTTCTTGTCTTAATACATTCTAATGCTTCCATGTTATATCCTCCTGTATTTTTATAAATATCTTTTGTATCTTCTTACATATATCGCAAGTATAACTCACTCAATGTCTTCGAAAAATCATCTCATTATCTGTTACAGATCACTCACCTGCAAAATATGCATCTATACCATCTGCAATTCCTTTTGCAAGCAGATTCTGATAATCTGATGTTACAAGCTTCTGGTCTTCTTCTGAATTTGTCATATAACCGATCTCAACGATCGTAACCGGAACCTTACACCAGTTAATTCCACTCATGGAATCTGTCTCCCAGACACCTTCGCTGTTTGCCCCTGTTGCTGCTGCCATTCCGCTTAATACATCGGCAGACAACCGTTTACAGGAATCATAGATATCTGCATTGTATGGATTATCCTTAGTCTGGCATACTGTCATAACACCGCTCGCATTTGTATCTGTAGAACCATTTGCATGGATTCTTATAAATGCATCTGCCTTATCACTGTTTGCAAGTTCTGCTCTTGCAGCGTTACTGATATCGACATCATTGGATGTACGGATCATCTTCACAGTATAGCCTCTTGCCTCTAATGCACTCTGAAGCTTTAACGCTACCTCAAGATTCAGTTCATATTCCTCTGTACCGGTTGTAACTCCTGTATTACCGGCTGAGACTTTTGCTTTCTCATCTTCCGCACCGGGACCTACCGGCTCTGTATCCGTATTCGGCGTTGCCTGATGACCTGCATCAATACAGATCAGCTTGCCTTTGCCAACATTGCTTGTCTCCTGTGTTGATTCTTCTGTGCTGCTGTCATCACCACTGGATGCTGCTCCTTCTGCCTTTACAAATTCCGAATAAACATAATAGGTCTCACCCTTGATCGATACCTTGCTCCACTCATCGTTATAACCGATCCGGTCAAGCTCTACACCATCTGCAAGCTGCATCGCAGGATCTCCGTCTGTCGATGGTGCTGTTCTGACATTTACATAATCAGTCGTCGTCACCTTGTCATTTACGATCGTGAATCCTTCTTCATCCACCTGTGCTTCCGTCGTCGCTTCTGTTGTATCCTCTGTGGATGCTACATCTTCAGAAGCTTCTGTTGAACTCTCGGTGGTCGTCTTTTTCCCTGCATCCTTTTTCCCACAGGCTGCAAGTACAAATGCTGAAAGAATGATCATCATACATATAAGTATTGTTCTGTAAACCTTCTTCATAAGTAACCTCCGTCTATATTTCTATATACCTAACGTCTATTATCGCATAAATATGGCTCTATTTCAACCAAAAAGCGATAAGCAGCCGTTTCATCGACTCATAGTCTGACAAATGTGCCATTTCACATGCTGAATGCATAGCGAGTACCGGCATTCCCATATCGACTGCCTTTACCGGAAGATAGGATGAAACGATCGGACCCAGCGTGGTTCCACCCGGCATTCCTGTCTTATTGACCGTACGCTGAAACGGAATCCCTTCATCCTCACAGAGCACCTGAATCACTGCAGCAGCCTCGCTGTCTGTCACATATCGCTGAGACGCGCTGCTCTTTAAGACAACCCCATTTCCAAGCAGTACCCGGTTGACCGGATCGGATTTCTCCTGATAATTCGGATGTGTTCCATGTGCCACATCAAGAGAGAGCAAAAATATCTCCGGAAGCAGCTCCTGTATGGTACGGCTCTCTCCGCTGTCTTTTAAGATACGTTCCGTTATCATCCGAAGCAGTCCGGAATCTGCTCCCTGTTTGGACAAACTTCCGATCTCCTCGTTATCGAAGAATACTCCGATGTCGAGATTCATATCAGATCCATCTGCTTCCGATATTTTTTCATCTGCCAATGCAACTTCTGTTCCCTTACCTTTTTCTTCTTTCCACTTGTTTCCGGTTCGCACCAAAGATTCCAAAATCGCACTAACGGAAGATACATTATCAATTCTCGGTGATGTAAATACGCCACTGTCTCCGATCATTTGGCAGGAATCGCAATTATATAAATACAGATCATAGTCTAATATGTCCGCCTTATCGATCTGAAGCTTTTCTGTAACCTCATCTAAAAAGCTATGCGGTTCATCCTTCTTCCAAAGCCCAAATACCGGGATCAGTTCTTTCTGCGGATCTAATTTTGTCTCTGCGTCTCCACGTTTCAGATGCGGCGCAAGACTCGGTATGATCGCAACCGGCTTCTCGGAATCATATAACCGTACCTCCGGATGAAATGCATCACTGCCTTTTACCACTACCTTACCGGCAAGCCCCAGTGGACGGTCAAACCATGTCTTCATTAACAGTCCGCCATATGTCTCTATATTTAACATATGATAACCGCCTTTTTCCATATCGGCTGACGGCTTTAACTTCAGCATTGGAAAATCCGTATGACTGGTTGCTATCCGGATATGCTGCAGCTGCTTCGGCAGATGAAATGCGATCATAACAGAACTGTATGGTCTGACATAATAATCTGCTCCTGCCTGAAGCTGCCATTTGTCCTTTAACTTAAGCTCGGAAAATCCGTGTTCTTTCAGATATTCCTCTACGTGCTTTACAACATGGAATTGGGTAATTCCTTTTTCTAACATATATTTTAACAAGCCTGTCTGTTCCGGCTTTTCTGATATGAGATCAACTTCTGTTTTTCTTTCTTCCATATGCTCTGTTCTCCTGTCTTTTTACTTTGTTTTCTATTGTACACCTTTTTAGTTTTTCTTGCTATTTTGATTTTATGTGTATATAATGTTGTTACACGCTTTAACGCGTTAAACCCCAAAAAGGAGAAACAGCTATGAATGCATTTAAAATTGGTTTTATCGGTCTTGGGCTGATCGGTGGATCGGTGGCAAAATCTATTCACCGTATTTTCCCAAACTATACGATCATCGGCTATGATGTCAACACTGCAACCTTAAAAGAAGCGCAGGAGGATGGCACCTTAGATCATTATACAACAAATATCAGCGACATCGCGGACTGTGATTATATCTTTCTGTGTGCGCCGGTTCATTATAATATAGAATATCTGAAAACTTTAAAACCACTGATCTCTGATTCCTGTATCCTGTCTGATGTCGGCAGTGTCAAATCCGACATCTACGATGCTGTAAAGGAACTGGGACTTGGTTCTCATTTTATCGGCGGTCATCCAATGGTCGGATCCGAGCGCTCCGGCTACGATGCAGCAACCGACCGTCTGATTGAGAATGCTTATTATTTCATCACCCCATCTCCGGACGCTCCGGCAGACCGCGTGGAGGAATTCATGACATTTATCGGTGACCTGGGTGCTATCCCGATCCGATATTCCCCGGATGAACACGATAAGATCACTTCCTATATCAGTCATGTACCGCATGTGATCGCCGCATCTCTGGTCAATCTGGTACGACATGCCGATTCCCCGGACGGAATCTTTAAATCTCTGGCAGCCGGAGGTTTTAAAGATATCACACGAATCGCATCCTCAAACCCGGTAGTCTGGGAACACATTCTACTCAGCAATCCGAAGAACATCGTGAATGGATTGAAGGAATATATTGAGCTTCTAAATAAAATGATTTATGATATTGAAAGAAATGACGCAAAAGACATCAATGCTTTCTTTGAGTCATCCAGAGAATATCGGGATTCAATCCCGAACAATACAAGCGGTGTTATCCGTATGCAGTATGAACTCTTTGTCGATATCCCGGATGAACCGGGCGCTCTGGCAAAGGTTACGGTACTGCTCGCTGATGCAGGCATCAATCTGAAGAACTTCGGTATCTCCCATAATCGTGAAGACGAGGAGGGTGTTCTACGTTTATCCTTCTACGATACGGATGCATGCCGGAAAGCATTTGAGCTTCTTGCTGATGCCGGATACCGCTTATATAACAGATAAGACAACATAAAAAGGAAATGGACGATATCGCGTCCAGACAGGTAATACATTATGATATTTTCCAGAAGAACAGGATTAAAAGGGACCCTTACGATTCCCGGAGATAAATCCATCTCCCACCGTTCGATCATGCTTGGATCACTGGCAGATGGTATAACCGAAGTACACGGATTCTTAAACGGTGCAGACTGTATTTCTTCCATGAACTGCTTCCGTGAAATGGGTGTAACGATCGACCATAACGGAGATACCGTTATCATTCACGGAAAAGGGCTTCATGGTTTACAAGCTCCGAAAGAAACACTCGATGTCGGTAACAGCGGAACAACTACCAGACTGATGTCCGGAATTCTTGCGGCACAGAATTTCAAGAGCCGCGTGATCGGTGATGCATCGATCTGCCGCCGCCCAATGAAACGGATCATGACCCCGCTTTCTCTGATGGGTGCTGATATCGTGAGCGAAAACGGAAACGACTGTGCGCCGCTTCTGATCACCGGAAAGCCATTACACGGCATCCACTATAATTCACCGGTTGCTTCGGCACAAGTCAAATCTTGTATTCTTCTTGCCGGTCTGTATGCCGACGGCGAAACCAGTGTAAACGAACCATATGTATCCAGAAATCATACGGAGTTGATGTTTGATGCTTTCGGTGTCGATATCAAGACCTCCGGCACAACCGCAACTGTAAAACCTGCGGATAAATTATACGGTCAGAAGATCATGATCCCGGGAGACATCTCCTCGGCGGCTTACTTTATCGCAGCCGGACTTATCACACCGGATTCCTGCATCACGATCAAGAATGTGGGTATCAACAATACCCGTGATGGAATATTAGAGGTTGTAAAAATGATGGGAGGTACGATCACCTACGACCGGCTGGATCAGCCTGGTGAACCTTCTGCCGATATCACTGTACAAACATCAGATTTAAAAGGTTGTGTGATCCAAGGCTCTCTGATTCCGAAGTTGATCGATGAGATTCCGATCATTGCCATCATGGCATGCTTCGCAAAAGGCCAGACCGTTATCAAAGATGCACAGGAGCTGAAGGTGAAGGAATCGAACCGGATCGATGTAATGGTTCAGAATCTTTCTGCGATGGGCGCTGATATCACCGCAACCGATGATGGCATGATCATCAATGGCGGCAAACCACTCCATGGTTCTGTCATCGACAGCCACCTCGACCACCGCATCGCCATGAGCTTCGCTATTGCCGGACTTAACGCTGATGGCGACACAGAGATTCTTGGCAGCGACTGCGTAAACATCTCCTACCCGACCTTCTATCAGGATCTCGCCGGGCTGAAGTAGGCTCCCACCCGGACGCTGGGATGAGTGAATCAACACTTATGATAGGGAATTACAAATAAATCCTGCTGCCCGGCTATGTAAAAAGACAAGCATGTTTTCTATTCGGTTCGCACATTTATTAGTCAGCAGTCGCCCAAACTCACCCTTACGGGTTCAAACATGGGCTTGGTGCTGACAATCCGTGCAAACCTCATAACGAAAACTTCGCTTACGTCTTTTGTACATAGCCGGGCAGCAGGATTTTTAATGTAATTCCCTTATATAAAATATCAATTTAACTCATCCCAGCGTCCGAGCTTTTCAAAGCAATGAGGGAAAAGGCTCCGCCACATAAAATAGATTTTCTGCTTTGATGCCGATTTCACTAACATCTATATTATAAATAAACGACAATACCAGTGGTAATAGAAGATGTTCGTGTAATTTTCGTCATGAGGTTTGCACTAGCTGTCAGCACCAAGCCCTTGTCTGAACCCGTAAGGGTGAGTTTGGGCGACTGCTGACAAATCAGCGTGCGAACCGAATAGAAAATGAAACGAATCTTGCTATACCACTGGTATTGTCATTTATTTATATCAAGATCCTGAAAACCGGCATCAAAGCATATTTCCATAAAATATACGGCGGAGTCTTTGTCCTACAGAATCAACATGGCATCGCCGAAGGAGAAGAAACGATAGCGTTCTTCCACTGCTACCTTGTAGGCTTCAAGAATCTTCTCACGGCTGTAAAGGGCTGATACCAACATCAGCAACGTGGATTCCGGCAGATGAAAGTTCGTGATCAATCCATCAATGGCTTTGAACTTATAACCCGGATAGATGAAGATATCTGTCCAGCCGCTGCAAGCCCGAAGCATACCGTTTTCATCAGCTACTGTTTCCAATGTTCTCGTACTGGTCGTTCCTACTGCAATGATACGACCGCCATTTTTCTTTGTCTCATTTATTGTCTCTGCTGCTTTCTCATCGATCACATAGAATTCTGAATGCATATGATGATCCAGAATGTTGTCCTCTTTTACCGGACGGAATGTTCCAAGTCCGACATGAAGGGTTACATGTGCGATCTTGATGCCTTTTGCCTTGATCTCCTCTAAAAGCTCCTTTGTAAAATGAAGTCCGGCTGTCGGCGCTGCCGCAGAACCCTCATGCTCTGCATAGACAGTCTGATAACGATTCTTATCCTCCAGTTTATGTGTGATATATGGTGGAAGTGGCATTTGTCCGAGTTCATCTAAGATCTCCTCAAAGATTCCCTCGTATTCAAAACGAACAATACGATTTCCCTCTTCCACGATATCGATAACTTCACCAACCAGTTTGCCGCCACCAAAGATAATCCTTGCACCGACTCTGGCTTTCTTTCCCGGTTTTACAAGCGTCTCCCATGTACAATCATCCAAGCGCTTCAATAACAGCACCTCGATAGCTGCTCCGGTTCCTTCTTTCTCACCGATCAGTCTGGCAGGAATCACCTTTGTATCATTAATAACCAGACAGTCGCCTTCTTTCAGATATGATATTACATCATAAAAATGTTTATGTTCGATGGTTCCTTCTTCTCTGTTTAAAACCATTAATCTCGAATTATCACGCTTTAAGAGCGGATCTTGTGCGATCAACTCCTGAGGCAGATCATAATAAAAATCTGATAACTGCATTTTCTTATCCTCCTTAAAACTCAACTATGATAATGCCACGTTTTATGTCTAAATGCAAGGAAGAAAATGAAGCAGCCAGCCTTAGTGAGAGTGCTTTTTACTTTATAGAACGAACTTTCCTATATAGCAAAAATCCGGATACAACATCTCATATCATATAAAATATAACAAAGCCTCTGCCCGCTACAGATTCATACATCTCTATCTATAACAGGCAGGGGCTTTATAAATTCATTTTCTTCTTATTTAATCTTCCATGTCTTTACATATCCGATGGATTTCTTTTTCAACTGCTTCTTTAAAGCCGTCTTTGCTTTCTTTGTTCCTTTCACAGTAATGACTGCTTTCTTATTAATGCCCTTGAATGCATTCTTACTGATAGTCTTAAGCTTTCCTTCTGTAACTGTGATCTTTTTCAATTTCTTACAACCTGAAAATGCATTGCTTCCAATCGTTTTTACCTTTGCAGGAATCACAATTGATGACAGCTTTGTGCACTTATAAAATGCTTTAGATCCAATCGATGTTACATTCTTACCGATCGTCACCTTTGTTAAGGCAGAGCAGCCAGAGAATGCTTCTTTACCGATCTTTGTAACATTGCTTCCGATCGTAACCGTTGTCAGCTTCTTATTACCCTTGAATGCTTTATCGGAAATGGCTGTTACCTTATAAGTAACACCTTTTACTTTTACAGTTGCAGGAATAGTCAGCTTCTTAACTTTCTTATCGGTGAACTTCGTAATTGTAACAGTCGGATTCTTCTTCGACGATGAGGTTACCTTTACTTTGATCTTCTTGGAAGATACGGTAAGGGTTGTACCTTTCTTCGCTGGGGCAGCCGGCTTAGTTACAGGTGTTGGAGTTGGGGTCGGTGTTACCGGGTTTGGTGCCGGAGTTGGGGGCGGTGTTACCGGAGTCGGTACCGGCGTTGGTACTGGCGTTGGATCTGGCGTTGGCGTCGGATCTGGATCCGGTGTAGGATTTGGCGTATCATCACCTGATGCATCACCAGGAGTTGCCGTCTCCCCGATCAACTTAACCGGTATATTATGCTCTTTTGCATATTTATATGCAAAAGAATCTCTGCTGCAGGTGATCACTACACTATCGCAGTCCCAAAACGCACTATACTCTATACTTGTCACACTATCTGGAATTGTTATACTTGTTAAGCTACTACAGTCCCAAAATGCAGCTGCCCCTATGCTTACTACACTATCCGGGAGTATTATACTTGTTAAGCCACTGCATCGCTCAAATGCTTCATATCCTATATCCGTTATACTCTCTGGTAGTGTTATGCTTATCAAACTGCTACAGCCTCTAAATGTAGCAGTCCCTATACTTGTTACTTTTTCCGGTAATGTTATACTTGTTAAACTGCTACAGCCATCAAATACTCCATATCCCATATTTGTTATACTATCCGGTAATATTACACTCGTTAATTCACTGTTTACGCAAAATGCCCAGTTTCCTATACTCGTTACACTATCTGGTAATACTATACTCGTTAAGCCGTTACATCCTGAAAATGCACAACTTCCTATACTCGTTATACTATTCGGAATTGCTGTCTTTTTACATGCTCTAACTAATGTATTACTTGATGTTTCAATAATAGCATTACAATTATCTCTACTATCATAATAGTTATTTTTCTCACTTACTATAATGCTCTCCAGATTATTGCAGTCCTCAAAGACACCCTCCCCTATACGCATCACTTTTTCTGGAATTATTATACTTGATACACTGCTACAGCCTTCAAATGCAAAATCACCTATACTCGTTGCACCTTCTGGCAACGTTATATTTGTTAAACCACTGCAACCATAAAATGCATAATCCCCTATACTTGTTCCACTATCCGGCAACGTTATACTCGTTAAACCACTACAACCGCAAAATGCTCTATTTCCTATACTTGTCACGCTATCCGGCAGCATTATACTTATTAAGCCGCTACAGTCATAAAATGCAGATCCCCCTATACTTGTTATTCCATTCGGAATCGTTATGCTCTGCAAACTACTACATCCTTGAAATGCAGATCCCCCTATACTAATTATATTCTCTGGAATTACTGTTTTTTTACATCCGCTAATTAATATATTACTTTCTGTTTCAATGATAGCATTGCAATTATCTCTACTGTCATAATATTTGTTCCCATTACTTACTGTGATACTTTCCAAACCATCACACCTCGAAAAGACACCCGATCCTATATTCTCCACATTATCCGGTATTAATATACTTGTTAAACCACTACAACCAGCAAATGCACCACCTTCTATACTTGTCAAACCATCCGGCAGCGTTATACTTGTTAAACCGCTACAGCCATCAAATGCATTTTCCCCTATACTTATCAAACTTTCCGATAATGTTATACTTTTCATACCACTACAGCCATAAAATGCATTGCCTTTAATATTCGCTAAACTATCTGGAAAGGTTATACCTGTTAAGCCGCTACAGCCCGAAAATGCCATAAATCCTATACTCATTAAACCGTCCGGTAACGTTATACTTGTTAAACCGCTACAGCCATCAAATGCATATTTCCCTATGCTGGTTACCTGCTTACCATCAATCTCTCCCGGAATCACAATCTCTGTTTTATCACCTGTATACTTGGTAATGGTAATTTCACCTTCATTTTCTGCATATGTAAAATCACCATATGACTTCGCCTGTGTAGTCATACCAATTCCACTACACAGAAATACGCACAGAACCAATCCTAATCCTGCATAAAGCAGACTTCTTATCTTTTTTTGCATCTTTCTCATATACATCCATCCTTCCTTCTTACAAATTTCTATAGTCCCACTTATTATTAATCTGTTCTCTCTTCTCATCACCTCGCCTTAATCTTCATCTTTATTCAACAACTTTTCTATACTTTTTCTCTATCCATCACGGACTGAAAAACTATATAAACATTATAAAAAAGCTATACACAATCGTCAATATACGCAAGTAAATTAATAAATAATCTTGCGCAAAATCCAAATGATTACATCCAGATAACGACTCAGCTTGCCAAATTAAATAACAAGCTATTACATAAAAACAGGTGACAGATACAAATAAACAAAATTTTATCTGTATCTGCCACCCGTTCTTTTCATTCGTGTTATAACACTATTTCAGTTTTGTCTTTTCCTGTATTGCCTTTGTCAACGATTCACATACTTCCTCATAAGATGGTATCTGTGTCTTTTCATATCTTAGAAAATCATATTTTTCATCGGACAGACAGTCCTCTATATCTTTATCATATTTGGTTCTCGTTCTTCCTTTGAGTTTTCTTGCTGCTTTATCAAATATGGCACAAGGATCATTTGAAAGCTTATATGTCTTCTTATAAACCTTATTTTTGATCATTTTTTTAACAGCTTTCATATTATTTGGTATTCCATTTCCCAAATTTTTTGTTGAATCTTTATACTGGAAATCTGTATCACAGGTAAGGGTATATAAGAACAACTGAGCAAGACCCTTATTGTCACAATACTTCGTTGCTGTATAATAAGTACCGCCCCATTCATATGCAGATGGTCCGGCAACGACTGCCCACTGGCTCAGATCCCCGGTACCATAGGCCTGCATTGTAAGGAAAAACCACGGAGATCCAAAATATCCTACGGCATTCGGAGTTTTCATACCTGCCATCCAGTCTTCATCCCACTGCCAGGTGTTATTTGTATAGTCATTCTTTTTTAACGTATTCCGCTCCTTACAATATGTTTTGAACTTTTCCGGAAGCTGGAATTTTCCATTCTTTGCGTATGTCTTCGTATTACTTCCACGGAATGCATTATAGACATCATCTGCTCCCTGTACGATCTTGACATTCTTCTTCGCAGCCTGTTTTGCAGCAGCCAGGAACTTGTTCCAGTTTGAAATCTTTGCCTGTACCTTGCTTGGAGTTGAAGTGCCAAATGCCTTCTTGGCAAGCTTTTTATTGTAAATAAAACAGCCCGGATTTACCTGATCTGTCAGTGCTGTGAGTTTTCCGTTTTTACTGCCATTAGTCACTGTATATTTATAAGCATTTTTATACCATTTTTTCTGGAATCCGATCTTCGACATTGGAACTGTATAAGACTTATTCATTCCAACACTTAACATATCAATATCCCAGCAGACGATATCAGCACGTTTTTCTTCCTTTGCAAGCTTATCAACTGCCTCTACATAGCTCGAATCTGTAGCAAATGTACCTAGCTGTATTACTTCTATTCTGTCGGCATACTGCGGATACATTTCTTTGAATGCTTCCACCTTGGCATCCATTCCACTATTCCATGTAACAATTGACAGCTTATTCTTTCCCACCTTGGACATTCCTGCGGGTCTTTTGGATGCTGCAAATGCCTCTCCCGGTGCTGACAGTAACGTTGTCGCTGCAACTGCCAGTGCAACCGCACCAACCACTATCTGTTTCATCTGTTTTCTCATAGATATTCCTCCTTCTATCTCTGTGTCATTTTTCTCTCCAAAAAGTATCTTAGCATAATGAAAAAAGAATAAAATATATATGTACAAATCAACCATCTCATGTACAAATTAGCAACAAAAAAGCAGTGCCGGGCACAAATAAATAAGATTTTATCTGTACCCGGCACCACTTTTCGCATTCTCTTGCCATCTGCCTGTATTAATCGATGATCACATCTTCGACATCAGGGCCTACAATGATATCATCGTCCTTAGAGGATGATTTTTTCTTTTTACTTTCCGTCGTTGCAGCCTCAGTTGTTGGCTTTTCGGTCGTCGGCTGGCTCGTTGTACTCACACTCGCCGTTGTCCCCTCTGTCGTCGCTGTTTTAGTTGTCTTAGATGATGTTCCGGTTGAATCTTTCGTTTTTTCGGTGGTCTTACTGTTATAGATTTCAGCTGTCGATCCTGCGCCCTCAGATGTAGATGTGTCCCGCTTCTGTTTTGCAGCACTTTCGGTTGTCGAAGCCTGCCGTGTATCTACTTCCGACTTATCCGTACCTGTATCCTCCGGGCTGTCTTTTTCCGGATCATTCTGCTGCTCTGTTATAATCTGACCTTTATCATTTCCTTTGGTATCTGCTTTTGGCGCTGTCTGTCCGTCCCATATATGGATCGCCATTCCGCTAAGCATTGCAAGAAGGATCACTCCAAGGATCCATCCTATGAAGCTGTATCGTTTCCGGTTTTTTACCTGGTCCGGCTCTGAGCCATTCTTTCGGCTCTGCGTCCGATCAGCAAAAAGTCCATGTCTGTGTCCTTTCTCCTCCTCTGTACGGATCAGGGTCTTCTGCTCCTCGATCCGTGGCATCACAGAGAGATCAGCCAGAAATGTCTCCATATTCTGATACCGTTCTGCCGGTTTTAACTCAAGGCCTTTCTTTAATGCATTTCTCTGCCAGTCAGTCACTCCGGACAGTTTGCTATATTCCGTCTCCATCTCATCCTGCTGCATACGAAGCACTGCATCGATCGGCTGCTCTCCTGCCAGAGCTGTATACATAGTCGCAGCAAGGGCATACACATCCGTCCAAGGTCCCTGCTTACCTCCTCCGGTATACTGCTCCGGTGGTGCATATCCCTGTTTGAATATGATCGTATTCTGTGGAGCCTGATTATCCAATTCCTTCGCTGCCCCAAAATCCAACAGATAAAACCGGTTATCCAGACCGATCTGGATATTCTCCGGACTGATATCCCTGTGTATGATTCCCTGTCTGTGTATCTGCGCCAGTGATTTCATGATCGGTGTCATAAGCTGTACCAGCTCATTATACGAAAATACACCATTTTCCCGGATATACTGAGACAACGTGATTCCCTCTACGAACTCCATAATGATATAGGCTGTATTGTTCGCCTCTGACGTATCAAGAACAGTCACCATACCATCCAGATAACTGTACTGTTGCAGTATCTCTGCTTCATGCTTAAAATGCACCAGTCCCTTCTGAAACTGAACTGATTTTTCACCATAAAAAATGTACAGACAGGAATCTGCACATCCATCTTCTCTGGATGCATATTGTGCAGGAAAATATTCTTTGATTGCTACACGTCTATCATCTGAAAGTCGTGTACCTGAATAAGTGATACCAAATCCGCCTTCCCCGATCACCTGTCCGATCCGGTATTTTCCACACAATATATAACTATCAGGCAATGCCCGTTTTAATCCATCCTGCTCTCCCATATGTCTCCTGCCTCTATCAGAATCAGCTTACACTCCCCAAGCTGAATCTTATCCCTGTCTGCTAATGTCCTCCCCGGTTTTGGCCGTCTGCCATTAACCAGCACATCATTCCGTTCCTTATCATAAGAAAGCGTAAATACACGTTTCTTTTCATCATAATCAATTGTTGCATGACTCTGTCTGGATATCGTCTCTTCCATCGTCAGCGCCACATCCATGTTCGATCCCCGTCCGATGATATTGTCCCCTTCTTTTAACAGAAAGGCATCCCCTTGCATCCGGCCTTCTATGCATATAAGCATTCCCACTGTTTTTCTCCGATGCAGTACATAGAACTGTCTGGTTTCTTCAGCACTTGCCTGTTCCGTTGATTTATCCGCCTGAAATACTCCTAACGCATCTTCTTCATCTTCCTGTGTCATATTTGCACTGTAACAGTGCGGACAGGATCGAAATTTCTCTGTATCATATATATGTCCTAATTCACATTTTGTCAAATGCATCTGTCGTTCACTCCGCTTCTATCCTAATCGATATACATATCTGTTATCTCCGAACACGATACTTGTGCCCGGCTTTACTGCATACACATCACCCCGTCTGAGCAGTTCCTGCCCATTCAGGAATGTCCCGTTTGTCGAACAATCCTGAACCTCATAATAATCTTCCTGCTCATGATAGGTGATCTTACAATGCCGCCTGCTGACCTGAGGCAGATTCACTACCACATCCGCTGTCTCCGAAGATCTGCCTACCATAACCGGCTGCTCTGGAACAAAACGTACGATCTTACCAATGTACTCTCCCTTCACACAGATCAATGAACCTTTGGTCTTCGTTAACTGATGCACTCCCGCATGCACAAAATTATCCGTTGTACTGGCCGCCGCAAGCTCAGCCTGATATAAAACACTCTGAACAAGGGCACGATATTTTCTGCTGACCGGAATATCCTTTCCTGCTACTACGACACCTTCATTTGTGAAATCCGTGATATAAGGAACCGCGATCAGGTAGCTCTGATGGCATCTGATAAAGTGTTCTCCTGCCAGTTCCTCTTCCAGATCATCCAATCTGCTGTAGAATTCATACCGCGTATCCTCCGTATTGATAAATACTTTTCGATGTGAACTTTCTATATACTGAATGCTGTCAAGCGGAATATAGCTCTCAGTTCCGTTAAACGTGATTCGCAGACATCTCTGCTGTATATTACTTTCCTTAAAATATCTTGAAATCTCTCTTCGCATATCGCTGTCATGCAACGGTTTTAATATATAAGCATAGGCACGATCCTGATAACACTTCATCACCCGATTCTGGGATTCTGTAATATAGATGATATCCGTTTTAAGCCCCGCCTGTTCCAGATAGGATGGAATATCTTCTTCCTCCTCCGGTTCAAATACATCCATCACAAGCAATTTACAGGAAAATGTCTGTTCTTTCACAGCTTCTATAAGGGTATCTCTTGTATACTGTTCGATCTCCCACCGATCATACTGTGACAGAATATCCGACAACATATCCTCGATATGTCCCGCCTGCTCCTTATCCATATTACAAATTCCAACTTTGATCACGACACGATTACCTGCTTTCTTTTGTTCATTCCTGCTATAATAACCGCTATGCTCCATTCTTCTTTTGGAATTATTAGAATTATTATAACATTCATCTCTTTTTCTGAGAAGTTCGTTTTACATTTTAATACAGATTGTAAGTAAAAAAAATGAGCTTGTACAATTTGACAAGCTCATGTATAAAATAACCTCTCTATTCCGACTATTTGGCAGCCTTGATCAGTTTTGTATATGCTTTTTTCTTTCCGGAAGGAACACGGATGATCTTTCCTTTTTTCGTATTTTGAAGTGCTTTCTTTCCAATCTTCTTCAAACGTTTCGTCTTGATCTCAATCTCTTTGATCTTCTTATCATTCCGAAATGCATTCTTACCGATTGTTTCCACTCTGGCTCCGATCGTAATATAAGCCAGTGACGGACAATCCTGAAATGCAGAATCACCGATTGTTTTCACATAATTGGTAATCACAATTTCCTTTAATTTTTTGCATCCACGGAATGCATGCTTTCCAATCGATGTAACATTACTTCCGATCATCACGTTGACCAGCTTCGTACAATCACGAAATGCAGAATCACCGATCTTCTTTACATTGTTTCCAAGCTCAACGGTCTTCAAGCTCTTACACCCCTGAAATGCCTTATTTTCTATCTTTGTAACCTTATAGGTTCTTCCATAATATTTTATGGTCTTGGGAATGATGATCTCCTTATAGGTCTTTTTTACCGGTTTCTTCACACTGACACCGGTGGTAGAAAGTATCTTATATTGCAATTTTCCCTTTTTGACTGTCTTACCGATCAAGGATTTTGCCGATGGCTTCTTCGTTTCCCCCGGCTTTGTCGTTGTCTGGGTAGCCGGAGTCGATGGCTTTGTTGTTGGTTCTGTTGTCGGTTCTGTCGTCGGCTCTGTTGTCGGTTCTGTTGTCGGTTCTGTTGTCGGTTCTGTTGTCGGTTCTGTTG
>ERZ1034976.672-NODE-672-length-31004-cov-20.722705_pt1 | contig 31004 bp, 27 predicted proteins | sample MGYA00520623_ERZ1034976 | MGnify/ENA primary metagenome ERZ1034976 (study PRJEB33766, sample SAMN09781774) | gut metagenome | biome: gut microbiome | host: Homo sapiens | place: Madagascar | study: EMG produced TPA metagenomics assembly of the PRJNA485056 data... | reverse complement strand
CATAGGAGCATTTCTTTCATATCTGTACAGTTATATAAGATTTGGAGGCGTATCTGTCAGCGTAATTTCAGCTACACTGTCATTTGTGGTTACGACATATTATGTTAATATGTCAATATTTCTGGCATATGCGTGTACATTCCCGGATAATATGGTCCTATTTATGTTTATCATACCAGTTAAAGTTAAGTACTTAGGATTTCTTTACGGCGGATATATTATTTATGAACTCGTATACGGAATGATGAGCCTTGGCACATACGGATTTATATTCCCGTTTGTTATTGGTTCGTCACTTCTGAATTTTCTTGTTTTTTTTGTTACAACAAGAAAGTTTGTTATTAAAAGAATTGTGGGAACCAAGACACAGCGCACATATCGATTTAATGCAAGACATGCCAAAAACAACCAAAAGAAAGATAATGGGACGTTTACCATGCCACGTCAAGAAAAAACAAGGCATAAATGTGCTGTATGCGGAAGAACCGAGAAAGACGGGGATAATCTAGTATTCAGATATTGTTCAAAATGTGATGGCAACTTTGAATATTGTCAGGATCACCTTTATACACACATTCATATGACCAAGCATTAAAGTTTTTGTTGACTTATATTTAAATTTTGTGTATTATAAATAATAACATAATGATGATTACTAGAGTGAGCTTCCAAGGGAGCTCACTTTTTCTATGAGTAATCGAAACAGAAAGGATAGTGACTGTATGGCAAAAAGAGAAGACATAGAATCCAAAGCAACCGAACTTATTATGCCGATTATTGAATCCTGTGGATTTGAACTGGTTGACCTTGAATATGTTAAGGAAGGTTCTTCAAAGTACCTGCGTGCGTATATTGACAAGCCTGGCGGAATTACCGTTGACGATTGTGCTGAAGTAAGCAGACCTTTTAGTGATAAGCTTGATGAAGCGGATTTTATTGACGAAGCATATATCCTGGAGGTAAGTTCACCGGGACTGTTCAGACCATTTAAAAAAGATAAAGACTTTGAAAGAAATCTTATGGAAGAAGTAGAGTTAAAGCTTTACAGACAGGTAGATCATTTAAAAGATTACACAGGTCTTTTGAAAAAATTTGATAAAGATACAGTTACTATTGAACTTGAAAATGGTGATGAAAAGACTTTTGACAGATCTAATTTAGCAATAATAAGACAAACAGTATATTTTTAAGGAGGAAATTACAAAAAAATGAACACTGAGTTAATAACAGCACTTGACATTCTTGAAAAGGAGAAAAAGATAAGCAAAAAGGTACTTATTGAAGCAATCGAAAATTCTTTGCTTGCAGCATGCAAAAATCACTTTGGAAAGAATGAAAACTTTACAGCCAAAGTTGATACGAAAACAGGAGACTTTAAGGTAACGGCAGCTAAAGAGGTTGTGGAAACAGTAGAAGACAGCGTTACGCAGATAAGCCTTGCAGATGCACAGATGATAAGTCCTAAATACAATATCGGTGATACCATCAATGTAGAAATTAAATCAGCTGAGTTTGGAAGAATTGCGGTACAGAACTCCAAAAGTGCCATTCTTCAGAAAATCCGAGAAGAAGAAAGACAGGCGGTATATAATGAATACCATGCAAAAGAAAAAGATATTGTTACAGGAATCGTATCAAGATATGCCGGAAATAATCTTGTAATTAATCTCGGAAGAGCTGATGCAATCCTTAGCGAGGCAGATATGGTTAAGGGTGAAAAATACAAACCAAACGACCGAATTAAGGTATATGTTACCGAAGTTAAGACTGAGAAGAAGGGTCTTAAAATTGCGGTTTCAAGATGTCATCCTGAATTTGTAAAGAGACTTTTTGAGGCAGAAGTTGCAGAACTCAGAGACGGAACAGTAGAAATCAGGAGTATTGCAAGAGAAGCAGGCTCAAGAACTAAAATGGCTGTATGGTCCAAAAATCCTAATGTAGATCCTGTAGGTTCGTGTGTAGGCGTAAACGGTTCCAGAGTTAATGCGGTTGTATCTGAACTTAACGGTGAAAAGATTGACATCATTAATTGGAGCAAGAACCCTGCCAACCTTATTGAGAATGCGTTAAGTCCTGCTAAAGTTGTATATGTAGCCGCAGATGCTGAAGAAAAAACAGCACAGGTTATTGTACCTGATTACCAGTTATCACTTGCAATCGGACGAGAAGGACAGAATGCAAGACTTGCAGCAAGACTTACAGGTTTCAAGATTGATATTAAGAGCGAGTCACAGGCAAAGGATTTGGGACTTCTTGATGAAGTAGAATCTTATGCGGATGAAACTACAGAGTCTGATGATGCAGAATAAAATTAGGATGTTTGCATATGGCAGTTAATAAAAAAATACCGCAGAGACAATGCGTAGGATGCGGTGAGTTTAAAGATAAGAAATCGATGATACGTGTTATCAAAACCAATGAAGATGAAATCTTTCTTGATGATACAGGCAAGAAAAATGGCCGTGGTGCATATATCTGTAAGACAGCCGGTTGTCTTGCCAAAGCTATAAAAAACAAAGGCATTGATCGTTCACTTAAGATGAAGATACCGGAAAATGTATATGATGAACTGATTAAGGAGATGAATAATATTGAGTCAAGATAGTATTTTGTCTATGATTGGACTGGCAAAGAGAGCAGGCAAAGTTGTAAGCGGAGAGTTCTCAACTGAAAAAGCGGTAAAAGAAAATAAAGCAAAACTTGTTATCGTTTCGGAGGATGCTTCAAATAACACAAAAAAACTTTTTTCCAACAAATGTTTTTTCTATAATATTCCTGTAATAATGTATTCGGATAAAGTTAGTCTTGGTCATTCAATAGGACAGGAACTTAGAACATCAGTTGGAATCATTGATGAAGATTTTGCAAAAGCAATAATTTCAAAATATGAAAAAATAGATAATAAATAAATGCCCGGATAGGGATTTGGAGGTTTAGATTAGCTTAATGAGAGTACACGAATTAGCAAAAGAACTGAATATTAATTCAAAAGAATTACTTGAATTTTTATCATCAAAAAACGAGAAGATTAAAACATCCAGCAATTCTGTTTCTGAAGATGAAATTGCTTTAGCTAAAAAGCAGTTTGTCAAGAAAGAACAGAAGCCGGTTACAGAAAATAAGCCTGAATTTAAAGAGGCTAAGGAAGTCAAAGAAACTAAAGAACAGACTAAAGAACAGACTAAAGAAGAATCAGCACAGGCTCCTAAGCAGGACGCACCTGTCAAGAAAAAAATCGTTTCCGTATATAATCCACAAAACAGCGGACGGAAGGATATCAGGGATTCACAGCGTAAAAATAATAACAGGGACAGAAACCGTAATGGTTCCAATGACAATAGAAGAAATGAAAAACCTATTGACAGGCCACAGGGAATCCGTCCTTTAGAAAGACCACAAGGTGCCATAAGACCAAGTGACAGGGTTAATGTAAAACCGGATAAACAACAGGGAGACAGACCGGCAAGAAGCGGTGACAGACCTTATGGCGACCGTAACCAGGGAGACAGATCACAGAGAAACAATAACAGACCTTATGGTGACAGAAATCAGGGAGACCGACCTGCAAGAAACGGTGACAGACCTTATGGTGACCGTAACCAGGGAGACCGACCTGCAAGAAACGGTGACAGACCTTATGGTGACCGTAATCAGGGAGACAGACCACAGAGAAATAATGACAGACCGGCAAGAAATGGCGGAAGATTTAATGATAAATTCCAGGGTGGAAAGCCTGAATTTAACAAAGAAGATAACGGCAGCAGACCACAGAGAAACAATGACAGACCTGCAAGAAGAGATGATAGAAATTCCGGTGCATTTGACGGAGCTGATGCTTTAAAAGACAGAGAAGCAAAAGACCAGCGTAACAGAGACAGAGAGAACAATCGTAAGAAGAATAATGATTTCCGCGATAAGACGGAAAAGCTTGAAAATACAAAGGCTCTTGAAAAGAATCTTCTTAACAAGAAGAAAAAAGAAGAAGCCGATGAAGATGTAATCAAGACACTTATTCTTCCTGATACACTTACAATCAAGGAACTTGCTGATAAGATGAAAGTCCAGCCTACAGCCCTTGTCAAGAATTTATTCCTTAAAGGACAGATTGTTACAATCAATCAGGATATTGATTTTGCAACGGCTGAAGAAATTGCCCTTGAATATAACTGCATATGCGAACATGAAGTTAAAGTAGATGTTATAGCAGAACTTCTCAAGGATGAGGATGATCCTGAAGATACACTTGTGCCAAGACCACCTGTTGTATGCGTTATGGGTCACGTTGATCATGGTAAAACATCACTTCTTGATGCTATCAGATCATCCAAAGTAACAGAAAAAGAAGCCGGTGGTATTACCCAGCACATCGGTGCTTACACAGTAGATGTAAACGGACAGAGTGTAACATTCCTTGATACTCCGGGACATGAAGCATTTACTGCTATGCGTCTTCGTGGTGCTAAATCAACAGATATTGCAATACTTGTAGTTGCAGCAGACGATGGTGTTATGCCACAGACTGTTGAAGCTATTAACCATGCTAAAGCAGCAGGAATTGATATTGTAGTTGCAGTAAACAAAATTGATAAGCCAAGTGCCAATGTTGAGCGTGTTAAACAGGAACTTACAGAATATGATCTTATTGCTGAAGACTGGGGTGGTTCTACAATTTTTTGTCCTGTATCTGCTCATACCGGAGAAGGTATCGATAACCTTCTTGAAATGCTTTTACTTACAGCTGAAATGCGTGAATTAAAGGCAAATCCTAACAGAAAAGCAAGAGGTCTTGTGATAGAAGCTAAACTTGATAAAGGAAGAGGCCCTGTAGCAACAATCCTTGTCCAGAAAGGTACTTTACATGTAGGCGATTTTATTGCAGTAGGACCATGTCATGGTAAAGTAAGGGCAATGATCGATGATAAGGGAAGAAGAATCAATGAAGCAGGTCCATCAACTCCTGTAGAAATTATCGGTCTTAATGATGTTCCTAATGCAGGTGATATTTTCATCTCGCCAAAGACAGATAAGGAAGCAAAGACATTTGCCGAAACATTTATCGCAGAAGGCAAGAACAGACTTGTTGAAGAAACTAAATCAAAAATGTCTCTTGAAGATTTATTCTCACAGATTCAGGCGGGTAACCTTAAGGAACTTGACATTATCGTTAAAGCTGATGTGCAGGGTTCCGTGGAAGCCGTTAAGCAGAGTCTTGTGAAACTTTCAAATGATGAAGTAATTGTTAAAGTAATTCATGCCGGTGTCGGTGCAATCAATGAATCCGATGTTATCCTTGCATCTGCTTCAAATGCCATTATTATCGGATTTAACGTAAGACCTGATAATCAGGCCCGTGATATTGCCGAAAGAGAAAATGTTGACTTACGTCTCTATCGTGTAATTTATCAGGCTATTGAAGACGTGGAAGCAGCTATGAAGGGTATGCTTGATCCAAAATATGAGGAAAAGGTTATTGGTACAGTTGAGGTAAGACAGACATATAAAGCATCTGTAATTGGTACAATAGCCGGTTCTTATGTATTAGATGGTATGGTAACAAAGAATTCATCTGTAAGAGTAACCCGTGGTGATGATTTGATTTATGACGGACCAATTGCTTCGTTAAAAAGATTTAAAGATGATGTTAAAGAAGTTAAAGCCGGATATGAATGTGGTATTGTTCTTGAAAAGTTTAATGACATTAAAGAAGGCGATATGATGGAAGTTTACACAATGGTGGAAATTCCAAGATAGAGGTGATTGATTTGCGTAAAAACAGTATTAAAATGACACGAGTTAATAATGAGGTTCTAAGAGAACTCAGTAATATAATTCGCAGCGAAATAAAAGATCCCAGAATCAATCCGATGACATCTGTTGTTGCGGTTGATGTGGCACCTGATTTAAAGACATGTAAAGCATATATAAGTGTTCTGGGAGATAAAGACTCCCAGGACAGCACTATAACCGGTTTAAAGAGTGCCGCTTCTTATATCAGAACACTTTTGGCTAAGACAGTCAATTTAAGGAATACTCCTGAAATAACTTTTATACTTGACCAGTCGATTGAATATGGCGTTAATATGTCAAGACTGATTGATGAGGTAAATGGAAATGATAAATAGTATTGATGAAATACTTTTGAATGTTAAAAATGTAGGAATAACCGGACATGTCAGGCCTGACGGTGACTGTGTTGGTTCAACTTTGGGACTTTATAATTATATCTGCGATAATTACAAGAATATAGAAGCTACCGTATATCTCGAGGAGTTTGAAAAGTGCTTTTCTTTTATTAATGGCAGCGATAAAGTATTGCATGATTGTGACAATGATAAAAAACATGATGTTTTTATTATATTAGACTGTGGTGACATTGAAAGAGTCGCTAATTTTATACGTCCTGTTATTAAGAATGCTGATAAAACAGTATGCATAGATCATCATACATGTAATCTTGCATTTGCAGATATAAATCATGTATTTCCTGATTTAAGTTCTACCTGCGAAGTACTTTATGAGTTATTAGACAGTAGTAAAATATCTAAAAATACCGCAGAAGCATTATATACGGGAATCATACATGATACGGGTGTATTGAAATACCAGTGCACAACAAAACGTACTATGGAAATTGCAGGAGAACTGATGTCGAAAGGTATTGATTACACCTCAATAATAGATGACACTTTTTTCAGAAAAACTTATATCCAGAATTATATGCTGGGACTTGCACTGATTAACAGCAGGCTTGTGCTTGACGGAAAACTTATATATTCTTACCTGCCTTATGATGTTTTATCGGAACACAATGTGCCGGGAAGAGATCTTGGAGGAATTATAGACCAGTTAAGGTTTACTGAGGGTGTTGAAGTGGCTTTATTTATGTACGAGCTTCCTGACCATGCGATTAAAGGCAGTTTAAGATCTGTAGACAAGGTAGACGTTAATATTATTGCCAACTGCTTCGGTGGAGGCGGACATGTCCGTGCAGCAGGTTTTACCGCAGGAATTCCTTATGAAGAAGTAGTAAAAAAAGTAATAACAGAATTGAAAAAACAGGTTGAAAAATGTATAACGGAATAATTAATGTATATAAAGAATCCGGATTCACATCCCACGATGTTGTAGCAAAACTTCGTGGGATTTTACACCAGAAAAAAATCGGACATACAGGAACACTTGACCCTGAAGCCACAGGAGTTCTTCCTGTATGCCTTGGTAATGCTACCAGACTTTGCGATATGATAACAGATAAAAGCAAAGAGTACAGGGCAGTACTTTTACTGGGAATATCCACCGATACCGAAGATGCCACAGGGAAAATATTAAGCCGTAAAGCTGTTAATGTGACAGCAAAAGATATCGAAAAAACCATAAATTCATTTGTCGGTAAATACAATCAGGTCCCTCCTATGTATTCGGCACTTAAAGTAAATGGACAAAAATTATGTGATCTTGCAAGAAAAGGTGTTGAAATAGAAAGAAAACCAAGGGAAGTATTTATCTATGACATAATAATCGAAAAAATAGATATTCCCGAAGTTACAATGACAGTGAAATGCTCCAAAGGAACATATATCCGTTCATTATGCCGTGATATCGGAGAGAAACTTAACACCGGTGGTACAATGAAATCACTTGTAAGAACCAGAACCGGAATTTTTAACATTGAAAATGCAGTCAGATTATCTGAAATATCAAAATGTGTGGCAGATAACAATATTGCTTCACTTATAATGCCAACGGACAGTTTTTTTGATGATTATCCTGCCGTGAATGTATCCGGAAGAAATGAAATGCTTGTAAAAAACGGAAATATGATTATTCTCCCGGAATTCAAAGGCAATAATATTAAAGTATATCTGTCAGATGGTGTATTTGCCGGAATATACGGATATGATGAGGTCTCGCTCAGTTATAAACCGAAAAAAATGTTCCCTGTCCAATAAATCACGGAAAAGAGTAATTGTATGTTATATGTTAAAGATAAAAACTTTATTTCAAAAGAAAATACAGTAGTGACTTTTGGTAAGTTTGACGGTATTCATAACGGGCACAGGCTTCTTATCGAAAAAGCTGTCAGAATTGGTCACGAGCAGGGAATTAAGGTAGTCCTTTGTACTTTTAATATGGATAACTGGAACGCAAAACCGCAAAAAGCAATAACGACACCGGATGAACGTGCATATATCTGTGAAAAATACGGCATAGATGTACTTTATGAGTATCCCTTTGACAATGAAATTGCCGGAATGTTGCCGGAAGAATTTTTAAAATACTTCCTGAAAGAAAAACTTAATGCCGGATTTGTTGTAATAGGTGCCGACTGGAGATTCGGAAAAAACAGGTCGGGGGATGCAGCTTTGTTAAAAGCATGCGAAGATAAATATTGCTACAGTTCATATGTTATCGAAAAAGAAACTTATAATAATACAGAGATAAGCAGCACATGGATAAGAAATGAAATAGAAAAATCAGACCTGTCAACTGTAAAAAAACTTCTGGGTTATGATTATTTTTTCAAAGGAAAAGTAGTTCACGGTAAACAGTTGGGAAGAACAATCGGTTTTCCTACCCTTAATCTGATACCTTCTCCAAATAAAATATTACCTGAATATGGTGTTTACGAATCTGAAGTAGTAATTGACAATCTCATGTATAAAGGCGTTACGAATATTGGAATCAGACCTACAATCGATGACGGAACTTATGTTACCGTTGAAACATTTGTACTTGATTTTGATGAGGATGTATATGATTCGGATGTAATTATCAGACTGAAAAAATTTATACGTCCTGAACAGAAATTTGATTCGGTTAACGGATTAAAGAAACAGCTTGAAGCAGATATAGCCTTTGTAAGAGGATAACAGGCACTAATCAGAAAATACTTGCCATTAATTATTCTTTATGGTAATATAAATGAGTATTTGACCAGCCGATGCTCAGATTCGGGACACTCCGACCTGATTCTTGGTGTCAGGCGATAATTAATATTTAAGGAGGAAATTATAATGATTTCTAAAGAAAAGAAAACACAGATTATTGCTGAGTATGGAAGAAAAGAAGGAGATACAGGATCTCCTGAAGTACAGATTGCATTACTCACAGAAAGAATCAAAGAACTCACAGAGCACTTAAAGGTAAACCAGAAGGATCATCATTCAAGAAGAGGTCTTCTTAAGATGGTAGGACAGAGAAGAGGCTTACTTGAATATCTTAAGAAAAATGATATTGAAGGATATCGTGAACTTATTGCTCGTTTAGGAATTAGAAAATAATTTCGATATGGGGACGGAGTTTCCGTCCCCTGTTTTTTGATACAGAAGTTATACGAGACCACTGAAAAGAACGGCGCCTTTCTGTTTTTTTCAGTAGTTTCGGGCTTCTGTAAATAATAATAAGGCGTATGCCAAATAAGGAGAGAAATATGTACAAAAGTTTTAGTATGGATTTAGCCGGAAGAACTCTTACAGTTGATGTTGACAGAGTTGCGAAGCAGGCTAACGGTGCAGCATTTATGCACTATGGTGATACTGTTGTGTTATCTACGGCAACAGCTTCTGAAAAGCCAAGGGATGGTGTTGATTTTTTCCCACTCAGTGTAGAATACGAAGAAAAATTATATGCTGTCGGTAAGATACCCGGCGGATTTAATAAGAGAGAGGGAAAGGCTTCTGAAAATGCCATTCTTACATCAAGAGTAATTGACAGACCTATGAGACCTCTGTTCCCTAAGGATTACAGAAATGATGTTACAATCAATAACCTTGTAATGTCAGTAGACCCTGATTGCAGTCCGGAACTTACAGCAATGCTTGGTTCTGCAATTTCGGTTGCAATTTCTGATATTCCTTTTGACGGACCTTGTGCTACCACACAGGTAGGTATGATTGACGGAGAATTCGTAATCAACCCATCAGGAAGTCAGATGGCAGTATCTGATCTTAAATTAACAGTTGCTTCTACAAGAGAAAAAGTAATTATGATTGAAGCAGGTGCCAATGAGATACCTGAAGCCAGAATGATTGAAGCAATTTACAAGGCTCATGAGGTTAATCAGCAGATAATTGCATTTATTGATAAGATTGTTGCTGAATGCGGCAAACCAAAACACGAATATACAAGCTGTGCTATTCCTGAGGAATTATTTGCAGCAATTAAAGAAATTGTTCCACCTGCTGAAATGGAAGAAGTAATGTTTGCACCTGAAAAGCAGGTTCGAGAAGAAAGAGTCAGAAACCTCAAAGATATGCTCTGTGAAAAGTTTGCTGATAAAGAAGAATGGCTTCCACTTATTGACGAAGCTGTTTACCAGTATGAAAAGAAAACAGTCCGTAAGATGATTCTTAAAGACCACAAGAGACCTGACGGACGTGAAATTACACAGATCCGTCCACTTGCCGCAGAAGTTGATATCATTCCAAGAGTTCATGGTTCTGCAATGTTTACAAGAGGCCAGACTCAGATTTGTAACGTATGTACACTTGCACCTCTTTCAGATGCACAGAAGATAGATGGTCTTAATGATCAGGAAACATCAAAGAGATATATGCACCACTATAATTTCCCTGCTTATTCGGTAGGCGAGACAAAGGTTTCAAGAGGTCCGGGACGTCGTGAAATCGGTCACGGTGCTTTAGCAGAAAGAGCACTTATACCTGTTCTTCCTTCAGTAGAAGAATTCCCATATGCAATAAGAACTGTTTCGGAAACATTTGAGTCAAACGGTTCTACATCAATGGCATCTACATGTGCATCATGTATGTCATTAATGGCTGCCGGTGTTCCTATTAAGAAAATGGTTGCCGGTATTTCATGCGGTCTTGTAACAGGTGAGACAGATGATGACTTTGTACTTTTGACAGATATCCAGGGACTTGAAGATTTCTTTGGAGACATGGACTTTAAGGTAACAGGTACAAAGGATGGTATCACAGCAATCCAGATGGATATTAAGATTCATGGTCTTACAAGACAGATTGTTGAAGGTGCTATTGCAAGATGCCGTGAAGCAAGATTCTTTATCATGGATAACTGTATGAGTAAAGCAATTGCAGAACCTCGTAAGGAAGTTGGCAAATATGCTCCAAAAATTATTCAGATTCAGATTGATCCTGCTAAGATTGGTGATGTTGTCGGTCAGAGAGGTAAGACAATTAATGCCATAATTGAAGAAACAGGCGTTAAGATTGATATAACAGATGATGGTGCGGTATCTGTATGCGGAACTGACAAAGAAGCGATGGATAAGGCAGTTAAATATATCCAGACCATTGTTACTGATTATGAAGAAGGACTTGTCCTTGAAGGTAAAGTAATAAGCATTAAAGAGTTTGGTGCCTTTGTTGAGTTTGCCCCTGGCAAAGAGGGAATGATTCATATTTCCAAAGTAAGCAAAGATAGAATTGAACATGTTGAAGATGTCCTTACACTTGGCGATGTTGTTAAGTGTGTATGTCTTGGAAAAGATAAGATGGGACGATACAGCTTTAGTATTAAAGATTTAAAACCTGAAGATAAATAGGAGGTTTTTATGTCAGGACATTCAAAATTTGCAAATATTAAGCATAAAAAAGAAAAAAATGATGCTGCCAAGGGTAAGATTTTTACCCGTCTTGGTAAAGAATTGATGGTTGCTGTTAAGGAGGGCGGACCGGATCCTAACAATAACAGTAAGTTAAGAGATGTAATTGCAAAAGCTAAATCAAACAATATGCCTAACGATACTATCGACAGAAGTATCAAAAAGGCTGCGGGAGACGCCAATGCTGCTAACTTTACTGCAATTACATATGAAGGATACGGACCTAATGGTACAGCAATTATCGTAGAAACATTAACAGATAACAAGAATCGTACTGCTTCTAATGTAAGAAATGCTTTTACAAAGGGTGGCGGTAATGTCGGTACTCCGGGATGTGTTTCTTTTATGTTTGATACAAAGGGACAGATTCTCATCAATAAAGAAGAGTGCAACATGGATTCTGACGAACTTATGATGTTAGCACTTGACGCAGGTGCCGATGATTTTAATGATGAAGATGAAGATGCTTTTGAGATTCTTACTAACCCTGATGACTGCGGTACTGTAAGAGAAGCTTTGGAAAAAGCAGGCCTTAAACTTGATCAGGCTGAAGTAACAATGATTCCTCAGACATGGGTAGAACTTACAGACCCGGCTGATATTAAGCAGATGAATCGTATTCTTGATCTTCTTGATGATGATGACGATGTTCAGGCCGTGTACCATAACTGGGATATGCCTGATGAGGAATAATCTTGAGAGTTGAAGAATTTAAAATGGAACGGGAGAACCTCGTTAAAGCGGGAGATGTAGTAAACATAACAGAAGGAGTTCTTCCTTCAAGCTGGTATTACACAATAGAGCCTGCGGTTGCGATGTCGAGAAATTATAAATTTCCTGAAAGGATAAAATCAAAAAGTGGAACCGTAATTGGAATTGACAGGACTGACAGAGGTTTTTTCGTAAAAGTAGAATTTAACGAATAGAAATTCATTTTATAAAAAGAGAGTTCACAGTGTGGACTCTCTTTTTAATAACTCAACATTAATTATACTGATTACCGGAACTGTTTTCTTATTAATTTTACCTATAAGCACATTAATAACAGTATCACAGATTTCCTTCGACTTAATATCTACAGATGTAAGCTGTGGTTTTACAAGGCTGCATATCTCTGAGTCACCAACGCAAAGAATTTCAATATCTTCCGGTATTTTATAATTTTTCTTTTGTAATATAATTGAAGCATAAGCTGCCAGTTTTTCGCTTTTGCACAGTACAACATCAGGAATCTTTTCTTTATCTATAAGGGTATTGATATATTTCTCAACATATGACATATCACGGCACAGCTGAGTAAAATCGGGGTCTGCGTCCATACCTGCAAAATCGTAAGCATTATGAAGTCCTGTAAGTATATTTTTTACGCCAAAAGACATTCTTTCAAATATGAAGAGTATTTTCTTTTTCTCTTTTCTGATATATTCTTTAGCTATATTTTCAATAAATGAAGATATATTGTTATTAACATAACACAGATTTACATTATCCACATTATCAAAATACCCGTTAATTATTACCGACGGTATGGTTATTTCTTTAAGCAGGTTGATATTTTCTTCAATGGAATATGTAAGGAAATCGTGTCCATCAATTATTATTCCTGAAAAATTTTCACTTAAATAACGTTCGAGCATATTTTTTTTTGCAGTTTCATCCTGATTACAGCAGGCGATAGCAGTTTTGTATCCGCTTTTGTATAATGCATCGCTTAAATAGGTGATTTTATCTGCCATATCACCACTGTCTGTACCTGAACACATATAAACAATCGTATTATTGGTATGCCTGCTGTAATCGCTCTTTTTAATAAAATTATTATCTTCGATAATCTTTTGGACTCTATCCCTTGTAGATTTACTGACTTTTTTATCATTATTGATTACTCTTGAAACGGTAGCGATTGATACGCCGGCTTTGTCTGCAATGTCATATATATTCACATCAATCTCTCCTTGTTTTACTAAGTTTTACATTATTATGTTTTATTCCTGCAAAAAAAGCAAGAAAATATATATTTATTATGGTCATTCTTGTAAAAAAGTGTTAATATTAACTCCGGTTATACCGATAAAAAATACATAAGTATAATTATGTACATTTGGAGGTTTTTAATGAAATTTCTTAATCTTATAAAAAAACACTGGAAAGCGTCATCAGCACTCGTTGCTATAGTAATTCTAACCGTTATATTTGTAGTAATTGTTAAGGCAAGTACAGTACAGCTTACAGTTAATCTTGCAAGTATTAATTTCACGGAAGGTCAGAATTCACAGGCAATTACAGCCAGTGTAGCTTTAAATCTTGACAATGATGCCGGAATCGTAGGATGGAACTGGTCCATGAATGATCCGGAAGTTGCAACGGTAAGTAATAATGAAGGAGCCGGTATGGTATATTCCAAAGGAGCCGGAAAGACTAACCTTGTTGTTAAGTATTCATTAACGGATGGAACAAGCGCAAGTAAATCTGTTCCCGTCACAGTTCCTCTTATTGTTAATTACAGTTCCATAAACGGTATACTTACAGCCGGAGCATATGGAACCGTTACATGTAATGCTGCATCTACCAAGAATGTAGAATGGTCTTCATCTAACAGCAGCGTTGTATCTGTTGCAAAAGATGTGGGACAGTCTCCTAACGGAGGGGTAGCTACAATTACGGCAGTAAGCGGAGGAACCGCTACAATAACAGCTTCCATACCTTCTGATTCTTTATCTTACAGTTTTCAGATAACAGTAGGTGTATCTATTATTGATGATGAAATCACTGTTAATCAGAATGAATCAAAAACAATTGCCACAAACAGCAATTCAGCTTCTGATGTATACTGGTGGACAGACGATCCGGAAGTTGCAACAGTAAGCAATGGTATTGTACAGGGTATATATGCCGGTACGACAACAGTATATGCAAGCTGTAAAGAGGGTGATTATTCAGGTAATGCAGGTGATTCGATTACGGTAAAGGTACCTTATGTTGTAAATTCACCAAGCACAACAGTTCTTGTGGGTGATAAGTTATCTTTTACAACATCTGCCAAACCATCTGAGGTTAATTATGCTTCAAGCAATAATAATATAATATATTATGACCAGACAACAGGTATGTTCAATGCCGTAGGAACAGGAACAGCCGATATTTCCGTTACATGGCGTGGCGATACAAGAACGGTTACCGTAAGTGTCATTGATGGTATCTCTCTTTCCACATCAGAGATTTCCCTTAACATTGGTGATTCCCAGAAAGTAACAGCTACAGTTACCAATACAACAACCCCTGTTCATTGGTCAATCGCAGATCCGACTGTTGCATCTTTCAATGTTGAAGATGACGGACTTACAGTAACAGTTACTGCATTGTCACAGGGCAACACAGGATATACAACATTAATTGCATCCCAGGAAATTAATGGTGTTGTCAAGACATATTCCTGCCGTGTCAATGTACTTAATCCTGTAAACAGTCTGTCACTTTTGTATAATGGTGCCCCGATTACCAAAGAAATTTCTATTGAAAAAGGCAATAGTATATATATCACCGCATTTTTAAACCTTGGTGAGTCAACAGTCCCTGATAATACCAGACTCAGCTGGGTATCATCGGACAACGGAATCATTTCAGTAACTCCTGCTACAACAGAAGGACAGCAGCAGTTAGCTGAAATCAAGGCAGTATCAGGCGGTAAGGCAACCGTAACAGTCGTGTCCGATGACGGTTTGTTTATTGCAACTGCTGATTTCTATGTAACAGAAGGTGTTACAGGAATCTATCTCGACAAAGAAAGTGTTACGGCACAGATGTCTTTGGAAAAGTATCAGTTAAAAGCAACTGTAACCCCTGAGACGGACGGTGTTGATAATACTGTTATATGGTCATCACTTAATCCTGCGGTTGTTACTGTTGACCAGAACGGACTTGTAACATTTGTAGGTCCGGGTGAGACTTATGTAAGTGCGACATCCGCAGCCGACACAAGCAAGGTTGCTTATTGTAATTTCATAATTACCCAGCAGGTAGAGGGTGTAAGTATGGATTTTAAGTCACTTACAATGAATGTTGGTGATGAAAACAGACTTACTTATGTGATTACACCTGCCAATGCATCTAATAAAAATGTTACTTTTTCTTCATCTAATGAAAATGTTGTTAAAGTTGATAATACAGGGATGGTTGCAGCTGTTTCAAGCGGCAGCGCAACCGTAATTATACAGACCGAAGACGGCGGTTATATTGATATGACCAATATTACCGTTTTACAGCCGGTAAAAGAAATTGTTCTTTCACAGACCGAAATGACCGTAAAGAAAGGTACAATATTCTGGCTGAATGCAACTGTACTTCCTGAAACTTCCGATAATAAGAAGATTACATGGAATACTTCCGATAAATCACTTGCCACAGTTGATCCTGACGGAAAGGTAACAACGCTAGCCGTAGGAACTGTTACAATCTCTTGCGTAAGTGAGGACACCGGTGTTGTTGCATATTGTGTTGTTGAAATTACAGAGCCGGTTACAGGGCTTACGTTAAATTCTTACCATGAAGAAATTGTAAAAGGAACAAGATTCGTTATTGTACCTACAGTTCTTCCTGTTGAAGCACCGGATAAGAGAGTAACTTATGTATCAAGTGATCCTGAAATTGCATCAGTTGATGAAAATGGTGTTGTTACAGGTCTAAAGGGCGGAAGCTGTGAGATTATTGTAACAACCGTTGAAAGTTCACTTAAAGCAACCTGTACAATACAGGTAAAAGAATATGTATCTTCCATTGAGATACACAATGCAAAAGAGATTATGAATATCGGTGATACATTGCAGCTCAGTGCAGATGTACAGACAGAAAGTGCATCTAACAGAAAGGTAATCTGGTCAACAAGCAATTCAGGTATTGCAACTGTAGACCAAAGCGGTAAAGTAACAGGCATTACTCCGGGAACTGTAGTTATTACAGCACTTGCAGCTGACGGAAGTGGGGTAAGTGCTTCAGTTGCAATAAGGGTTATCAATCCTGTAACCTCTATTACATTAAGTGAAGGTAAAATAACCATATATGTCGGTGATACACATAATATAGTAGCAACAATCCATCCTGAGAATGCGTCTATCAAGGGAATTGAGTGGACATCGGATGACCCAACAATAGCAAAAGTATATTCAGACGGTGATGTTGTTGGTATAGCACCCGGAAGAACAATTGTTAATGCCACCTCAACCGATACTAACGAGGTCGTTGCACATTGTACGGTAATTGTCAAACCTATTATAAATGCATCATCTATTTCAATTAATTCATCGGAAATTATTATGCTCAAAGGTAAGACAAGGAAACTTACTGCAAGATTATACCCGCTTAATTCCAATGAAGGAGTCAACTGGCTGTCAACAGATACATCCGTTGTACAGGTTGATACAAACGGCAATATTGTAACAGTAGGTGCCGGTTCGTGTGATGTTGTTGCATACAGTTCTTCAGGAACTGTTGAGGATCATTGTACGATATATTCTATTGCTATGAGCCATACAGATCTTAAGATGGAACAGTATGATACATTTAACCTGTATGTAGATGGAGCTCCTAGAAAGGTGTCATGGAGAACATCTAACCCAAGGATTGCATCAGTTACACAAAATGGTGTGGTAACAGGACGTATGCCTGGAGAATGTACAATTACGGCAACAATTGACGGCAAGACTGTATCTTGTTTCGTTAAGATATATGCTGTAGATCCCGGCAAATTTATAAACCGCAGAAAATAATTCCTTAACAAAAACTTAAATATTTACCTTGTTGATTTTACATAAGTGCTATGCTATATTTAGGCTAATGTTAATTAGCAAGAGGAGATTATTATGAATGACGATTTTAATATGGAAGATGAATTAGCCAATTCAATTGCACAGATTATAGACGAAGAAACATCAGAAGCAGAAGATATGTACAGGGATAAGCTTGACAGTAAAGCCAATAAGACTGAACCTGTGGATGAAGATGATGATGATTATGACGATGACGATAATAACAATAACAAGCGCAAGCTGTTTATAATCATAGGAGCAGTAGCAGTTTCCGTTATATTAATTGTGACAGCAATTGTATTTTTACTCAAATCCGCTGTTAATAAGAGTAAGAACAATTACGGATATTACCAGAACCTCGCATACGAGGCGAAAGATACCGATAAAGATTATGACAAAGCAGTAGAATATTTTAATAAAGCTTTGAAATATAAAGATACTCTTTTGAAGAATGAAAATGTTACGGTAGACGGTAAATCTGTTAAATCATCGGAAATTCTTGTAAAAGATATGCTTAATCTCAGGGATTGTTATGATAAATTAGGCAAGACAGATGAAGAAATTACAATCCTTAATGAAGCCCTTACTTATGACAGCGTTAATACCAATGTTATATATTATCTTATTCAATTGTACGGAGATAACAAGAATTACAAATCTATGTCAGAACTTTACGATACAGTAAGTGCCGATGAGAATGTAACTAAAGATGTATTAAGCCTTTTTAAGAATTATGCATGTCAGGATCCTGTTATCACACCTGCCGAAGGTGATTATTCAAAGAGTCAGACAGTAGGTTTTTTGCAGGTTAACGGATGTAAGATTTACTATACAATGGATGGCAGTGACCCTGTTAAAAATGGAAGTCTTTATACTCAGGATATTACCCTTGATAAAGAAGGAACTTATGAATTTAAGTATTATATGACTAATGAATACGGATTTAAGTCCGATATTTTTACTACAAAATATACAATTACATTTAAGGCACCTGACGGACCTAAGATAACTCCTGCAAGTGGTTCTTATTCAACATCATCCGAGCAGCGTATAGTTGTTGGAAATATTCCTACCGGTGCTAAGGCATATTATGAAATATCCCATGATGGAGCCGTTACACCTACAACAGACAGTACAGAGTATACTGAACCTGTTGTTATGCCTGAGGGAAGCTTTTTCTTCTCTGTTATTATTATTGATGAAAACGGTCTATCAAGTAATGTTGTTACTAACACATACACTTTGAAGAAAGTCGATAAATTTGATTCAAGTGCGGCTGAACAGCTGATATGGTCTACACTAATCAAGAACAAAGTAATTAATGATAACCATAAGACAGAAGAAGATGGTCTTTTTGAGATGACATATAATTCCAAAAAGTCAATAAACGATAAGAGCATCTGGCTATTTTCTGTAAGTATTGACGATGAAAAACAGGATTATTTTTATGGATGTGATTCAGCGTCAGGTGATATTTACAAAATAGCTGAAAAAGAAGGTAAATTTGAGTTAAGTGAATTAACTTACAAATACAAACAATAAATACCAAAAAAGATAACTTAAGGGTCGTCATAGTAATGACGGCCTTTATTTTTTACCGCGAAAAATAATGTTTTTACGTTTTTTTATTTATTTTTGAAAAAAATTATTGAAATAAACCTTATGAATGTATACAATGTTATGGAGATTATTTTTTGGAGGTGTACTATGTACAAAATACTCAAAGCTGAAAAACTGGCTGATAAGATATATCTTATGGATGTTGAAGCTCCACGTGTTGCCAAATCATGTGAGCCTGGTCAGTTTATTATAGCAAAGCTAGATGAAAAAGGTGAAAGAATACCTCTCACAATTTGTGATTATGATAGAGAAGCAGGAACAGTTACTATCGTATTCCAGACAGTAGGTGCTTCCACAACTAAGATGGCAGAATTACAGGCAGGAGATTCTCTGGAAGATTTCGTAGGACCTCTCGGATGTGCTTCTGAATTAATTGATGAAGATATAGAAGAATTAAAGAAAAAGAAAATTCTTTTTGTTGCCGGCGGTGTAGGAACAGCACCTGTATATCCACAGGTTAAATGGCTCCATGCACACGGTATAGATGCAGACGTTATTGTAGGTTCCAAGACTAAGGATTTATTAATCCTTGAAAAAGAAATGGAAGCTGTTGCAGGCAATCTTTATGTAACAACCGATGACGGAAGCTACGGAAGAAGCGGAATGGTAACAGATACAATTAAATATCTTGTTAACGAAAAAGGCATTAAGTATGATCATTGTGTGGCAATCGGACCAATGATTATGATGAAATTCGTATGTCTCCTTACAAAAGAGCTTGAGATTCCTACAGTTGTCAGCCTTAACCCAATAATGGTTGATGGAACAGGTATGTGTGGTGCATGCCGTGTACAGGTAGGTTCAGAAATTAAGTTTGCCTGTGTAGACGGTCCGGAATTTGACGGACATCTTGTTGATTTTGACCAGTCAATGAAGAGACAGCTTATGTATAAGACAGAAGAAGGCAGAGCTATGTTACGTCTTACAGAAGGCGACACACACAAAAATGGCGGCTGCGGCTGTGGAGGTAATTAAGAATGGTAGACGTTATGAAGAAAGTTCCCGTAAGAGAACAGAACCCGGAAGTAAGAGCAAAGAACTTTGAAGAAGTTTGTCTTGGATATAATGAAGAAGAAGCAATGGCTGAAGCTTCAAGATGTTTAAATTGTAAGAATGCAATGTGTGTCAAGGGATGCCCTGTATCAATTAACATTCCTGCATTCATTCACGAAGTTAAGGAAGGTAATTTTGCTGAAGCATATAGAATTATCAGCGAATCATCAGCACTTCCTGCTGTATGCGGACGTGTATGCCCACAGGAGACACAGTGTGAAGGCAAGTGTATCCGTGGAATCAAAGGTGAAGCAATTGCAATCGGTAAGCTTGAAAGATTCGTAGCTGACTGGGCAAGAGAGAATGGAATTTCCCCAGAAGCACCTAAAGAAAAGAAAGGCAAAAAGGTTGCAGTTATTGGTTCAGGTCCTTCAGGACTTACATGTGCCGGCGATCTTGCCAAGATGGGATATGACGTAACAATTTTTGAAGCATTACATAAAGCAGGCGGTGTACTTGTATATGGTATTCCAGAATTCCGTCTCCCTAAGGAAACCGTTGTTCAGGCTGAAGTTGAAAACGTTAAAAAACTTGGTGTTAAGATTGAGACTAACGTAATTGTAGGTAAGTCAGTCAGAATAGATGAGTTAATGGAAGATGGATACGAAGCTGTATTTATCGGTTCAGGTGCCGGACTTCCAAGATTTATGGGTATACCGGGAGAAAATGCCAACGGCGTATTCTCAGCTAATGAATACCTTACAAGAAGCAACTTAATGAAGGCTTTCAAGGACGAATATGATACACCTATCGTAGCAGGTACCAAGGTAGCTGTAGTCGGTGGTGGTAACGTTGCCATGGATGCTGCAAGAACAGCGTTAAGATTAGGTGCAGAAGTCCATATCGTATACAGAAGAGGCGAGGATGAGCTTCCTGCAAGAGCAGAAGAAGTACATCATGCAAAAGAAGAAGGAATCATCTTCGATTTATTAACTAACCCAACAGAAATTCTTGTAGATGATAAGGGATGGGTTAAGGGAATGAAATGTATCAGAATGGAGCTTGGCGAGGCTGACGCTTCCGGAAGAAGAAGCCCTGTAGAAGTACCTGGTTCAGAATTTGAAATGGGACTTGATACAGTAATCATGTCACTTGGTACAAGCCCTAATCCGCTTATTTCTTCAACAACCAAAGGTCTTGATATTAACAAAAGAAAATGTATAATTGCTGATGAAAATAACGGACAGACATCTAAAATCGGTGTATTTGCCGGTGGTGATGCTGTTACAGGTGCCGCAACAGTTATTCTTGCTATGGGTGCAGGTAAAGCTGCTGCCAAAGGTATTGACGAATATCTCAGTGCAAAATAAATTATTATTTAAGAAGTCTCCCATTGTTATGGGGGACTTCTTGTGTTATTATCACATTATGAAAATCAAAATAATATGCGTAGGAAAAATAAAAGAAAAATTTTATACAATGGCAATAGATGAATATGCCAAAAGGCTTTCAAGATACTGTAAACTTGAAATAATCGAGGTTGCTGACGAAAAGACCCCTGACGGCTGCAGCGAAGTTATGGAGGCGCAGATTAAGGCAAAAGAAGGTGAACGAATCAACAATGCAATCAAAGAAGATGACTATGTTATCTCCTTAGCCATTAATGGTACTAAGCTTGACTCCATTGCTTTTGCCGATAAAATCGAAAAACTCGGTGTAAACGGCGTAAGCTCAATCGCATTTATTATAGGCGGTTCGCTGGGACTTGATAATAATATCTTAAAAAGAAGCGATTATAAGCTTAGCTTTTCGGATATGACATTCCCCCACCAGCTTATGAGGGTAATTCTTTGCGAGCAGATATACAGGTGCTATAGGATTATTAATGGGGAGCCGTATCATAAGTAGGGTTTTGTAATCATTGTATTTCCTAATCTAATTCATCAAATATTGCGTCGAAAAAAATTCTATAGACTTATTTCAAGTCCGTCACAAAGTTACTTAATTGTCGTAATTGTAATATCCCTGCGTTCTTTATTTAACATGCTATAAACTGTAGACGGTGTTACACCTGACATAGTTGCAAGTTCATTATATCTAATATCACGTTCTTTACATATTTTCTTAAATCTTAGTATGACAGCATCTTTTATTGTCATTTATTACACCTCGGATTGTCCATATTTATAACATCAGATTATTAAGGTAAATGCATTTGCATATACGCCCTTGCGTAAATGTGCAAAAAATTTATAGTAGTATTTAGTGTTTACATTGCCTGCTTTATATTGGGATGTATATAAAGGAGGTTATTTATGAAAAAATATGGTTATGTGCGAGCTTCGTCAAAGGATCAAAATCTTAACAGGCAACTGGATGCTTTAAATGAATTAGGTATTACATCGAAGTACATATACATCGATAAAATTTCAGGAAAAGATTTCAACAGACCTAATTATATGGAGCTGATTTCAAAACTAAAGAAAGGTGATGTACTTGTAATAATCAGCATTGACCGGTTAGGAAGAAATTATGACGAGATACTGGAACAATGGAGACTTCTTACAAAAGAAAAACATATAGACATTGAAGTTATTGATATGCCATTGTTAAATACCAATTATGAAAAAGAAGGACTTACAAGAGTATTTATAGCAGATTTGGTATTACAGATATTGGCATATGTCGCAGAAACAGAGCGTTCTTTTATTAAGCAAAGACAGGCAGAGGGCATAGCTGCCCCTAAATCATGAGGTGTTCAATTCGGAGTCAGACGAAAGAAACTTCCGAATAATTTTGAAAAATATTATAAACTATGGGAAAACAGAAATATTACAGTCAGGGAAGCTGCAAATGTATTAAACATCAGTTATTCAACGTTTTATAGAAGGTGTAAAAAAAACAAGCCAATGTAAAAATCGGTTGTTGTAAATAGTAGACTTTTGAAACATAATGGATATGGTAAAAAAGCCCAATAAATCATACGATTTATGGCAATTTTAAATAAATATGTGTGTTTCACATTGGCTGCTTCGTGAAACAAAATGGATAAATTGTAAGTATATACAAGGAGAATAAATTATGTTTGGTACAGAAAAACAAAAGACAGGTTATCCGTCAATAGATAAACCATGGCTTAAATTCTATGATAAAGCTCTTAATGAATCTGATATACCGGAATGTAGTGCATATCATCTGTTATATCAAAATAACAAGGATTATATGGATGATATTGCATTAATCTACTTTAACAGAAAAATTAAATTCAAAGAATTGTTTGAGAATATCAGAAAAACGGCTATGTCTTTGACTGCATTGGGAATAGGCAAAGGAGATATCGTAACACTTCAGGTATTAAATATGCCTCAGACTGTATATCTTTTTTATGCTTTAAGTTATATAGGAGCAGTAGCAAATATGATATACTTCTCCGCTTCAGTAAAAGAAACAAATGAAATACTGATTAATACAAAATCCAAAATGTATATTGCCATTGACTCCTTGTGGGAAACTCATAAGGAGTCAGTAAAAGGGACTGATGTACAGCATGTATTATTGCTTAAAATAGCAGAATCCGCGGATGTTGTTACCAGAACAATTATTAATATTAAGTCGAAAGCAGTCAAAGCTGCTAATTGTATGAATTGGAAGCAGTTTCTTAAATATGGAAGTATTTCAGAAATTGATGAAGTCAATGAATCCCGGATTCCCGTTGTAATGGTATATACAGGTGGTACTACCGGGAAATCAAAAGCAGTTGTTCTTTCAAGTCAAAGTATGAATGGTCTTGTATATCAATACACTTACGCTTTACCTGAATTAAAACGTGGAGGAAAGCTTATGAATTCAATACCTCCATTTGTTGCATATGGAATTGTATGTGACCTACATATGCCTTTATGCCGTGGTATAAAAAATATATTAATTTTAGATCCTTCTCCTGAAAATGCAGCTTCTAATTTTTATAAATATTGCCCCAATTATTACATATGTGGGTGTCCACAAAATGAAAGTATTATGAATCACCCCGGAATCCAAAAGATGAATCTGGATTTTATTAAAGTTTTCGCTGTAGGCGGCGATACAGTTACTCCCGCATTTGAAGAGAGAGCAAATAAATTTTTAAAAAACCACAATGCCGATACGACCATATCGGTTGGATATGGAATGACCGAAGCAGCAGCTACAGTTGCTACCTCATTGCCTAAAGTAAGCAGGGTAGGAACAGTTGGTATTCCATTACCCGGAACAATAATTAAGGTCGTAGAACCTGATACTATAAATGAATTGCCATACAACCATGATGGAGAAATATGTTTTAGTACACCGACAATGATGCTTGGGTATTACAAAAACGAAGAAGAAACAGACAATATTATAAAAGTGCATAATGACGGAAAAAAATATATCCACTCCGGAGATATCGGTCATATAGACGAGGATGGATTTGTCACAATATCAGGCAGAATTAAACGTATCATTGCAACATGGGGAAATAATGCGTATCACAAGGTATTTCCAAAATTGATAGAAGATATGTTTGTGGAAATTGAAGGGATTCATGAAGTTTCCATTGTCGGAAGGAAAATAACGAACGTCTTTTGTGAACTTATTGCTTTTGTCGTTTTAGATAAAGGTAATAACAAAGAAAATACCGAGCGGTTATTAAGAAATATAGCTGATGAAAAACTTGATACTTGGGAACGTCCGGTTGAATATCGTTTTATTGATGCACTTCCAAGAACGACCATAGGCAAAGTAAATTACAGAGAACTTGAAAAGGAGATAAATGATTATGAAAGATACGAAAAATAAATATATTTTATGTATAAAAAAATGAATCCATCTAATGACTTACCGGGATTATTTTATTACAAAGCAGCTACATATGGTGATGCAATAGGACTGACGATATTAATCGGTTCGTTGGTTGCTTTTGAAAAGAAAAAAATGACTTGAGATGACAATAGAATATACGGAAAGGAGGAAAAAAGTTGGCAGAAAATAACGAAGGACAGGTTGTAGTAAAAAATGAACGAAAATATTATCTGGATAATATCCGTATATTAATAATATTAGGACTGTTTGTTGCACATTCTTGTGAAATGTATCACCTGCAGGATGGATTCTATATTGAAGGTGCTAAATCTTTAATCCCTACAATAATATACAATTCACTAAGAAGCTGGTATATGGCGACTCTATTTTTAATAGCAGGATTAACCACTATGTATAGTCTAAAAAAAAGAACTATCAAGGAATATTATACTGAAAGATGTAAAAGACTGCTTATTCCATTTTTAGCAGGAATACTTTTATTGGTACCGATTCAGTCATATTTTGTAATGAAAAATCATTATGGGTTCAATGGAAATATTTTTGAGGCGTATGTACACTTTTTTACTACATATTCTGATGGTTTTTATGGGTATGATGGAGGCTTTACCCCATCACATTTATGGTTTTTGATATATTTATTTTTGATTTCTTTAGCAACATTCCCAATTATCAGATATAAGTCAAAGACTACAAATCAGATAAAGGTTAAGGCAGCTTCACTTATATGGTTTACACTTTTAATTTACATAATTTCATATGGACAAAGTGATGAATCACCTGTTAAATATATTGCTTTCTTTGCTTTAGGATTGTTGTTGTACGATAATGTTGAATTTTATAAATTAACCGCAAAATATAGTTGGAGTCTGCTATTAATTGGCATAAGTACAAATATATGTATGGGATTTATGCTGATGAAAATGGATGAAATAAGTGTGTGGACAGCAGATTATGCATGGATGCACCTGATATGGGCGGTTTCATGTACAACTATGGTCTTTGGTGTAATTGGAATCGGTCAGAAATATATAAACTATACAAACAGGTTCTTTAAGAAAATATCGAACAGTTCATTTGCAATTTATTTCATTCATATGACTGTATTGCTCCCTGTTGGGTATTTTGTAATTAAATACCTTAAATGTAACGTGTTTATTCAGATACTGATAACTATGAATATCTCCATTATTGTTACGATTTTACTGGTTGAAATATGTAAAAAAATACCCGGTGTCAGGTTTGTTCTGGGTTTGAGGTGATAAAGGAGCTTACATAAAAATTGAAAGAAATAGACATTAGACAACAAAAAAGATTTACAGACTACCAGTCAAAAAAGGCTGATATGCTAAAAGTTGATATTCCCATAAAAAACAAGCTAATTATCAGAAAAATTTTAAGACCACTTTTAAGATGCATGTTGTGGATACAAAGAAAATTTAATCATTTTCATGTAGAATTGTTAAATGAAATAAAATATACCAACAAAGCTGTAATTTATGCAGTAACTCATATAGGAAAGTGGGATTTTGAAATTATTAATGAGCAAATAACAAAACCGTTTTACATTTTGGCGGCAGATTTTATAAACATAAATAAAGGTTTTAACGGCTTGTTTATGAAATTAAACGGTGTTGTTTACGTTAATGAAAAAAGTGATATAGACAGGCATAATACTAAAGAAATAATGATACGACTGCTAAAAGCCGGAAATTCTATGATGATTTTTCCGGAAGGTACATGGAACTTTTCAGAAAACGAGCTCATATATGATATTCCTTATGGTACAGCTTCAATTTCGATTGAAACCAATACTCCGATTATCCCGATAGCTATTGAACAGTATGAAAACAGATTTGTAATCAATACCGGAGAAAAAATTATGCCTGATAATTCTGTTCCTGAACTTACACAAAAGATACGGGATATTCTGGCAAGCCTTAAATGGGAAATCTGGTATAAACAAGGAATATGCAAACGTAATAAATTAGATGATGATTATTGGAATGAATTTGTTCAACAACGCGTTATGGAATGGGCAGGTTATTCAATGGATGAACAGATAATCAACACTTTTGTTCCAAAAGAAAAAAGAACACATTTAGAATTGTGTGAAAAATTGGGGTTCAATAAAATACCACTAAGATACAGGAATATTCAATTCAATAAATTATTTAAGGAGAAATACAATGATGAACACAGATGAAATGACCGGGTATCCATCAATAGATAAGCCTTGGTTAAAATATTACTCTAAAGAATTTATCAACAAACCGCTGAAAAAATGTACAGTATATCAAAATGTATATACTAGCAATTCTGAACATATGTCAGATATTGCACTGATTTACTTTAATAACAAAATATCTTACAGAACTTTATTCAGAGAAGTGGACAGGTGTGCATACTCATTAAAGTGTATGGGAATCCAAAGCGGAGATATTATTTCTCTTTGCACAGCAGGAACTCCTGAATCCATATACCTTCTTTTAGCAGCTAATAAGTTAGGGGCTGTATGTAATTTTGTAAATCCATTTTTTACAGAAGAACAATTATCATCGAGAATTAACGAGACACATAGCAAAGTTTTGTTTGTATTGGACAGTTTTTATAAACAGATTCAACCTGTTATTAATAAGCTTAATATTGGAAAAATAATTATAATCCCCGCTCTTAATTCAGCTTCAATAGTAATCAGAAGTCTTAATATATTAAAAAGAAATGTCCATATTAAGTATTCAGATAAGTTGGTAAGCTGGCAGTCGTTTGTTGATAAAAAAGTAAAAGTTGAACCTACAACTGCATCAGATTATATCCCAAACCAGGATGCAATTATGGTGTATTCATCCGGAAGTACCGGTGCATCTAAAGGTATTGTACTTACAAACGATGGTATAAATGCAACAATTCAAAATTATGACTATGGTTACGACTATTTAAGAGGTGACATATTCTTACAAATGGTTCCTGTATGGTTTTCTACAGGAATTGTGCTTAGTACAATTATGCCGTTAAAAAAAGGAATGACTGTTATATTAGAACCAAGATATAATGTTGAAGCATTTATAAGTATTTTGAGAAAATATCATGTTGCATTAACATTAGTACCGACAAGTATATGGGTTAGTTTTATAACTTATCGTTTAGCTCATAACTTAGATTTATCAGCTATGAAATATCCTATTACCGGAGGCGAACAGATTCTTTCAGATACCGAAGATGAAATTAACGCATTTCTAAAGGCTAGAGGATGTAAATACCCGTTATTGAAAGGTTATGGTATGTGTGAGTTAGGTTCAACCCTTACAATAACTTCAAGATTACACTCAAAAAAGAATAGTGTCGGTTATCCTATGCTTGGAAAAGCAATAGTATCTGCTTTTGACATAGAAACCAATTCAGAATTGAAATATGGAGAGAGAGGAGAAATTCGTGCAATTACCCCTGCCCATATGAAAGGTTATTTTAATAACGAGGAAGCAACATCCGAGTTTTTCAAGGAAGACTCCAAAGGCCAGATATGGGCATGCACAGGTGATATAGGATATGTTGATGAAGAAGGATATCTGTTTATTCTGGGTCGTTCCACAGATAGTTATAAATCGGATAACGGAAGAGTAATTTATCTGTTTGATGCCGAACAGGTAATTTTAAAGGACAAAAACATCAGTTTATGCAAAGTCATCGATACAACATATAAATCAAAAAAAGTATCTGCAGCACATATCATTCTGAAAAGTGACGAAAACATTAATGAGGTTATTAAAAGACTATATTTAAACTGCACTGAATCATTGCCGGCAGATGAAGTCCCACAGTTGTGGAAAATCCGAAAAACTATGCCCGTACATAAAAGTGGAAAAAGAGATGTAGAGGCTTTGAAAAACGAATGTTCAGGGTATTATGATTCAGAAGGAAATATTATTGAAAGCATCAGGTAAAAATTATGGATACAAAAGAACCTCATTTATTCGTTCCATTTAAGGAAGTGGAAACGTGGTCTCTGACAGCTAAAAAAAATTACTATGAGAATTTTAGAAATATATGTATAAAAAAGAAAAAACATTCTACCGGTTCAAGTAAGTTTGTTGCTTTTATAGCACCATTATTTCGTAATTTTCCAATAGAAATAAGAGGAGCCGAGAACCTGATAGATACAAATGTTTTGTTTTCGGGTAATCATTCAAATTCTCACGATGTTTTCATTATCAAAGAAGTTTTTCGAAAATTAAAGAGAAAGATTTCTCCTTTGGTAGCTTATGACGGATTAAATTCATTATCACGGACATTCTTTTTTATGAGTGACGGTACGTTTATCGACAGAGCGGACAAAAAGTCTATCGAAAATGGATTAGTTGATTTTTGCAGCAAAATACTAAAAGGCAACGATGGCTTTATGCTTGGAGAATCAACGTGGAACCTGCATCCTCTGTTGCCAATGCAAAAACTAAAAGCCGGCATTACTTTAGTCAGCTTAATTACAGGAAAACCAATTATCCCTGTTATATTTGAATATGTGGAGTCAGCACAAATTTGTAAAAAAGAAAGCAGTCTATATGATAAGTGTATTATACAATTCGGTACACCGTATTATGTGACTACTGATAAAAATATATTTGAGCAGACATATAAGCTGCAAATAATAATGGAAAATATGCGAAGAAAATTATGGGATGAACTAGGAATACGTAAAGATTCCTTTGAAAATATTAATAAAGAACTGTATTTGAATCATTTATATTTAAAAAAGTTCAAGGCAACAGGTTTTAAATATAACAGTGAACTTGAAACCCAATTTTTACTTAACAAGGAGAACGAATATGTCATTAATCAAAACGGTGAATTTGTTCCGGGAATTTTGCAAAGATGATTTTATTTGAAATAAAGGTAGCACATGTATGAAACATAATTTATTTATAAGCAAATTTAATGAAAAAGATGTAAATCATTTTACAACGGATGTTGGTCTGTTTTTGCGGAGAAAATCGCATAAACTCTTTAGAAAATTATGTAACTTCTTTACACATACTAAAGTGATTTATACCGAAAAATGTAACTATGACACAGATGAAGAATATTACGGAACTTTAAATGACGGCTATATTTCCGTTTCGGATTATCCCATATCACATAATAAAAATAATGTTATTGTAGAGAGATATCCACAACTAAAAAAGGATGAAAGTTATATTTTTGTCGGTAATCATACATGTCCTGAAGATATAGAAACAATGCTTAATGTAATTGACAGAAATTCCTATCTGATACTGGGGTCAGTTGAATCACTTAAATATAATCCAGAGGTATATCTGTCATGGCTAAACGGAATGATTGTATTTGATGTTCTTGATAAAACAGAAAGAAGTGAACTGCTCCAAAAAATGAAAAGGGTATTAAAAACACAAAGTATTTTAATTTATCCTGAGGGTTCCCACAATTACAATCCTAATAAACTTATTAATAATTTGTATGACGGATCTGTTAATCTGGCATTAGAGACAGGAAAAGGTATCGTTCCAATAATAATGATAAAAGATGATACCGAAAATATAGCTTATGTTGATGTCGGTAACCCAATTTACATAACGAAACCACCTGTTATCAGCAAAAAGTTCATTAAGGATATGAGCCTGTTTCTTAGAGATAAAATGGCAACATCTGTTTGGTATTTAATATCAAGACATATCAAAACAATTAACCGTAAAGAACATCTGGATATCGGTACAATTTTTATAGAACGTTACCTTGCAGATACATTTAAAAAATTAGATTGGAAGCATGATGTTTTTGATGCGGAATATCTGACCAAAAAGACAAAAGAAGAAAGAGAATATGAGGATGTAAATAAAAGCCTCAGCAAATTAATACTAAATGAACATAACAACCAGATTTATCGTGAAAATATCCTTAAGAGTATGGACATTGGCAAATACGACGTTGTTGGGAATATGAGAAGAAGATTTGTAGAAAAACTAAAAGGCTTTGATTGATTATGAAGAAAGTTGAGAATATTAAAATATTATCTATGAAAGAGGAAGCAGAATTAAGTCCTGAAGAATTAATAACATATTATAATAGCTTAAAAGAATATCTGCTAAAAAGAAAATATACAAACTTAACACCTGGTGCCTTACGCATAGGTCCGAAATTAAAAAAATTAACAAATA
>ERZ1034976.668-NODE-668-length-31139-cov-20.933181_pt1 | contig 31139 bp, 20 predicted proteins | sample MGYA00520623_ERZ1034976 | MGnify/ENA primary metagenome ERZ1034976 (study PRJEB33766, sample SAMN09781774) | gut metagenome | biome: gut microbiome | host: Homo sapiens | place: Madagascar | study: EMG produced TPA metagenomics assembly of the PRJNA485056 data... | reverse complement strand
TCTTTGCTCGTCCTCGCTTGTTTTAGTGCCTTGCATAGGCGCATCCGTGCCTCTGCCTCCGCCTTGCGCTTGCACACCTTGTGGTAGGTGTCCTCGTTATCAATCACTATCAGGCGGTATACATCATCATCACTCCATCCGTAGTCATCCTCCCACGTAGGGTTGTATCTGGGATCGGCGAAGTCAGCATAGGCTGACTTGTCCATTTCTATGAGCGTGTATTCGTTTTTTTCCAAATCCTTCTCGTCTACATCATCAACCCACTCTATGTCGTCTATTGTGACATATCCATATCTCGGTGTCTGCGTAAGGTAGCATACATCTGTAATTGTTGCCATTTTTTTATTCGTTTATAATTTTGTTGTTCAGTTGTTTTTAGAAATGTAAATCTTCTTCTGCTATTTCTGATTCACCATTATTCTCATAGATGTCTGCACGCTTTACGATGTGCAGTTCGCCGGTCTCTGTTTCGATGACACATTCGGTGTCGTCAGTCAGGGCAAGCATCTCAATCAAGTTGTTTGCCTAATCATTGCCGATTTCATCGTTGCCAAACAGAGCTGCGATATTCTCACGGATTTCGTCTGCTGTCCATTCTTCTTTTTTGTATACGCTTAGTATTTTCATCGTTTTTTTGCTGACTTTAACGACCTGCGCGGGTCGGTTGAGTTAGTGTTTTGTTTTGATTTCTGATGCAAAGATAATGCCTTTGTAGTATATATGCAACAAAACATCCAACAAAATGCACAACGTTAACACTTTTTAATAAAGCCAGGCAAAAAAGAAGGTGCGACAATGTGTGTCACACCTTACTATATAATATATGCACATTTTGCACACTTTGTGCAGATTTGTGCAAAACACTATGTGTTGCCGAAAAACGGTGTCACCCTCCCTATGCGGTTGTGGCTGTCAGCCGCCTTGACAGCACCACCCAACGCAGTGTCACGCATGGCGGCGTAGTAGTCAAGTCTGTCACTGCCGATAAGCGCAAGCCATCCACACACAATTGCCAACACCATGTAGTCATGGGCGAGAGTCTTGACGAGTGCCACTTGTGATGACGAGGTGTCACCATCCATCTGCATTGTCAATGTGTACACATCCGGTGTATGCGCGATGTCGTCCGTGGCGATGTCACCACCGATGGGTGTAGCCGTGTAGCCGTGCAGGTGCTCCGCCAACACCGCAAAGGCAGTGTCGGCAAATCGGATAGTCCTCCGTGCATTTTCGCCCTCGCAGATGTCGTTGTATATGTGCTTGACGTGTGCCGTTTCCTCACCCGGCAGGGTGTCGGCTATCACGCTCAATATGCTCTGCGCATCGTACTCTATCTCATTGCGCATAAGCGCAATTGTCACTTGTAGTTGTCCTTTTTTCATTTTTTACCTGTTTTTTCTGTGTATTTGACTCTTTTTCGCGCATTCAAGTCGCTGACAATCGCTTCGGCAAGGGTAGTCCCTTGCTCGGCGTAAAATTTCGCACTCTCAGGAGCCAAACGCCCAAGATAGTCCGCCAATATGCTTGCAATGATGTATGCCATTGCGTTTGCTCTGATGTTTCTCTCGCCTTGCGGTGCAAGATTGTCGGGGAGAGCAAGGGTGATGATGGAGCCGTCATCGCTGGCGGTGACACTATCCACCCACTCTCCACAGATGGTGACGAGTGATGTCACAGCGGTGTCGTACATCGTCGTCAAAAACTGTGCGTCATCGTCAGTGGCAAACACCTTGTCGTAGGTGCTTGGATCATCTGCGCCGACACTCCTGCCGCCGACATAGACGGTCTCGGCAGACACCATCTGCAATGCCTTCAGCTTGCTTAGTTGGATTTCAATTCGTTTCATATTTTATTTCTCGCTTAAAAGTTGGATACTCAGGTTGTTAACCAAGTTCATAATGTTGCTTTTCGCGGTCTCAGGCTCTGCTGAGGCTCGTGCATCAAGGGCGAGTTTGAGCAACCTTACATATAAGTTGCACAAGTCTCTGTCATCCAGATTAGTAATTGCACGCTCAAAGTTTTGTTTTTGCGACCACACAAGGCTCGCCACAAAGTTGCCGATGTCGCCACCATTGGCAAAGGTCTCAGCCTTGCGCTGTAGCTTTGCCTCCTCCCTCTTGTTGAGCACAGGTGCTTTGCTTGCGTCTATTGCCGCAAGACGCTCCCTCCAAGCTCTCTCTCTCCGTTGTTTATCCATAGTTAATTTTTATTGATTATATCCAAAGGTAAGTGCTTAATTTTGAGATATTAAGATAAAAAATAATTAACTATGATAGGTAGCATTATAGGAGGAGCCATGAAGCTCGGTGGGAGCATCTTCGGCGGCATCAAGGCGAGCCGAGAGGCAAAAAAACAGCAAAAAATGCTTGACGCGCAAAAGGCTGAAAATCAAGCGTGGTATAATAGGCGATACAATGAGGATGGCACTCAGCGTGCCGATGCCCAACGCTTGCTTACCAACACGCAAGACCTGCTCAGGCGGCAGACAAAGGCGGCACAGGGAGCCAATGCGGTGACGGGCGCAAGCACGGAGGCTGTGGCGGCGCAGAAGGCGGCGAACAATCAAGCACTTGCCGAAGCGACAAGCACTATTGCCGCTGCATCTGCTGCTCGCAAGGACAATATCGAGCAACAATATCAAACCAACAACAACGCTCTGGCGGACAAGCAAATGCAAATCAGCCGACAGAAACAAAACGCTATCACGCAGGCAGTGCAGGGCGTGGCAGGTACGGCAGACAGCATAGGCGGCATCAATGACAGATTTGACAAGGACAACGACAAGACTAAGCAGTGATATGGATAAAAAAAAAGGAATCATAGGGGGTAGCGAGACCCCCGTGGTCACCGACAAGAAAGTGACTACTACACCACCTACTACGTCAATAACCCCAAAAACTACTGATGCTACACCATCAACGGAAGGTGAGGAGTTCCGCTCTTATAGAGATATCCTCGCCAAGTACGCACCTCTAACGAGTGACGAGGACAAGCGCAAACAGATGCGCAGGGAGAGACGCAAGGCTATCGTCAGCGCACTCGGTGATGGTCTCTCTGCATTGTCCAATTTGTATTTTACAACAAAGGGCGCGCCCGACCAAGGGCTAAAGCCTGGTATGACCGATGCCGCGAAAAAGCGTATGGACGATCTCCGCGCTAAGTGGCAAGCAGAAAAGGACAAATATCAAGACCTTATGCTCAAAGGTTTGGAGATGGATAGAGAGCAGGGCAACTTCCTCAAATCTTACAAGTTACAGCTAAATGCTGACAAGCGAGCCGAAGCAGAGGAGGAGCGCAAGGCGAAGACGTTTGAGAAAGAATTGCCGTTGCTCGAGAAAAAGGTGCAAGCCGCTGAAGAAGAACTGAAAAAACTTATCCGAGAGAACAACATTGGCAATGCTACGTGGCAGCAGAGTGTGGAGGTCAAAAAGCAAGAACTGGCTTGGGAAAAATACGAGCTTGAATTTATGAAATCGCACAAAGGGTATAGCCCTAAAGAGTGGGAGGAACACTTGGCTACCGAGCGTTACCGCAGCCGCACGTTGGCAAACAAGGGCGGCAAAAGCGGCGGAGACAAGGGCGGCAATAAAAGTAATGGTACTATTAAAATAAACTATTAAGGATGTCAGACAGATTAAAGACGCTATACGGCCAATTGGTCAGAAATGGCTATGACTTAGGAGGATATGAGAAATTCAATGCGGCGATGCACGATAGCAACCGCAGACGCAGTCTGTATAATCAACTTGTTGCGAACAGGGCAGACTTGGGTGGATATGAAAAATTCAGCAGCGTTGTTGAGAATACACCACCCACCACCCCGAGCGCACCGCAGAAAAAGCGTGATGTAGTGGCGGACACCATCAATATGCTCCGCACTCCATCATCGCAGTACACGCGACCACAGCCGAGCAAGGCGGCAGGTACGTTCGAGATGCCGTCAAAATACGATGTATACCACAATATGCCAGATGCCATAAAGCGGCATCAGACACCGACACCGCTCAAGCCTGAGGCAGTCATGCCGTCAGTGCCAAGCAGTGCGGCGGAGAGCGTATGGGCGGCAGCCGACAAAGCCGCAGGCGCAGAGGTGCGCAAAAAGGTCGACGAGGGGTGGTCGTGGCGTAAGATTATGCAGGCACTAAGTAGCGGAGCATCTGTCACCGGCGGACTTGGAGATGACAATGCCCAAGCCATTGAGACAACGTCAGTGGCACACCTAAAGACGCACGATCTGCAAAAGTTGTCAGACCAAGCGTGGGCGGCACTCGGCTCCAAACAGCAGCAATCAATCATCAACGACTCATACATCTATCTCAAGGAGCAGTACCCCGATGCCGATGACAAGGCTTTGGTAGATGCCGCACGTAAGATGGCAAGGGCTAAAAGCGATGAGCAGATGTACAACCTTGCTGTGGAGAAAAATATGCCTAAGAGTGTTGGCGAGTTTTTCTTGCGCAAGGCAGCGGCAGCAAGCTCTTTCGGCAGTCTATCCAAAGGGTATGCGTCAATGATGGCAGGCACAAGGGGCGATATGGAGGCGGAGGACACCGCCTTGCAGAAATATGGAGCGAAACACAAAGTGGCGGACATAGCAGGCAGTGTGGCAGGCTTTGCCATTGATCCGTTGACGTATGCCTCAGGAGCGGTAGGCGGAGCGTCAACCAAAGTAGCGTTGTGGGCAGGAGGCAAGGTCTTGTCAGAGGCGGCAGCACGCAAGATGTCGCAGACACTTGGAGGCAAACTGCTCCTCGGTGCGGTAGGCGGAGCGGCTAACTTCGGCACGTTCGAGGCAGGCGGAGAGGCTCTTAACCAATACAAGTGGGGCGGCACTCTCGATGTAGACCCAGAGACAGGCAGATATGTCGTAGGTGATTTCTCGCTCGGCAAGGTAGCATCACAGATGAGACACGGGCTCACGATGGGTGGACTTACGGGTGCATTCGGCACGTGGCTCGGCAATGTCAGCACCAAGGCGGCACAAGCCACGTCAAGCACCTTGGGCAAGCTTGGTGTGCGCACAGGTGAGCTTGGTGTGGGTCTTGTCGGAGAGGGCACGATATTCGCCACACCGGAGTTCATCTCCACGTATGGCGACTACAACGATGTCATAAAGTCTGTATCCGATAAAAATTCCCCCAACTATATTGCCGACGACAAAGAGCGGAGCAAGTATATTGCAGAGCTAAAGGCGCAGAGAGGAGAGCGGATGATGGATATATGGCAAGACAACCTTGCTATGATTGCAGGTTTCAAGGCACAGCACGCAATCAAGTCAGCAGGACGCACCATCTCCGAGCTGGCGGCATCACGCAAAGGCAAGGTTGGATTTGTGGAGCGCATGGGCAGGATGCTTGACGGACATCCAAGCCTCGCCCTGAGCAAGGAGGAGCAGACGGAGTTGGACAATCACGGCTATGGCGACTTGACACAGATGGTCAAGGAGTACAAGGCGTATGCTCAAAAGGACGGAGACTTGCCGTACAACAAAATCACGCAGTTGCTCAACGACAAAAACGTAAGCGAGGCGGCAAGGGCAAAGATGTACTACTATGTCACAGGACATTCCTTGCCAATGTCGGCAGTGATTGCGTCCAACGTCATTGACAATGGCGATAAGACATACACCGTGCAGTCATTGGGTGACAATGGTGTGATCACAAGCAGGACTTATGGGAGCCGTAAGAGAGCGGACTACGAAAAGGCACGCATAGACAGGCAAGCAGAGCTCAACGGAGTGGCGATGGCAGAGCAGATGTTTGACAATATGGACAAAGCCGAGCGACTAAAGGCTGTCTGTACAAGGCTCGCCCAAGACAAGGGTGTGTCGCCGGAGACACTGCTATGGCTGACACGCAAAGACCCAAAGCAGATGACTGCCGCGGAAAAGCGGTGGGTGAAAGAGATAGAGGATGCCGCCAACGAGGATGCACCGCAGGGCGAAAACGCCACAGTGAGACACATCAAGGGCGTCATTCTTGACGAGTATGGTGTTGATGTAGACAAAGCATTGCGCAAGGCGGCGGACAGCCGCACCGATGCGGAGAAAACAGCCATATCGGCTTACAACAACGAATTGGCGCAGGCGGTCGCAGAGCGCAAAAATGCCATTAGCCAAGGCGAGACGACTGACGCATACAGACGGGGCTACGAGGCAGACACGCAAGGTATGCGTGATGCCTACGTGGCGCAGATGTATGAGCCAAGCGAGGATAATGCCGAGACACTTAGAGGGGTGGAGTCGCAAATCACGGAGAGTGCCAAATATCAAGCGGCATTGGAGAGAGACGAACTGACTCAGATGACACACAAGGATGGCTCCATACACCTTGCCACGCTCAAGGACAAAGACAAGGACGGCAATGGCAAGCAAGTGTACATCGTAGACGGCGACATCGTGATGAAGGAAGACGGCAGTGGCATTGACGCAGACGCAAGCAGTAAGAGCGTCATCATATACGACCCGGCTACTGGAGAGAAAAAGATGGTGTCACCGACTGCGGTTGACGGCATAGAGTCGCTTGGCGAGGTCAAGACGGCAGAGCAGACCGAGGCGGAGATAAACGCACGTATGCAGGACACCATCCAAAGAGGTAAGGATTGGTTGGAGGGCAACGTAGCCAACCCTGTCGGTATGCAGATACAATTGGGTGACGGACGTATCGCCACCATAGAGGCGATGCACGAAGACGGCAAGTCAGCCATAGCGACACTCCCTGACGGCACTCAGTTCCTGGTGCCAAAAGACGTATTGCAGAGGATCGTCAACAACGGGCAGTATGCGGATTACAAAGCGAGGAGAGATGCCGAGGCAAGCAAACGAGAGGCAGAGCAAGACACCGAGAGCGCACCGGAGACAGCCACGGAAGGCGGACAGCCATTGCCGGAGGAGGCTTCCCCTAAAGAGGAGGAGAGCAGAGAGTATGCGCAAGGAGACGTGTTTGATGTCGTTGTAGACGGGCAGAAGATGCACGCAGAGATAGTCTCTCCAAAGGACGCTGACGGAAGGTTCGTTGTCAATGTGGATGATGGCGAGTCTATGCGCACTCTGTATGTCACCCCGGAGGAGTTGGCTGCAATGGAATACAGGGAGGAGCCATTGACAAAGGCGGAAGAGACAAGGCTTGCCACCGAGGGCTCCTCTGAAAAGGCATTGGAGAGAGGAGAGCAACCGACAGAAGAACACACCCCGACTGCGCTTGAGCGTATTCCGAGAGATGAAAAAGGCAACGCTCAATTCCACGATGTTGACACTGAAACCGCTTGGGACGGTCTTGTGGAGATGTCGGGCAACGAGGAAACCGCACATAAGGTGGCGGAAGCATCGCTCGCCAATGCCGAGAAGAGGTTGAAGGCGGCAAAGGCACTGAAGGAGAAAGGCGAGACGCCGGAAGAATTGTTGCGGTCAATCAAGGAAAACGAGGCGGCAGTGGCGGAGGCACAGAGGACGGTCGATGCTTGGGAAGCCATCGTAGGCGAGAAGTCACGCAGAGAGGAAGCCTTCAAGGCGGAAGTGGAGCGCATAGAAAGAAAAGCCGCTGAGGAGCGTGAACGTGCCGAGAAAGAGGAGAAGGCTCGCATTGAGGCAGAGAAGGCGGAGGAGGAAGCTCGTGTTGAAGCCGAAAGGAAGGCTGAGGCTGAACGCAAAGCGGAGGAGGAACAACGTGCCGCAGAGGAGAAGCGTATTGCCGAGGAAAAAGCCGAAGCTGAGAGGAAAGCGCAGGAAGAGCGCGAACGTGCTGAGGAGGAACGTGACAGAATAGAGGCGGAACTCGACGCACAGAAAGCAGACGAGGAGGCGCGCCTTGAAGCGGAAAGAAAAGCAGAGGAGGAAGCAGTGGAGAAAGACGCGGAACTGAAAGAGGATAAGAAAAAACCGCAATTGAAGGATGTGGTTAAAGCAATTTATGAGAAGGGAAAGTCGGCCGCTTCCAGATTATACAAAATGGCATTCTTCGATGTCACCAAGACACCGGACTTTATGAAGAAACTTGGGTTGACTGGAGACCGCTTCACAATCAAGTATGGGGTATTGTCGCGCCACGCAGGGAAAGATGATTCCCATTCGCTTACAGAGAAGCAGTGGGAGGAATTGCCTGATGCTTTGCAGAAGCCTTTTGCTATAACAAGATTCGGAGGAAAGGACAAAGGCTATCGTCTGTACACTACAATGAAGAACGAAAATGGCGAGACCATAGTCGTCGGTGTAGATGTGAAGAACGTAGGTCGTGATATGGAGGTGAATGCCATATCAACGATATTCGGAAGGCGAGGTGACGCTAAAAAGACACAGAAAGAGGATGTGCTATATACCGCTGAAAACATTACTCCCGAACAGCGGTCACTTCTCGGTCAGCCCAATTCTGACCAATATACCGGCGTTCGGGAGAGAAACGTTTCCACCGACAAAGGTAGTAAAAAGCCGGAGAAGAAGCAAGAGAAGCAGAGCGTTTTTGACAAGGCTAAGGAGATTGCCGACAAGGAGGAGAAGAAACGCAAGGCGGAGGCTGACAAGCAGAAAGTTGACAAGCAGGGGAATCCAATTGACGCTGAAGGCAGACTGATAACTGAGAAAGTTGAAGACATCAGCGATTTGTCGGACGATGATTTCAACAATCCTACACGTTCTGTTGAGCTTCCGAAGATACCTAAGAATGTCGATGACGCACTCGGTGCGAACGGTAAACCGGTCATTATCAAGAAGAATATCTTTGAGAAGAATGGGAAAAGCCACGGATTCACACCGAAGCAAAGTAGGAAGATACTTGGCGACGCATTGTATAATCCCGACATCGTGGGTCAGTCGCAGCCTTCTACAAAGAAAACACATTGGGTTGCGATAAAGGTTGACGAGAAAAGTCCGATAACGATATTGGAAGTAAACGATGGAAAAGACAATGTGGAAGTCGTTGGCTGGTACACATTGGATGCGCGCAACCTTGAAAGGATAAAAAGGCAAGCCGAGCGTGAGGGCGGCGAACTCCTCGTGTTGTCGCCAAAGGACAAGGTGGAAAGCCTTCCCACTCCTACATCTGGCTTGCCTACGGACAAAGGTAGCGAAGTCGGAGGAGAAAAGCAAGAGGCTGAGAAAAAAAGACCCGCTCCGCTATCGGAGCGGATAGAAGATGTCGGAGAAAAGATTGGCGATGCGAGGAAGGATGTCTGGAAGGAAATAATTGCCAGGATCAAGAATAAAAAACAAGGGATTGAAGAAGCGTTGAAGAAGAGCTCTGCGGGCAAGCTGTTCTCTTCGTTGTTTGACGAGAAGAAGTTGCTTGAAAGCGGTGTGTCGAATGAGGTTGTGACATTCATCTCAGCGGTAAAGGGCAGTCTTGGAACGAAACCGAGGTCTTTGTCCAAATTAAAGATGTGGATCAATAAAGTATTGCACCAATATGATATGTGCGAACAGGCATTGGAGAATTGGGAATCCGTCAAGAAGAAGATTGACGAATGGAAGTACTATAGCCAACCGTTCTATATGTACCGCGCGGCAATGGCAGTCGGAGGATATGAAAGTGGACGTGATGTAGGCAACGCCGAATTGTGGCAGATTGCTGACGGGTATAGTGATGGAAAGTCCGTAGCCGGGCAATGGTGTGTCCGTAAAGCTGGAGCCTATGATGGAATTTATAAGACTTACGAGGAAGCAGCCGAGGCTCTGAAGAAATTCGCAGGAGAGAACGCTGCGGTTGACGGCAAAGGGAAACGCAAGGAAGTGAAACTTGCGATATACAAAAGGCGGACGGACAGCACTATGTTCATAGCTCCAGAAGGAAAGCCGGATGTGATAATTCAGGACGGATTCAAGACTTTATACGAAGCATCTGCATATAGGAAGGAGCATTATGCAGAGATGCAGGAGCGTTATCGGACGTTGATGGATGGCATCAAACCGAAATTCAACGAGAACAGGGAGCGCAAAGGGCGCGACTGGCGCGGCGGCAAGGATGTGTCGGCGGAGGATTTCCGGGAAGCGTTTGACTTCCGAGGAGTGGAGTTCGGCAACTGGATGCAGCAGAAGGACAGACGCCAGGCGTTGAACGAATGCTACGACTCTCTTATGGACTTGGCGATGGTCTGCGGAGTGTCGCCGAAGGCGTTGTCGCTTGGAGGGAAGTTGGCAATGGCATTCGGTGCGAGAGGAGGTGGAAAATTCAACGCTCATTACGAGCCGGATAAGGTTGTGATAAACCTTACAAAGACCAAAGGTGCAGGAAGCCTTGCGCACGAATGGTTCCACGCCATTGACAATTATTTCAATATGCAAGGTTGGGACGAATTTGCCACAGAAAGCACGCGGAACGTTGAACGCAAGGAAATGGCTGAAGCGTGGAAGGATTTGGTGCGTGCGATAAACGGAAGTGATTATTTCAAGCGGTCAGACAAATACGCCCGTCTTAAAGGCTCCAGATATTGGATTGAACCGACTGAGCTTGGAGCGAGAGCGTTTGCGGTGTGGGTTGAGAACAGACTGTCGAAGTACGGCACGATAAACGACTATCTCGCCAACAATCCACGTCTAGTGGATGAGAAGGCAAGCGACGCAGAAAAGAAATATGCACCGTACCCATTCGACAAGGACGCTGACTGGATGGACGAGAAATTCGGCAGGTTGTTCGAGGTGATGCAGGAGCGTGTCGACGAGGAGACAGGTAAGCACATTCTGTACAGCAGAAATAAAGCTGCCGGGCACGAGAAGACGGAGTTGACCGAGGAGGAGCGGGAACTGAGGGACAACCTTGTGGAGCGTATGCGCAAGGGTGGACTTGACGTGGTGACTGATTCGGAAGAGATGCAGAGAGTCATAGACACCGAGAACGAGCGGACAAGGATGATGGGTGCCGGTTCAGTCCGTGAGCATCGTGTGTACCACGGCAGCGGAGCGGACTTCGATGCTTTCGACCACTCGCACATGGGCGATGGCGAAGGCGCGCAGGCTTACGGCTGGGGTACTTATGTGACCGAAGTGGAAGGTATCGGCAGGACGTATGCAAATGCAACCGCGCATAATTATAATAATGCACTTAGACCTTTGGAGAGAAAAATAGATTCCATACTAACCAGCCTCCGAATAAATGGCTCAGAGTTGGATAAGGCAAGAGCTGGTTTAAGGAATGCTGTAAGATTCAAAACTAAAGAAAACTACGAAGAGTTCTTAAGAAGAAGGGAAGAAATAGAAGAAAAATACGGAAAACATTCCACACAATACGACGATTATCTGTGGAACAGTCCCTATGCTGCTGCAGTTCGCGCAATAGAGCACTATGAAAACGAGATTAAGGAGCGGGAGACAGAACTTCACTCCTTACAAAAAGACTTGGAAGAAACAAGAAAACAGATTGATGAACTGCCGAAGGAGTTTCCACGCCATCTTTACACCGTAGAAATCCCCGATGACAATGGCAGCAACTATCTGGATTGGAATAGTTCTTTGAGTAAGGAGCAGAAAGATACTATAACTAAAGCTTTGAAGAGATTAAAGGTAGATTTGACTTATTATGAAAGTAGAGGTTTCTCCTTAGATGATACTTTTGCAGACATCTACTATTTTCTAACTATAGCTTTGAGACATACAAGAAAATGGGAAGATGTGAACGCTATTCGTGCTTCAAGCAAGTTTCTTTATTCTCTTGGCTTCACCGGCATCAAATATCCTGCTGACAATATGCGTGGTGGTCGTGAGGATGGCGCAAAGAACTACGTTATCTTCAACGAGAATGATGCGAAGATAACCGACCATACACGCTTTCTGCGGACAGCAGGCGGAGAGGTGTACGGCTTGGTGAAGGACGGACGCATATACCTTGACCCAAAGGTGGCTACAGCGGAGACTGCGGTACACGAATACACGCATCTGTGGGGCGATATGCTGAGACGCAAGGATTCCGAGCAATGGAGCCACACGGTGAAGGAACTGAAGAACAGCGTTCTTTGGGAGGAAGTGAAGGAGTTGTATCCGGAGCTGAAGACCGATGACGAGATAGCGGACGAGGTGTTGTCGACGTTCAGCGGACGCAGAGGAGCGGAACGCTTGCACGAGGAGGCACGCAGGGTTGCCGATGGCGATGGCGGAGTGTTCACCAAGGCGAAGGCTATCGAGACTTTGGAGCGAGTGAAGGAAGCCATAGCGCGGTTCTGGGAAGGAGTGGCGAAGATGTTCGGCATCAACCGCTACCGCAGTGCCGAGGAGTTGGCTGATATGGCTATGAGGGACTTGATAAACGGAGTGAAGCCGACATCGAGGACTTTCACATTCGACAACTTCTATAAAGACACCAAAGCGGTGTTTGAAGGCACGGAAAGACCGAAAGGAAAACCGGACTATACATCATATTCAGGCTCCGAGTATTGGTACGGAGAAGACAAGGACGGCAAGTATGTTGTCAGGGGCAGCGACCATTGGAGCGGAGAGTTTAAGGTAAAGGATGGTGAACGGACAAATGTCGGCAGAAATCATTATTCCGAGATAACGGAGGACGGAATGCTGCCTATAGGAGCGCAGGGAAGTCTGAAATTCGGTTGGGAGAAGGGATTGTCAAAGCCTGTCGGCAGCGGCATATCTGCGGCAATTGACAGGCGAGGCAGTGGTGACAGCAACAACATAGCAAGTTGTTACTGGTATATTGACAATGCCAAGGAAAAAGACAATAAAGGTTTTACATACGGAAAAGCATATCTGTCTGAATTTGAGGACAAGGAGAGAAGGCGCGACATCCCGGGAGATGATTGGCGTGACATCCAAGGTCTTGAAGGCGGTACGAGGGCGATGCGGTCAGAGGCAGCCGCCACTCCGCTGAAAGGAGACGAGGCATTGACTGCTTTGGATAGTATATTTGGAGAGAATGAGGGTTCTGCTATACCACCGAAAATATCTTCCTTTGCCAAGTTCAAAAACTTGTTTAAAAAACCGGTCAGAACGTTCTTGGGAGAACTGGTTCAAGTAAAAGACGAAGTGTGGAACAAGATTTTGCGCAACAACCGACAAGATATTACAGGAACAGTGTTGCCTACGATAGAGAATGCAGATTTTGCGATACGAGACACAGACGGAAGCACTTTGTATGTGAAACGATTCAAGGGTGATGGACAAGAGCGGATGTACAATGTCGTGGTGGTCAACAAACACGGCGAGGTGGAGGATTACATCAGTTCCGTCCACATCAAGAGAGACAACAATCTGCGCAACAAAATAAAGAAAGGTGCTGAATTGTTCCTACCGAATGCTCGGACTACCGACGGGACAATATCCCGAAACAATTCAACACCTGGTGCAAAGGTAGCGAATTACTCTGAAACCGCCAAACCACGCTTCAGCAGAAAACCGGGCGAGAGCATCTTCGACTATGCGTCACGTGTGTCGGAGAGTGTTGACAGAAGCGTGAGAGAAAGAGTAAGCGCACGGGACGAGTATGAGAAGAAGGTCAAGAGCAAAGGCTTCCAAACGAAGGAGGCGTTGCAGAACAGTATGCTCGGACTACAGGAGTTTATGCTTGCAATAGACCACGCATCGGGCAACAAGCGGTACATAGAGGACATCCCCGACTTTGAGAATCCGATACTCGGAGAGAACCGCCTGTCGTCGGTGAACAAGGAGGAGATGCACCAAGTGGCTAAGACGCAATTCAAGCCGTTGATGTCGGCAGTGGCTAAACTGAGCGGCAACGGCAAGGAGAGCGGAGAGTTGTACGACTATATGTTCGCCAAGCACGGACTTGAGCGTGATGCCGTGATGCGGCAGAGAGAGGCGCAGAAAGAGTTTGACAAGTACCAAAAGGCAAATCCCAAAGGAACTAAAACGATTGGAGATTTCGTTGCAAGCCTTGAAGGCAAAGACTATGCAGGACTTACGGCATTGACGGCAGAAGACGGCAGGGTGAAGTCGATACAATCGCAGATAGACGCCATAGACGAGCAGATGAAGGCTACAGACGACCAATTGTTGCTCCGTAAACTCGGTGGTCAGAAGAAGCGATTGAAGGTGGATTTGCTCAACGCCGCAAGGGATGCCGCCGATGACATCCGCAAGGCTTTTGAGAGCGACCCGAACCATAATTTGTCAGACATAAATGAATTGTGGAGTCGAGTAAACGAGGTGAACGGCAACACGCTGAGGAAGTTGTATGAGAGCGGTATGCTCACGAAAGAGGCATACAACGACATCAGCAGTATGTACACGAATTATATCCCTATGAGGGGATTCGACCAAACGACAAGTGCGGACGCCTACGCTTATCTGACGCACGGCGACAGCGCATTCAACGCACCGATAAAGACAGCCAAAGGGCGCAGCTCCAAGGCTGACAATCCTATAGCATATATGCAGGCGATGGCGGAGAGTGCGATAATGCAGGGAAACCGCAACGTATTGGTGAAACAAAAGATGTTGAACTTTGTGCGCAACCATCCGAGCGACCTTGCAAGTGTCAGCGATGTGTGGTTGCAATATGACTCGGTTGCAGATGAGTGGAAGCCAGTGTTCCCGGACAACATCGGTGCTAACGACAGCGCATCCGTGGTGGCGAAAAAGATGGAGGCATTCGAGGATAAAATGAAACAGATGGCAGAGAAACACCCGGACTTGGTGCAAAGAAGCAACGAAGCACCTGACATCCCATATAAGGTGGTAGAGAAAGGGCAGTTGAACGAACACCAAGTGCTTGTGAAACAAAATGGCAAGTCTTACATCATCACCGTCAACGGCAGCCCAAGAGCGGCACAGGCGGCGAATGGCTTGACGAATCCGGACACAGACCTTACGGGCGCAGTCGGTAAAGTATTCGAGGGAGCCGAGGCATTGAACAGACAATTGTCATCTTTCTATACCACGTTGAACCCCGACTTCATCGGCTCAAACTATGTGCGAGATGCCTTGTACTCAAATACAATGGTGTATGTCAAGGAAGGAGCTAAGTATGGTGGTTCCTTTAATCTCAATTTCGCCAAATACAATCCAGCGGAAATGGCGAACCTATACGCACGCTATAACAAAGGCAACCTTGACACATCCAATGAAACGCATAGGCTGTTTTTGGAGTTTATGCAGAATGGCGGAGAAACAGGTTTCGTCAACTTAAAGCAGATAGAGAAGCGGAAGTCGGAGATAGCGAAAGCAATCCAGCGGGAAGGGAAAATATCCGCGGCACAAATTTGGGGCGGAGCGAGCGATGCCATTGATTTCGCCAACAGGGCTGTAGAGAACAGCGCAAGGTTTGCGGCATATGTCACGTCACGGAGGAGCGGACGCAGTGTCGGACGATCAGTGTATGACGCAAAAGAGATTTCCGTCAACTTCAACAGAAAGGGAAGCGGCTCTAAATTTATGGGAGCGGAAGGACAGACCAAAGCAGGGAACGCCGCCGCTTTTGTGTCGGGAGCCGGAAGAGGCTTGTATATCTTTTGGAACGCAGGTCTTCAAGGACTCACCAACTTCTCAAGACAGATAGGAAGGCATCCTGGCAGAGCGTTGACATTGGCGTCATTGCTGTTTGGTTTTGGTGCATTGATGTCGTATTTAGGAAGCAACGACGATGACGATGAAAACAATTACTTCAATCTTCCCAAGTATATCCGCAGAAGCAACGTCTGCTATAAAATTGGGGATTTGTTTGTCACGATTCCTCTTCCAGTTGAATACCGGGCATTCTATGGACTTGGTGAATTGGCGAGCAGCACGCTTGCCGGAAAAGAGAGCGGAACGACAAAAGACATCGCCAAAGAAGCGGTTTCACAAATCTCGCAGTTGTTCCCTATTGACTTTATGGAAGGAGGCGGAGGACTGCACGCATTGATTCCGAGTGCCGTAAAACCGATAGTGGAGGCAGAGACCAACACAGCGTGGACAGGACTGCCGATTTACAAGGACAATGATTTCAACAAGAATATGCCGGAGTACACGAAAGTTTATAAAACCGCCAATGGACATCTTGTTGAGATAGCGAGAGCGTTGAACGATGCGACAGGAGGCAACAAGTACAAGAAAGGCTTTATAGACATCAACCCTGCGAAAATGGAATATGTCCTCAAGGGTATGCTCGGAGGAGCGTTCAGTTTCCCAGACAAACTTGTCAAAACAACAGAGACGATTATGGGCGACCGTGAATTTGATTGGCGGAACACACCTTTTGCCAACAGATTCGTTAAGAACGCAGACGAGAGGACGGAGTACAAGTCTTTGAACGAACAATACTTTAAGTTGAAAGATGAAATGGATGTCGTCAAACAACAGTTGAAAGGCTTTGAAAAAGAAGCTGATGCCGGGAACGAAAAATACGAAAAGGCTCTGCTTCAATTGGAGGACAGCAAAGATTATGAAAGGTTGGAATTGTTCAAGGATTATGAGAAGGAATTTAAGGGCTTGAACGATGAACTCAAGGAACTAAGGATGTCTCCTGATTATGACAAGGCAGAAGAAAAAGAGTTGCAAAAAGAGATTGCGGAACTACAGAGACAATTGATCGACGAGATGAGAGAAATTAAAAAATAACTACGCTTAACTGATTGTGTTCTATAACTTTGAGGATATGATAAAGGTTAACAAGAATAGAATGATACCGTTGTCTCGGCTTACTCAAAGAGAGCGAGCCGAGATGGACACGGTCAAGTTTGACAACAAGTTCAACGATGACCGCAAAGCGACTGACATCCTTTTCCTTGCGAAGAACTATTGGGATGCTATGAGCAAGTTCCGCAAAGACCGGAAGCGCAACAAAGATTACAATTACGGCAACCAATGGGGCGACAAGGTGGTAGTGGACGGCAAGGCGATGACCGAGGAGGAGTATATCATAAAACAAGGCGGCACACCGCTGAAGTCCAATCTTATCCGCAGGCTTGTGCGCAACGTGCTTGGCGTGTACCGCACTCAGACCAAGGAGCCAATGTGTGTAGCTCGAGACCGAGACGAGCAGACGCTCGGAGAAACAATGTCGACCATACTCCAGTACAATTGGCAGTTGAACGATATGCAGGAGATAAATGCGAGGTCGTATGAGGATTTCCTCATAGGCGGTCTCGTTGTGCATAAGAAAACGTTCGGGTGGCGCAACGGCAAGTGCGACTGCTGGACAGACTATGTCAACCCGGACAATTTCTTCGTTGACAACAGAGTCACCGACTTCCGCAGTTGGGATACGCAGGTAATAGGAGAGATACATGACTATTCGTTCGAAGATGTGTGCCGAGAGTTCGCACATTCACCGGAAGACTATGCGGCGTTGCGAGGAATCTACGCACAGGCGCACAATGCCAAGTACTATTCCATAGACACGTCATATACTTTCGGATCGAAGCGGGAAGGAGACCTTGATTTCTTCATTCCCAAAGACCCTAACCTATGCCGTGTCATAGAGGTTTGGAACAAGGAGATGAAACCCCGCTTCCGGTGCCATGACTATATGACGGGAGACTACTACAAGATAGACGAGGAGGACTATAAAGAGTTTGTCTTAGACGAGAACCAACGCAGAAAGGAACAGGGTATGGCACAGGGCATCGAGGAGGACGACATCCCTACCATTGAGGCTGAATGGTTTATGGATGACTATTGGTATTACAGATTCCTCACCCCTTTCGGTCACATATTGCAGGAAGGCGAGACACCCTACAAACATCTCTCCCATCCGTATGTATATAAGGCATACCCTTTGATTGACGGAGAGATTCACTCGTTTGTCAGCGATGTCATAGACCAGCAGAAATACGTCAACCGACTGATAACGCTGAACGACCTTGTCATACGCAGCAGTGCCAAAGGAGTTGTACTCTTCCCCGAGGAAGCAAAGCCGGACGGAGTAACTTGGCGAGAGCTACAGGAGACGTGGGCGAGAGCTGACGGCTTTATGGTGTACAACGGCAAGAGCGGCACAGCACCGAGACAAATGAGCAGCAACAACACCAATGTAGGCATCCAAGAACTGTTGTCGTTGCAGTTGAAGTTCTTCGAGGACATCAGCGGTGTCAACGGAGCGTTGCAAGGCAAGCCGGGCTATTCGGGGATGTCGGGAACGTTGTATGCGCAACAGACACAGAACGCCACCACATCGCTTGTGGACTTGCTTGAGACATTCTCATCGTTCGTGGTGCAGTCTGCATACAAGGACGTGAAGAATATGCAGCAGTTCTACGACACCAAGAGAGTTGTGAACATTGCTGGGCGCAGTGGCGGAGCGGTGGTCTACGACCCTGAGAAGATAAACAACATAGAGTTTGACCTTTCCATTGTCGAAAGCACGCAGACACCTGTCGTGCGTCAGATGGCGAACGACTTCCTTATGCAGATATGGCAGTCCGGTCAGATTACGTTGGAGCAGTTGCTGGAGGCAGGCAATTTCCCATTTGCCGACAGTCTGTTGCAGCAAATCAAGACACAAGGACAGGCGATAGCGCAAGGGCAGCAACCACAGCCGTTGTCGGCAGACGTGCAGCAACAAGTACAGCGGCAGGCGAACCAAGCCGCTGTACAGCAGATGCAGACTATAATGCAGAGAGCCTAACGCTTGGTGAACCAATCGAGGAATGCGGAATGTTTAAGGGCGATGATGTCGGCAGGCATCTCGCCCTTTCCGTTCTTATAGGGGGGGGGGTGCAATAGAAACACTCCCTTTGCATATCGGCAACGGACGCATCTTTAGGTATATAGTTCTTGCGTTTGAGGACACGGAAGTTGCGTCTGTCAACAACGACAAGTCTGCCATCCTCAGACGGCATCACATAATAACGCTCACCATTCTCACTATGAGCGTTGTCCGCTTTTCTTACGGCAAGAGAATACACAATCTCAGCCTTGATTTTCTTGAAAATATTCATATCAGAATTTTGCTAAAGAGTTAATATTGGTCTTTGTTATCAGTCTATCGCTGTGTGCCACAACGCTTGGACGTTCCATCTCGAAGAAGCATATATGCAACCCAATGGCACGAGTCATCAACAAGTCATCGTGCTTTCCGATTTCCGCACCGAACGATCCGTTCTGCTTCTGTTCGTAGCATAGATACTCATCAAGGCACCGCTCGTCACGCTCTACATACAGAGCCTCCCTGACGACTTTCACAAGCGTGGATATAATCATCGGCTTCGTCTGCACGTTGGTATGGAATCCATACTTCACGCTTCTCCCCTCACGGATGTCAATCTCGCTCGGCTTGCGCGCATACAGATTGTTGTAGACATTCTTGATTTGGTTGAGGATGAACACCGACTGGTCGCCATCAACCATTCTGTCCCTGTCTTTAGTTTCAAGGGTGTTGGACTCTATGACAAGCAGGCTGTCGTTGTATAGTTTGGCTATCTGAGCCGCTTTCCAAGCAAGAAGGTCGTGGTCTATATGTCCGTACCATTGCGCCACCACGCAAGGTTTTCCGTCCGTCTCCATCATCCAATACCTGTCGAACACCACGACAACGGAGAAGTCGGCTTTGTTGGAACGACCTCCAACGTCCACCACAGTAAGGTATCGGTTTGCGATGCGCTTGTCCGGGAACACTTCCGGCAATTCCCACACACAGAACTTTCCTTGCGAGTCCGCCTCGAATTTCACGTGCTGCAAAGCCTCCTTGCCGCTGTCACCGTCACCATACACGTCCCCGACAAGCTGAGGAGGACGACAGGACGGTTTGAGCAATTCCACCTTGTATTTGTCGAACACCGAGCATCCTGAGTGTTGGAAAGCCTCCACGTCATCGGACGGATATTCGGCAGCCATATCACCGTGTTCATCATACTCGGCACGTTTCAGGCAATACCAATGGATTCCCTCAAGCGTGGCTCCCTGCTGCCATAGCCACCACAGATACTTTCCGCTGTCGTGCCGTCTGTCCGAGATATACTCGTTAAGTCTGTTCTTGTAGAGATTCCTTGCAAATTCCTCCCTGTCTTTTATCGGCAGCGTGTATCTCTCAATCTTGAACCACGGCACGAACAAGGATTTGAATGTAGACTTGTTCTCCTTAGCCGCCCGGTATTCAGACTCGAAGAAATTACCCGTTCCGTTGGCTGTGGACTCATAGACAATCATTGTCATAGGCATAAGACCAGCACCGGAGCAGGCGGTACGCACAATCTCCTGCGGTGTCTTGCCCTCGGTCTTCTTCCAAAACGCCACCTCGGTGCAATGTACAAGCGCGGAGTCGCCGCCACGCGCGGAGTTAGGCTCCACGGCAGTGCCTATCTTCACCTTGCAGTTGCGTTGCGGAATCTTGAAGATGTTCCCCGATGCGGCTTCAGTCATAAACTTAGGCTCGTTGTCCTTGAAAGACGCACCGACATCGTACATCATCTCCAATGGATATGCCTGGATCAGTTTGTCGAACATTCCTTTCACTTCCACCGAAGCATCCTTCGTGTGACCGACTATAAGGCTGTTCCATCCCGTCTTGTGGACAAGTTGTATCCACGACATATAAATCTGCGTCACCGTAGAGCCGCCCCATTGGCGAGCCTTCAGCACTATCACACGGATGGGAGCACCGGCAAGGCGCATCTCCTCGAACACCGACACAAGCATACGTTGCGGAAGATTCAGCGAAAAAGGGATGTCATCGCCACCCTCCTTGTTCTTGATCCTTGCGAACACGAACGCCCAAAAGCAGAAGTCGTGCTTGCACCGGATGCGTATAAGCGTTTCCGCCAAGGCTTCCTTTCCTATTTCCGGTCTGCCCGACGCTCCGAGGAACTTCGCCAAAGAACCGCACCTAAGCACCGCTTTCACGAAAGGCTCCTCAAGCATCGCTTTCGGCACGTACTGCCTCGGTATGTCAAAGTCGGGAATCTCAATCCATTCACGTTCCAATATAGCACCTTCTCCGGTCAAAGGATTGAACGGAGCGAAAAGGACGGCATTCCTATTGTCATTCTCCTTCAGCAATCGTTCAATTTCTTCTTCCATTTAATCGGATTGATAAGCAGTCCGTACAACAGACCTGCGATGTAACAATATAGATGGATTATGCCGTTCACACTCGGTATGAGCATACCGAGGAGAATGAACGCTGCCATATATGAATGGTAGTAAACCTTGTGCTCCACCAGATAACTGAAGCGACCGAGCAGAACGAAGCATATTCCGGACAATCCTACAGTAGGCACGTCCCACATTATAGGAGTGAACGAAGCGCAGACAAACGCCACAACAATATCGGACACCGCAATGTTGAAAGTGAACGCCACGGCAAGCAGACACCACACGTTCATAAGACAGTGGATAGCAGAGACGTGGAAGAAATGATAAAGGAATCTGTTGCGGAAAGCGCATCCGTCGAATATGGCGAAAGCCTCCACATCGTTCACGAGTAGAAGACAAATAACAGCGGCTGACACCGCAAGCACTATATTGCGAGCTGTCCGTTTCTCCATCTCTTCTTGATTTTATGGAGGATGACCTTTGCACTCTTTATTGTGAGATAGAACTTAGGCGCACCGCCCTCTATCACACGTATAACGGCATCCTCAAGTTTGATACCTTCGTGAGCCCGCTCAATCTCAGCCACACGCTTCTCTATCTCCTTGAACATTTCTCTGCGAGTGTCGCCCATCTGTGCCAAGTCATAGCCCTTGCGTATCTTGTGGATCATCACGACCGCACGTTCTATGGACACCCAGAAATGCGATGTCGGAGAATTTATGGTTGCAGTAAGAATGTCAGAAAGGTTGAACTCCCCTTTCTGAAGCGACAACTGTTCACGGAACGCACGCATAAGGTCTCTGTCCCTGTCGTCCTTGAAACACGCAATGCTACCTTTCTGTCTCATACCCTATCAAAATTAAAAATTACTCAGTTAATAAAAAAGACTGATAGCCAACACGATAGGAGTAACTTTGGGTAAGTAAGAATATAAACAAAGCAAATCAATATGGAAGACCCTAAGAATGAACAGGTTAAAAGCAAGCGAGACTCCTTTCTCGAACGTTTGAAGGGGAAATACCCCGACAAGCAATTCACTGACGATGAGGAGATTTACGGAGCCATCAACGATGATTACGACAATTACGACAACGAGTTGAAGCGGCTGAAGGATGATGAAAGCAAAATAATGGAGATGTTTTCGGCAGACCCACGCACGGCAACGTTGTTTCAGACGGCAGCTGCAAAAGGCGATGTCATCACAAAGTTCGTGTCGTTGTTCGGCCCGGAGATTGCCGATGCCTATGAAGACCCCGAGAAGATGGAGGAAATCTCCAAAGCGGGGCAGGAGTATCTTGACCGCATAGCGCAGAGCAGAGACCTTGAAGAGCAGTATAACAAGAACATTCAGAAGTCGGTGGAAGACATTGAACAACTGAAGAATGAGAAAGGCTATACCGACGAGCAGGTTGATGAAGGGATGAAGAAAATCTGCCAAATCGCCTATGATGCCATTGTAGGCAAGTTCTCCAAAGAAGCACTCGACTTCGCCTTTAAGGGATTGTCACACGATGAGGATGTAGAGACGGCGGCGCAGGAAGCGGAAGTAAGAGGACGCAACGCCAATATCGAGGAGAAGCTGAGAAAGCGCAGCAAGGGTGACGGAATCCCAGCCGCACCAAGCGGACGCGCAGGTTCAGCGCAGACCACACCGAAGCGCAGTCTTGGAGCCCTTGACTCCGCGAGTGAAGCCTCTTCCATTTGGGAGAGAGGAGGATTTAAAAGAAACAAGACAAATCAATATTAACAAAATTAGAAAACAATGAAGAAAGAATTTTTGAAAAAGAACTTGTGGCGAATGCTTTTGGGTATTTTGGCAATGGTGTTCGGCGCAACGGACGCCGTCGTAATGGCGGCAGCGGCAGACCTTCCTGACGCAGGAAAGACCAATTCGGGCAACCCCGACAGCAACGACGGCATCGCGACCGAGACGCAAGGTCGTGAAGACGGAGACCCGGAGATGTATACTAAAGACATCGACTCGAAGATTGTCAAGATTCGTCCGATGGCTACGCCTATCGACCAAATCAGCCGATACGGCAAGTTCTTGAAGACCGACTCAATGATCGTCAAGTACTATTCTCTCGGCACACGACCCATCAAGACAACGTTGTCGGAGGATGTAATCAAGATGGAGAATGGCGCCACATCTATGACAATCAAGGTGTCAGACCCGACAATGTTCACACTCGACGACACAATCCGAGTAGTCGGAGCGAAGGCGGTTTCTCGCCCGGACGGGACTAAATACAACGATGAAGACCCGTTGGAGAAAGATGACCCAATGCGTCCCGACTTGATTCTGTGTGTGTGCGGCAGAGACCAGAACAACGGTTATCCAGTAGTGTATGCGGTCAACGGAGACTTGAACGACAAGAAAGAGCCGATTCTCATTCCTGCGCTTAACAAGGACGAAGTGACACTCATCCGTATGGGCAAGGCTTGTGCGGAGCTTGACGTTCAGACAGGACGTTTCAACAACCTTCCTACAAGCGAGGAACAGTATTGTCAGAACTTTATGATTCAAGTGGAGCAGTCGACATTTGACAAGATTGCGTCAAAAGAGGTTGACTGGAACTTCTCCGACATCGAGGAGGACGGCATCTATGATATGCGCCTTGCACAGGAGAACACATATCTCTTCGGAGCGAAAGCACGTATCAAGCACATCACAAAGGACAATATGGACACTTGGTTCACAGGCGGTATTTGGTATATGGCAGGCAAGGACATCGAGGTCGGAACATACAATGAGACACGCAAATGTGTGGAAATCAGCGATGACAACCTTGTCGAGATTTCAAAGGACTTGTTTGTGGGCACTGGCATCGGCAACAAACGCAAGGTTCTCGTCGTCGGCTCCGAGATGCTTGAGGCATTCTCTAAAATCAAGTCGGAGAAATTCCGCTTGAAAGAGAACGTAGAATCTTGGAACCTTAAATTCAAGTCTTGGTCTACCGACTTCGGAGAACTTCTCGTCATCCATCACGAGCTGTTCGATATGAACGGAATGAGCGACTGCGGCTTTGCTCTCGATCCTGAGTATCTCACGAAGAAGACCCACATCTCTTGGCAGCGCAACGTGCTTGACTTGAAGAAGGCAGGCATCCGCAACACTGACGCAGTAGTGATCCAGGAGGTCGCTTGTCTGTATCTGCGTTATGCCAAGGCACACGCACGAATGAAACTTGCGGCAAAGGCAGGAGCGTAACTGAAACATAGTACTAACAGATAAAGGGGTGTCCAACCGATACCCCTTTTTAAAAATCATAACGATATGCAGAAAACATATAAGTCCAAGTCGTTTCTCAGCATCTCAGTGGCTGTGGGGAGAATGACTTGCCAAGACACGCAAGACAGCAACAAATCTGTGACAAAGGACGTTTTCAAACACATCACCTTTGAACCGGACACCACGGGCTATGCTTACTACAGCACCGCTGACGAGACAGAGCAGAAGGCTATCGAGGCACACCCTTTGTTCAACAAGATGTTTGTTTTGAAGGATGCCCCGACATCTACGGTGGCAAAGAAGGCTGCCGCAGTCCCTGTGGAGAAGAAAGAGGTAGAGGTGACGAGTGCGGCTGACGCAAAGCAGTATCTTGTAGACACGTTCGGCATCAGCAGGACGAAGATACAGTCGACGGCAGACATCAAGAAATACGCAGAACAGAACGGAGTTGTGTTTGTAGGCATCTGATATGCGGTACGACTTGAAACAGATAGAGAATGATGTGCGCCTTGCCCTTGACAGGAACAAGGCTGCGGACAGCCTCCTTGACGAGGAGACCACCACGCTTACGCTCAACGACATCATTGACGGTAGGATAGAACTTGCCGCACGCACCGTGCTACTCAACGCTCCGCTGCATCTCATCGGAGAGGGGAAGGAATTGCCTGTGGACGTGAATTGGGAATCACAACCCGGCTATGGTATGGGATTCATTATGCTCCCGTCCGACTATCTGCGTCTTGTCACGTTTCAGATGACAGACTGGGAACGTCCGGTCACCGAACCGATAACAGAAGAAAACCCATTGTATGCAAGACAACGCAGCCGCTATCCGGGTGTCAGAGGATGTCCGCAGCGGCCTGTCGTTGCCATTGCTTCTTACCCTTCCGGTATGGCGTTGGAGTTTTTCTCCTGCCGAGGAGGAGAGAAAGTTGCGGTGCGGAGGGCAAGATATATTCCGATTCCGAGAATTGAAGTGGGAGAAGACAACTTGAAGGAAATTGAACTTCCACACAAATGTTATGACGGCATTGTCTTCACCACGGCAGCGATGGCATGCGCTGTACTGAAGGATGACTTGGCGGCAGTAATAAGTGAAACGGCAAATCAATTATTGAAATGACAACAGACGTACATAATTTAGGAAATTTCGCATCACTGGCAGCCGCTTGGGAGAAATATCCGAACGGAGCGATGGTCGGAGACTACATATTCATTGCCGGGGTGCGGTATGACTGGGACAAATATGAGAAACAATGGCTGACACCAGTGGCGGTAACGGATATGAACATATTAGTGTTCGATGTCTCCACCTACGACTTTGAAGCAAATGATTGGCGGCACGCCTTGCCTAATGGAGAATACACTGTTGTCTCCAATACACAAGCGGTCGGCAAGCTGTTGAAGTATGACGACGGCTTCGTGCTTGAAGGTTTTGTTACATTGACGGAAGCGGGGGCGGACAAAGTGTTCTCTCCTGTCGTTGATGGCGGCAAACCAAAGGCGGACGCAAAAATATTGTCGGGCAACCAATCGTATCACAAGTATGTGTATGTGGATTCCAAAGGGGTGTACAATGTAAGCGACGCCACGGAGATAGGTCAGATAGGCGACATTCAACACCATCTTGACGACTTGCAACAATATGTGGACGACAATTTGAACTCGTTGAACAAGGCCGTTTCCGCTATAAAGAAGGATGTCGGCACGACGGAGGACAAGGCGGACAAGGAAGGCAGTCTGCACGCACAGATAAATTATTTGAAGCAGAACGGAGGAGGTTGTGACTGCGAAGAGATTCTTGAATACGACAAGGCTCTTGTGACAGCACTCACTCCTGACTCCACATCTGAGGAGATAAGTCTCGCTTTCGTTCCCATAGGAGCGAAAGACAAGACAACACCTGTGCTTCCGAAGGTAAACGACCTGTTGGTGACCAATGGTAATGTGAAGGAGATGGCTCAGTTTGTCAACGTCACCGACTATCTCACTCCAAAAGGCACACACCGATACACATTGCTTTACCAAGACGGCTCCATACTTCACACAATACAGATGCTTGGCTTTACGAGTGTTCATTCCGTGGAGCAGAACAACCTTGCGGATTTTTCAGAAGTTGAATTGGTTCCAAAGACCATATAATCATTAAATTTATTTTTTATGTCGGAAAAAAAACTACAAGTGGACAGCCCAGTGAAAGTAATCACATCGGGCACAAAGCCGACCACAGAGAACTTACCGAAAGGGAGCATCGCAGTCGGCAGAGTAAACAACCGTCTTGCCGCTGTTGCCGCTCTCGGTGACCCAAGCGAAGAGACAGAGGCGGAAATCCAAGACCTTTTGCAGTACGATACTGTGGAAGGAGAGAATGCGACAGTCACCGACTTGGGTGGCATCAAAGCTGGAACAAAAGCGAGCGATTTAAAAGGCAAACCTCTAAGTGAAGTACTTGACGCTTTGTTGTTCCCAGTTGTAGAACCAACGTTTGTGGCTCCGACAGCGACATTGACCCTTGATTCTTCGGTAGCGAGAACACAGGAAGTAGGCTCATCGGCTCCAGGCACAGACAAATTCACACACTCGCTGAACAAAGGCTCTATCAACATTGCAGGTAAGAAGCAGAACGACCGCTCGGGAGCGGAGACAGGATTCTCTCTCAAATGCAACAACGGCAACATCCCAACGACCTTTGCAACAGCTGGTAGTTATACTTATGTGGGCACAGTGTCTTATGCGGCTGGGCCACAGCCTAAAGATTCAAAAGGCAACGATAAAAGCACCCCCCTTGCGGCTGGCAGTGTGACTACACCGAGTGTCGTTGTAAATGCGGTATATCCTTACTTTGCGAACACAGCGGCAGCGGCAACAATGACTAAGCAGCCTTTGACTACCAACGCTTATATTGAGGTTTCTTGTGTCAGCGAGACATCGGCAAACCGCCACGCATTCGCTTTGCCTGCGACATACGAGGTTACAAAGATTGAATACTTCGATACTGTTGCCAACAAGTACAATCCTATGGCAGTGTCCGACTTCACGGGCGTGGCTTACTCAGAGACAGTACAAGACAGTTCGGTTCAGTACAAGAAGTATTCTCGCAATACAGAAGGTTTGTCAGCGGCAACAAAATTCAAAGTAACATTCACTAAAAGATAAGAAGGAGGTATAAGTTATGGCAAGAATAAAAGGACAAGCGAATTATGCTTCTAACTTTGAGGTGTTGAAACAAGCACCGCTTGATTCGAGAAGTGTGGTCTCGGAATCAGACGATTTAATAAAGAAAGTAACTTGGCAAGATGCGGATGGCAACATCTGGCTCTATAATGGTTTGATAGTTGTAGTGCCAAACACCGACACGGAAAAGGTTCCAGAAGTCTATATCTTGAAGAAAAAAGAAGATTATGACAAACCCGAAACGTGGGTAAAACTTGGAGCAGATAATGCCACTGCGGTAGCCGCCATTCAGGAGGCGTTGAAGAAAAAAGCTAACCTTACAAACGGTAAGGTATCAACAAATGAACTTCCTATTGCAACTTCGTTAGGAAACCCTAATAACGGTACAATCCCAACAACATTTGCAGTTGTTAATGCTATTAATCAGAAGATTACAGGCTTACTCAACTGGAAAGGAGTCGAAGAGAATATTAGCGATATTACAGATAAAGCACCTGCTAAAAAAGGTGATGTATGGCATTCAAACGAAGATGGTTCGGAATGGGTGTGCACGCAAGATATAACTACACCCGATAGTTCAGCGTGGACTGAACTTGGTACTCCTATTGATTTGAGTGGATACTATACCAAGGATGAGGTTGACGGGAAGGTCAAACCGCTTACCGACAGCATAGGCACTGATAACGATGCCGCTTCTGCTGATGGTTCTCTGTATGCACGAATCAAGAAGAATGCAGCCGACATCGCCACCAAAGCAAGCACGGAAGAGCTTGAAGGTGTCAAAGGCAAAGTAAATACTCTTAATAACAAGGTAGACAAGAATGCTGAAGCGATTGGAGCTGCGGAAGATTCGGCTTCGGTTAATGGGTCGTTGTATGCTCGTGTTAAGAAGAATGCAGATGACATTGCAACTAAAGCGAGCAATGAAGAATTAGCGGCATTAGATAGTAAAGTAGTAGCACTTAAAGAATCTGTTGGAAATACTACTGATGCTGCTAAAGTTGATGGCTCTGTATATGCACGTATCGCCAAAAACAAAGCTGATATTGCAACTAAAGCAAACCAAAGTGATATTCCGACCGCTGTGCAACTCGTTGTGAAAACTATTTAAATATTTAACCAATGGGGATGGAATCTCCATCCCCTTCCTATTTATATAATTATGGCAGAAGTAACGATTAAACTTGACAGCCCGATTTCCGTTGTGGACAAAGGCACTCCATCAACAAGCAATCTTGCGAAAGGCGAGATAGCAATAGAAAAAGATAAAAATAATAATCTAAAGATATATGGAAATACAGGTGGTGAAGTTGTTAATATAGAGAGAATTGATGCGTTAGATAATGGAGATGCATCCGCATCATTTGTGGCGGGTCGCAACCTTAAAGTCAATGGTTGGGAATTTTATTGGAAAGACGTATGGGAAGAATCAGAACCATCGGCTATTAAACATATAGAAAGTGCAGGTGTTAATGCGGTCATTAATGAAATAAAGGGAACTGGAGCTGATGTGTCTGCTTTCACGTTTCCGACAACTAAAGATGAATTTATTGCATACCTAAAAACTATTACGTTTGATTTCAGCAATCAACCTAATCAAGTATCCGGTTATGGAAGTATTACATACGGTATTATGAATAAAAATGCTGGAACAACTACTATTGTGGAAGGTATGCGTAACGCTGTGCCTAATAAAATACACAGGTCACATATAGAAGGTCAATATATGACTTTTCCAGATGTAGAATATGCACTGGATTGCCATGTAGAAGGGCAGGATTGTAATATTGTAGGATATGCTTCAATTTGTCATCTTGAGGGCAATGGTTCAGCAGTAGTTCATTCTATGGGAAAGAATGTAGGATTCTTCAGCGAAGCTTGTGCCTGTCATGTTGAAGGCGGCGGCGGAGTTGCAGGAGGAACATATTCTCATGTAGAAGGAGATGGTTGTGCAGCTCTTAATTCTGGAGCACATTGTGAAGGTAAAGGCTACTATAAAAATAGTGTTACCGATTGGAAAAAACGAACAGTTAAAGACAATGATTATTTAAAAGATTTATGGAAAAAAATCCTATTCGGGAAAACTGACACAAGTGGTTATACTTATAAATTTTCAGCAGCAATAGGGCACGCATCGCATGTCGAGGGAACGGGTAATATCGCACCTAAAGCCAGTGCTACTTTGGAAGGTCTTGATACAGGTGCTACTGCATCATTTGTTAATGGGGCGAATCATGCAGAAGGAGCAGGTAATTTAGCTGGCGGAGCAGCTTCTCACGCTGAAGGCATTAGAAATGAAATAGGTAATAATGCCTACGCTTCCCATGCTGAGGGTATTAAAAATACTACCCAAAACAGAGCAGAGCATGCTTCTGGTCAATATAACAAATCAAACAAAGCGACAGATACATTTGGAGATGCTGGCAATACATTATTTTCAGTAGGTTGTGGTACATCGGATGCTGATAGAAAGAATGCTTTTGAGGTAATGCAAGATGGAACATGTAAATATTATGATGTTGCTACAGGGGAACAGATAAATGTTGGTGTTGCAAAAGAATTATCAAAACCTTTTGATTTGACGATAGGAAGCACAACTAAAAAAGTTGATGGTAAATCGGCTGTTACTTTTACTGCTGAAGAATTTAACGCTTCAAGACAATTTAATGGAGTTTTAATACAGAAATTAACTACGGCAAGTACGGAAGCTGATATAAGAAAAGCATTTACTTCAGTAAATGCTAAAACTGTATTGTTTCCAACTCCAGGTAGTGTTATAACCAAACTAAATGGGAATAACAAAGGTATTGTTGTTTCATTAAGTGAACCTGATGCTACGACATTGGGACGAAGCATAGTTGTATATTATGGTGACGGGACTTACACTATTGTTGTAAAAAATGACTTTACTAAAGTTTTGGTGCCTTGGAGAAAAGACAGTTCTTTGCGTGACCTGTACATATCCGCTGGTGCGGTGTACAACGAGCAGACAGGTTATTACGAACTGAACGGATTAACAGACATTACCGAGGAGGAGATGAGGGTGATATGGCAAGAAGATTTGAGCGGATGGTATCAGAAAGGAAGAACGAATCTTACGAGGAATATTAGCGTAAAAGGTAATACTGGAGGCTATAATGGAGGAATTGACATTGCCTGCATCTGTATTGGTAACAAAAACTTGCAGGTGTTTAACTTAGGAGCAGATTGCTTTGCAAGATATATGGATTCTGCGTTCAAAGAATGCAGTAACTTAGAAACTATTGATACACGTTTTAGAGTAGTCCCTTATGATACAAGCCTTGGAATTAATACTTTTAGGGGTTGTATTAAGCTCAAAGATGTCAGATTTAATAACCATTACCTTCGCATGAAGGCAACGCTTAATTTATATGATAGCCCCTTGATTTCTAAGGAATCCGTATTGTCGGCAATTACTACAACTGATAATGCATCTGCAACCAGTGCAGGGTTCTTAACAATCACCCTCCACGCAGATGCCTACGCAAGACTCAAGGATGATGCCGACATCATAACGGCTCTTGAAGCAAAGAACGGAGTAGTAACATTAGTATCAGCATAAAAAAGCATAGAATTATGATAACAAAAGAAAACCACGAGATTTTCAGCACGGAAGAGAAGTACGTGCATATCAAGAACACAGACGTTTATTTCAAACGTGCGGTCGCTATTGGTTTGTCAGTAGAGCAGTGTGAGGAAGTGGACGAGATACCGCAGACCATCAACACCAAAGCCTACGAGGACAAGGTAGACAGCCTTATCCGCAATCGCTACTCGCTCAGCGAGGAACTTGGCATACTGCGACAGAAAGAC
>ERZ1034976.667-NODE-667-length-31154-cov-41.529438_pt1 | contig 31154 bp, 32 predicted proteins | sample MGYA00520623_ERZ1034976 | MGnify/ENA primary metagenome ERZ1034976 (study PRJEB33766, sample SAMN09781774) | gut metagenome | biome: gut microbiome | host: Homo sapiens | place: Madagascar | study: EMG produced TPA metagenomics assembly of the PRJNA485056 data... | reverse complement strand
GGTTATTTGATTAATATTTAACTGGTCCCGATTTTAACGGGACACTTATGATAAATTGTGTATGGCAAACGTTAGGGATATAACAACAATGTGTAAGGCTGGTCAGGTGTCGGAGGCTTACGAAATGGCTAAGGCTGACTTAGTGGCTGTGCCAACTGACGTATGGGCACAAAGGTCTGTTGGCTGGGCTCTATATTACATGATAAAAAATGATTCTGAGGGTGGAGATTATGCTAAACTGTTAGAACATATTGATGAGCTAAAATCATTAGACATGCTGACATTGAATAATGATAGCATGATTTTTGATAATGTGCAGTTTCAAATAGCAAACTTCATTAGAAATCATATACAGTTGACGGATATAGAGGCTTCGTCAAAGCTATCAACATTTTTTCTGAAGTTGAAGGATTATGATTTTAAGTCGTCTATAGGGCATTCTTTTCTTCTTCAAAGCATTATCAAATTTGAGAATTGGACTGAAATTGTAGACTTCTTTGAGTGGTGGAATTTGGATAACTTGACTCAGGAAGACTATACCCCATATATTAATCAGAGAGGGCAAAAGATGATGACTTTGGCAGAACGTGCATTTATTGCCAATTCAAAGGCTTTGCTGAGGTTAAATGATCTTGGACGTATCGAGGAATTTCTGCCAAAGTTGGACAATCTTATGAATAACCATAAGGAAATGATGTATCCTGGTTATTTCTATGGAAAATTGCTTTTGGCTTTAGGAAGTGATAGCGATGAGGCTTTGAAAGTTATTATTCCTTTTGCAAGGAAAAAGGTAACAGAATTTTGGGTATGGCAACTTTTGAGTGATGTGTTTACAAATAATGAGGACAAACAACTTGCTTGTCTGCTCCGTGCCGTGCATTGCCGTACGCAAGAAACTTTTCTTGGCAAAGTTCATATTAAATTGGCTTCTTTGTATATAAAGCGAGGAATGCTAAACTCTGCAAGATATCATATTGATGCAGTAACGCGATGCTATGCTTCACAAGGTTGGAGACTGCCTAACGAAATAGACTGCTGGATACATCAGCCTTGGCTTAATTCTACAACTCCAGACGATAAGGACCCTCTTGATTATATGGCTATTACGGATAATATTTTATGTGATGGGGCTGGAGAGTGTGTGGCTGTTGTAACGTACGTGGATCAAAACAGTCGTAAGTCATTTATTATTTATGGTAAAGAAAAGCGTACTGTTCAAAAGCTTCGTTTCAAAGTGCATGTTGGAAGGGCTTTGAAATTACATTATATTACTGATAGTGAAGGTAGAATGAAAGTAATTAGTTCAACAACGGTGCAGCTACCTTCTAGTCTTGATTATGCGAAATATGTGGAAGGAAGTATTGACAAAAGGGATGATAAAGAATTCGCATTTTTGAAATCTGGTTCTATCAGGTGTTTCGTTTCACCTAATATTGTTAAAAAATATGGGTTAAAGAATGGTGATAACGTGAAAAGTCTGATAGTCTATGATTATGACAAGAAGAAGGAATCATGGAATTGGGTTTGTGTAAATATAAAGAAGTAAAGGGAATATGAAAGAATTAACATATAACGCTAAGATAGCTGTTTTAAGAATATTAAATGACATCGTTAATGCTGATAATATAGTTAAGGATGTTGAAGTTGATTACATGAATGAAATAGCTCATTCTTTTGATCTTCCTGATGACTATATGGACGAGGTAAACAGCCTTGTTACTTTGCAAGCATTGTCAATAGTAAGAGCATTATCTGCTGATTTGAAGGAGAAAATTGCTCAAATGATGGGAAGAATGATTGTTATTGATGAGGATATAAATTATAATGAGGTAAAGCTCTATAATGCAGTCTGTGAATCTTGCAATATTGAAAAGGATTTCGACGTTGAAGACTATCCTTGTTTTACTCTCAGTGGCCCGTTTGTTAATCCAGAAGATTTAATGAATAAAATGTAATAGATAAATGCAACTCGAAGGCTAGGCTGACATCGACAAAACATAATAAGAGAGCATCCGTGGTGGGTGCTCTCTTATGGTTTTTATACTGCCATAGATATGGGCGATGCGATTAGTTGCCACCTACGCAGGCATCCTGGAGAATCTCGGAGAGAGTGGGGTGGATGTGGACGGTAGAGGCGATGTCGTGGATTGTGGCATCGAACTGCATGTAGGCGGTGACCTCCTGGATAATGTCGGCTGAATGGGCACCATAGGCGGCACAGCCGAGAATCTTGCCCGAGGCATCGGCTACAAGCTTTATCATTCCTTCTGGCTCGTCGATGGCAAGGGCTTTGCCGTTGGCACGATAGTAGCCTTTGAGGGTGTGGCAGTCGATGGACTGCTGCTTGGCTTGATCTTCGGTGATGCCTACGCTGGCAGCTTCGGGATAGGTGAAGATGGCGGAAGGCATGATGTCGAAGCGAATTTTGTCGGTCTTGCCAACGATGGTGTTGACGGCACGGAAGCCCATGAAGGTGGCTGCATGTGCCAACATCTGACGACCTGTGACGTCGCCTATGGCATAGATGTGAGGTACGGAGGTGAGCATCTGGTCGTTGACGGTGATGCCTTTTGGGGTGTAGGCAACGCCTGCTGCCTGGAGGTTTAGACCTTCGGTGTTTGGCTGGCGACCGGTAGCAACGAGCACAGGACAGCCTGGGCACTCAAGGCGAGTTTCCTTGCCATTCTTGTTGGCTACGAACACCACCTCGGTGTCGGTGATGGCTTTGACGGCAGAATCCATGTAGAAGCTTACGCCCTGCTGTTTTTCTATCTGCTTGCGCAGACGCTTGGCGATGTCTTTGTCGAGCACAGGCAGACATTCTTTGAGATACTCGATGACGGTGACATGGGTGCCGAAGCGAGAGAGGATGGAGGCAAACTCCATGCCTATGACGCCCGCGCCAATGATGACTATCTGGGCTGGCAGCGACTGGAAGTCGAGTGCCTGGGTAGAGGTGATGACGCGAGGATTGGTGATGCCGTCGACGGGTGGCAGCTTGGCGCTTGAGCCTGTGGCTATGATGATGTCGTCGGCTTCATAGTCGGTGCCATCGACGCTGACGGTATGGGAATCCTTGAACTGCGCCATGCCATGCACAAAGGTGATGCCTGGAGCTGAAAGCAATTGTTCGATGCCTTGGCGTAACTGCGATGTTACCAACTGCTTACGCTCTATGGCTGCTGCAAAGTTGGAAGCGTTGGCTTCGGCATCGTGGGCAAGACACTTGGTGGGTATGCAGCCCGAATTGAGGCATGTGCCACCAGCCTCGCCACTCTCGATGATGACGACCTGTTTGCCCTGCTGAGCAGCGTAGCTGGCGGTACGATAACCGCCAGGACCGCTGCCTATGATAATGATATCTGTCTTCATGCTATTGCTGTGAGAGTTGCTTATAGGTGAGGATAGGATTCTTGGCTGCCTGCACATCGTCGATGCGAGTGATAGGAGCATTGCTTGGTGCCGACTTCACGAGGTCAGGATTTTCGGCTGCCTCGGTGGCGATGGTGCGCATCACCTGGATGAAGCCGTCGATGGTCTCCTTGCTCTCGTTTTCGGTTGGCTCTATCATCATAGCCTCGTGGAAGAGCAATGGAAAATAGATGGTTGGAGCATGGTAGCCATAGTCGAGTAGGCGCTTGGCTACGTCCATGGTGGTGACGCCGGTAGACTTGTCTTTAAGACCGTTGAAGACAAACTCGTGCATGCACAAGCCAGGGATAGGAAGCTCGTAGACATCCTTGAGGCACTCCTTGATGTAGTTGGCATTGAGGGTGGCAAAAGGACCCACCATCTTGATATTCTCGCGACCGAGGGTGAGGATGTAGGTGAGGGCACGAAGTTCTACGCCAAAGTTGCCATGATAAGGGTTGACCTGCGGGAAGAAAGCCTCGAGACCTTGGCGAACGCCAACAGGACCACTACCAGGACCGCCTCCGCCATGAGGGGTGGAGAAGGTTTTGTGGAGATTGATGTGCATGACATCGAAGCCCATATCGCCCGGACGACAAACGCCAAGCATAGGGTTGAGGTTGGCGCCATCGTAGTACATGAGTGCGCCACAATCGTGGACGAGCTTGGCAATCTCCGGTATCTCGCGCTCGAAGAGTCCGAGGGTGTTGGGGTTGGTCATCATCATGGCAGCCACGCTGTCGTCGAGCAAGCCCTTGAGGTCGTCGACATCCACCATGCCATTGGCGGTGCTCTTGACCTCGACAATCTCTAATCCGCAAACGGCGGCAGAGGCAGGGTTGGTGCCATGAGCAGAGTCGGGCACGATGACCTTGGTGCGCTTGGTTTCGCCATTAGCCTCGTGGTAGGCACGGATAATCATCAAGCCCGTGAGCTCGCCATGAGCACCAGCACAAGGCTTGAGGGTGAAATCGTGGAGACCGGTGAGGGCTGATAGACAATGGCGCAGAGTGTCGTGGACGGCTGTGGCGCCATTTACGGTGTCGGCAGGCTGCAGAGGGTGGAGATTGGTGAAGCCAGGCATATTAGCCACCTCTTCGTTAATCTTGGGATTATACTTCATGGTGCAGCTGCCAAGAGGGTAGAAGCCATTTTCTACGCCAAAGTTGTTGCCGCTATGATTGGTGTAGTGGCGAACCACGGTGAGCTCGTCGACCTCAGGCAATTCTGCCTTGTGGGCACGACGGAGCGCTGCAGGAATATCATAATGCTGGAAACCGTTTTGAGGAAGCGAATAAGCACATCTTCCTTCCTTTGACAGTTCGAAAATCAGTTTGTCGTATATCTTGTTATTCATGGCAGATGCTTATTAGTTGGTCAATTTCTTCCTTAGTACGTTTCTCGGTAACGGCAATCATCAATGTGTGGTCGTCGATGCGTATGCCGCCAAAGATGCCGCGGGCAACGAGCTTGGCGAGCAGGGCATCGAGATTGCCAGAATAGCTGACGCAGAACTCATTGAAGAATGGCTTGTCGAAGGTGAGCTTGAAGCGAGAGTCTTCGCACAGCTTGGCAGCGAGATAGTGGGCACCATCGCACGATGCCTGTGCTGCTTCGCATAGACCCTGTTTGCCCATGGTTGCCATATAGATGGTGACCCAAAGTGCCATCAATGACTGGTTGCTACAGATGTTGGATGTGGCTTTCTGGCGACGGATATGCTGTTCGCGAGCCTGGAGAGTGAGCACGAAGGCACGCTGACCACGGCTGTCGGTGGTTTTGCCCACGATGCGACCAGGCATCTTGCGCATGAGCTTTTCGGTGGTACACATGTAGCCGATGTACGGTCCGCCCCACGACATAGGAATGCCAAGCGACTGACCTTCGCCAACAGCGATGTCGGCACCCCATTCGCCTGGAGTTTTGAGCAAGGCAAGGTCGGCAGCGACGGAATTCATGATGAGCAATGCCTTGCGCTGATGGCAAGCGTCGGCAACGCCTGTGAGGTCTTCGATGATGCCATATCTGTTGGGCTGCTGAACGATGACGCCTGCCACGCCACCTTGGTCGAGAAGCTGATTCATGGCGTCGAAATTGGTGGCGCCATCAGCCTCGGGAATGGCAGCGATGTCCATACCATGGAAGTGGGCGTAGGTCTCAACCACTTCTGTAACCTTTGGGTCTACGGTGGTGGAAATCAACACCTTATTGCATTTCTTTGCGGCAGCTACTGCCATCATGGCAGCTTCGGCTGTGGCTGTGGAGCCATCGTAGAGCGAGGCATTGGAAATGTCCATGCCTGTGAGCTCAGCCATCATGCTCTGGTATTCGAAAATGTAGTGTAGGGTGCCTTGTGATATCTCAGCCTGATAAGGAGTGTAGCTGGTGAGAAATTCGCTACGGCTGGCAATCTGAGGTATCAACGACGGTGTGTAGTGGTCGTAGACACCAGCACCAGCAAAGCATACTAACTGCTGGTTTTGGTTGGCGAGCTTGGTAAAGAAATCACGAATTTCAAGCTCGCTTTTCTCTGAAGGAATATCATATTCGCCCTTAAACCTTATGCTCTCAGGAATGTCGGCATATAGGTCGTCGAGCTTTGTTATTCCACATTTGGCAAACATCTCTTGGAGGTCGCCATCGGTTTGTGGGAAGAATTTCATAGGCTAAAAAAGGAAAGCCTCACCCCCAACCCCTCTCCAAAAGAGAGGGGAGTGATTAGCATTTTTTGATAATAATGGCAATCACATTTGGGTGGGCATGATGTATGAGGATAGTTTTATCCTCTTTACCATGTTTGGGTTGGGGGGAGTGGATTTAGATGTGTGTGGTTATTTGCAAATCTCTTCGTATTGGCTTGCAGACATGAGGCCTTCGAGCTCAGAAGCGTCAGAGAGCTTAACCTTCATAATCCAGTTAGCGAAAGCATCCTTGTTGATTTGCTCAGGCTCGTCTTCGAGAACCTCGTTGATTTCAACAACAGTACCGCTGATAGGAGATATCAAGTCGCTGGCTGCCTTAACACTCTCTACTGCGCCAAACTCTTCGCCTGCGGTGACGTCGTCGTCGACTTCTGGCATATCAACGTAGACCACGTTGCCAAGCTGATGCTGCGCATAGTCGGTGATGCCTACATATCCATACTCGCCTTCTACTTTTACATATTCATGCGACTCGCTGTAATAGAGTCCTTCAATTACTTTTGCCATAATGTTAATATTGTTTAGTTGTTATTGATTTTTTTTGATAGATGTTCTAGATATTCTAGAAGTTCTAGATATTCTAGATATTATAGAAGCTTACTTTTTATAGTGTTTATCGTAGAATTTCTTCTTTACTACTATGCCATCGAATACTTTTTTGCGGATTTGCACCTTGAGCTCGGTGTCGAGCTTGGCGTAGGCAGCATCGATGAGAGCCATGGCTACACTCTTGTCGACAGAGATGCAATGATAGCCTGTGCTGATTTCGCCTATAGGCTCGCCAGCAGCATTGAGAACGGTATAGCCATGACGAGGAATAGCCTTGTCTTTGAGCTCGATACCTACAATCTTCTTGGCTACACCATTAGCCTTTTGGTCGGCAAGAGCCTCTTTGCCTATGAACTCCTCTTTGTCGAGTTTGCAGAAGAAGCCGAGACCAGCCATGATAGGAGAGATGTCGGCAGAAAGTTCGTCGCCATAGAGAGGTAAACCAACCTCGAAGCGAAGAGTGTCGCGGCAGCCGAGTCCGCAAGGCTTGCAACGTCCGCTCTCCATGAGCTTATCCCATTGAGCCTGGATGAATTTATGTGAGCCATAGATTTCGAAGCCATCTTCGCCAGTATAGCCTGTGCGGCTGAGGACGATGGTTTCGCCATCGGTGTCGATAGTCTTGGTGGTATAGAAAGTGAGCTCTGAGCATGGCAACGCGAGCACCTCTTCGACTACGCGCTCTGCTTCAGGACCCTGGATGGCAACCTGACCATAGTATTCAGACTGATTGTCGATGACAACATCGAAGCCCTCGGCATTTTGGAGCATCCATGCCACATCCTTGTCGATGTTGGCAGCATTGATGACGATGAAGAAATTGTTGTCGCCCATCTTGTAGACCAAAAGGTCGTCGACGGTGCCTCCGTCAGGATAGAGCATCATGCCATAGAAAATCTTATGGAGCGGTGCATCCTTGATGTCGTTGGTGAAGATATGGTTTACATATTTCTCGGCATCAGGACCCGTTACTACGACTTCGCCCATGTGGCTTACGTCGAAGACTCCGCAATGATTTCTCACCGCCTGATGTTCGTCAACGATAGATGAATACTGGATAGGCATGTCGAAGCCGCCAAAAGGTGAAATAAGGGCTCCGAGCGCTACGTGTCTGTCATACAGACAAGTTCTCTTGTTTTCCATATAACAATTCGGTTAATTGATATTTGTTTAGGTTGCGTATAGTAAGTTCGGTATGGTCGGGCAGCGAAAGGGAGATGTGCTGCAGGTCGTAAGGTTTGCCAATGAGTGGCGCTATGATGTCGGCATTGATGTCGCCAACGAGGAAGTAGTCGCCAAGGATGTTGACCGACTTTATGATGCCTCCCTTGATTTCGAGGCGAGCTTCGAGTTCGCCTACGCCCTCGATTCTCATTTTGTTTACCTTGGTGTAGCGAGGGTTGCTGCCCATGATAAACTCTTGGGTTAGGTATTCGCGCTCTATTTCTTCGATGGCAAGGATGTCGGCATCGGTGAGAGTAATCTCGGAGCTGCAGAGATTGTCTTTGGTATACTGCTTAAACTCTTCGAGACTGAGCGAGATATAATCTTTCAGCAAAGCTATGTGCTGTCGGATGCTTTTTACACCCTTGGAAACGAGCTTTTCGTCGGATGGGGTGAGGGTGGCAACCATATTCTGCATGTTGGTGTCGTAGAGCATGGTGCCGTGGACGATAGAGTGGTGGGGAATATGGTAGAAGGCATTGCCCGAAACCTTGCGCCCGTGGATCATGATGTCGTTGCGGCCTGTAGCCTCGGCAGGGATGTGGAGAGAGCGCAGCATATCAGCTACCATATTAATATAGCGGTCGAAGGTGAGCGAAACATTCTCGCTCTGTGTGATATAAGAGAACATGATGTTGTTCATGTCGGCATACACACAGCCTCCGCCACTTTTTCGTCGATAAGTCTTGATATCGTTTTGTCGGCAATATTCGATGTTCACCTCGTTTTCGATGAGCTGGTTGCGTCCGAATATCACGCTTGGTTCCACCTGCCACATAAAGAAGCAGTCGTCGGCGGTATTGATATTTCGGGCTACGAACTCCTCCATGGCGAGGTAGAAACTTAGCCTTCTTGTCTGCGTAGTGGGTAACGAAACATAGATCATTTTGCCAAATAGGTTGTTAGGGTTAGTATTTTATGCAAAAATATAGAATAAAGTTGATACGGCAAAATAAAAAGTGGGATTCTTTTGGATGATTAGTTAAAGATGGTGAATAAGATGGAAGAGGAGAGGAGGGAAGATGGGAAGGGAATGAGGGAAGAAAGGAAGGGGAAAGAGGGGAAAGCGACGCAGCCGAGCTGCGACGAACGCAACCCATGGGGCGACAGAAGGGGAAACTTGGGGCGACAGATGGGAAACGGGGGACGACAGAAGGGGGAAGCTGGGGGCGACAGAGGGAGAAAAAACGGAGCCGCAAAAAACGGCTCCGAATTAAGATATTATTAATGCAGATATTGCTACTCGTATCTCATCGACTTTGCAGGGTGGATGGTAGAGATGAGATAGCTTGGACCAACCAATACTGCGATGCTGATGGCGAGGGTTGCAACATTGATGAGGGCGAAGAGAAGCCATGAGAATTCTACAGGCACTTCGCTAACATAATATGTCGTAGGGTCGAGCTTCACGATGCCGGTGAAGCGCTGAAGAGCAAGGAGACCGATACCGATGGCATTGCCAATGACAAGACCGCGGGCTATGATGAAAGCAGCAAACCAAAGGAATGTGTGGCGCACAACCTTGTTGCGGGCGCCAAGAGCTTTGAGGATGCCAATCATCGTGGTGCGCTCCAAGATTATGATGAGCAAACCCGATATCATGGTGACACCAGCTACCGCCGTCATGAGAGCGAGGATTATCCATACGTTGAGGTCGAGGAGCTCAAGCCATGTGAAGATTTGTGGCGAGAGGTCTTTGATGGTGAGGCATGAATATGTGTCGCCATTGCGGTCGCTCGACTTATTGACTGTAGCAGCCATGTCGTCGGCAATATCTTGCAGACGATTGAAGTCGGTGACGGTGATTTCGGCAGAAGTTCCTTGGTCGTCGTCCCAACCATTGAGTTTTCTCACGGTATAGATATCGGTGAAGCATACAGCCTCGTCGTACTGCGAGAGATTGGTTTGGTAGATACCCTGTATGGTAAATCTGCGCACTCTAACTCCATTGTTGTCAATGAAATAGGCAAAGATTTTGTTGCCACACTTAAGGTTGAGCTTGTCGGCTTGAGTCTTTGATATCAGAATCTTGTTGCCGCTCTGCTTGCTTGAGAACGAAGGTATGCTGCCCTCAACCATATTCTGATGGATGAAGGTGGAGTCGTAATCTTCGCCCACACCCTTGAACAACAATCCGAGGAAGTCGGTATTTGTTTTGCCCACACCCTGTTTGGTGGCAGTAATCTGCACATGGTCTACACCCGGCACCTTTTTTATGGCTTGGCAAATGGAGTCGCCAAAGACAATTGGGAAAGTGCCCGAAGACTGGTGAGTGAGGAAGTTTGCCACTTGGATATGGCTGCCGAAGCCGATGACCTTGTTTTGCACGGTATGCTTGAAGCCAAGCACCACGCTCACAGAGATTATCATCACCGCCAAGCCTATAGCCACACCAGCCGTTGCAATTCTGATGGCAGGCTTCGACACCTTCTGCTTAGCATCCTGTGAGGCAAAGATCCTTTTTGCTATGAATAATGGGAAGTTCATCTCGCTTATTCTTCGTCTTTTCTTCCAGGGTAAGCCTCAAGAGCCTTGCGCAATACAAGCAGCGAGCGCTCAAGGTCGTGCTTCTTGAGCACATAGGCTATACGCACTTGGTTTATGCCAGCACCTGGGGTAGTATAGAAACCAGAGGCAGGAGCCATCATCACAGTCTCGCCCTCGTAGTTGAAACTCTCCAAACACCAACGACAGAATTTTTCAGCATCGTCGACAGGAAGCTTAGCCACGGTATAGAAAGCACCCATAGGGATAGGAGAGTAGACACCCGGAATGCGGTTGAGACCATCGATGAGGCATTTGCGTCGCTCCACATACTCATCATACACATCGCGATAGTATTCTTCAGGAGCATCGAGCGAAGCCTCGGCAACAATCTGACCGATGAGAGGAGGAGAAAGACGAGCCTGGCAGAATTTCATCACGGCAGCTCTGACCTCCTTGTTTTTGGTGATGAGAGCGCCCACGCGGATTCCGCACTCAGAATATCGTTTAGACACAGAGTCGATGAGGATGACATTCTGCTCGATGCCTTCGAGATGGCAAGCAGAAATATATGGCGAGCCTGTGTAGATATATTCGCGGTAAACCTCGTCGGAGAAGAGGTAGAGGTCGTATTTCTTCACGAGGTCGCGTATTTGGTTCATCTCGCGACGAGTGTAGAGATAGCCTGTAGGGTTGTTAGGGTTGCAAATCATGATGGCACGAGTGCGCTCATTGATAAGCTCTTCAAACTTCTCTACCTTAGGTAGCGAGAATCCCTCTTCGATGGTAGTGGCGATGGTGCGAATCTTTGCACCTGCAGAGATAGCAAACGCCATGTAGTTGGCATAAGCAGGCTCTGGCACAATGATTTCGTCGCCAGGGTTGAGACAGCTCATGAAAGCAAAGAGCACAGCCTCGGAACCACCTGCGGTGATGATGATATCGTCGGCAGAAACATTGATGTTGTATTTCTGATAATATCCCACCAACTTCTGTCTGTACGAAAGATATCCTTGCGAAGGAGAATACTCAAGAATAGTACGGTCAATATTCTTCAAAGCGTCGAGACCCACTTGCGGAGTAGGCAAGTCGGGCTGTCCGATGTTTAGATGATATACTTTTATGCCACGGTTCTTGGCCGCCGCTGCCAAAGGAGCAAGCTTTCTGATTGGCGACTCTGGCATTTCTAATCCGCGTACTGATATTTCTGGCATAGTTTAAAAGTTTTATTTTGAATTGCAAAGGTAGCAATAAATGCCAACAAAAGTGTCTTTTTATTGATTTTTTTGTTTAATCCAATTAAAATTAATACTTTTGCAGTTATAAATAAAGCAAACAAATGACATACGATTCTAAGCGCGGCATGTATGCCGTATATACTGTAGAGGAGGATGCGCAGCTCTTGGATTGGCTTATAGCAAACCTCAAAGGGCTCAGCCGCAACAAGGTTAAGGACACTCTTCATGGCCGAGGCATCAAGGTGAATGGCAAGATAGTTACTCAGTTTGACTATCCGCTGACTCGTGGCATGAAGATTAGCGTGTCGAAGAGTAAGAAAAACGATACCTTCAAGAGTAGATATGTGAACCTTGTTTACGAGGATCCATATCTCGTGGTGATAGAAAAGAAGCCAGGCATATTGTCGATGGCTGCAGGACATAAGTCGCTCAACGTGAAGACGGTGCTCGACGACTATTTCCGTCAGACCAAGCAACGCTGCACAGCCCATGTGGTTCATCGCCTCGACCGCGATACTTCAGGTCTGATGGTGTATGCCAAGGATATGCAGACAGAGCAGACTCTGGAGCACGAGTGGCACAATATCGTCTACGACCGCAGATATGTGGCTGTGGTGAGTGGCGAAATGGAGGAAGACGAGGGTACTATTGCCAACTGGCTCAAGGACAATAAGGCGTATGTTACATACTCTTCGCCTGTAGATAATGGCGGAAAGTATGCCGTGACACATTTCCATGTATTAGACCGCACCACAGAACATTCGCTAGTAGAATATAAGCTTGAGACTGGTCGCAAGAATCAGATTCGCGTGCACTCGGCAGATATGAACCATCCTGTGTGTGGCGATGTGAAGTATGGCAATGGCGACGACCCTATACACCGCCTATGCTTGCATGCTTATATGCTGCATTTCTTCCACCCAGTAACTCGCGCTCGTATGGAGTTTGAAACTCCTATACCATCGCAGTTCCGCATGTTGTTCAAGTAGAGGAGGATGGAGCGTGTTTAAAATATCTCTCTAATTATTCTCTCTAATTATCATTGTAATTATAAAAAAGAAGATGAATACTGATTTCACATATTATATATATGTGCTCATAGCCATCATAGTGGGCATTGTTGTGATAAAGAAGGTGGCGAGCTGCTTGTTTCGTACCGTTTTCACTATAGCCTTGCTTGTGGTATTGGGTGTGATATATTTTTATTTCTTCCGAGGTTAGGAGGATACCTTTGATTTTTTTTAGAGTATTAAGACTCGCATATTTTTAGAGTATCAAGACTCGCATATAAACAAAAAAATAGGCTGAACTACATGCGCGAAGTTCAGCCTATTATTATTTATATAGGTGTAATCCCTTTATATTATATAAGGTGTAATCCTATAGATTAGAGGATTGTCTTAACAGCCTCAAGCATACCCTTTTCCTGGATGAGGTCGAGGTCCTTCTTAACCAACTCTGCAAGACCAGGAACAGCGTGGAGGTCTTCACCCCAAATGTCAGTAGCACCAAGCACACCGTCGGTAACCTTCTGAGTATCGCCAGTAGCCCAAAGCTCCTTCAAGAGGTCCATGATTTCCTGTGCGTCGTTTGGTACGATTTCTGTACCATCCTCACGCTTACCACCCTTGTAGTAAGTGATGATAGCAGCCAAACCGAATACCAAGCCCTGTGGAAGTTCACCCTTACGCTCGAGGTAAGTCTTAACTCCAGGAAGATCGCGAGCGCAGAATTTAGGGAATGAGTTAAGCATAATGCTTGTTACCTGATGGTCTACGTATGGGTTGTTGAAACGCTCCAATACGTCGGCAGCAAACTTCTGAAGCTCTTCCATAGGCAAGTTCAAAGTCTGCATAAGCTCGTCGAACTGTACCTTGTGGATGTACTTGCCGATAACCTCGTGGTTGCAAGCATCGCGAACGATGTTGACACCGCTGAGGAATGCAACTGGCGACAATACTGTGTGAGGGCCATTGAGCAATGTAACCTTGCGCTCGTGGTATGGTTTCTCGCTCTCAGCGATGAGAACGTGCAAACCAGCCTTCTCTGCAGGGAATTCTGCGCGAAGCTCTTCGCATGTCATGTTCTCAGCCTTTTCGATAACCCAGAGGTGGAAGATTTCTGCCTGTACAACGAGGTTGTCCTTGTAAGAAACCTTCTGCTGAATCTCTGCAATCTCCTTGCGTGGGAATCCAGGAACGATACGGTCTACCAATGTAGCGCAAACATAGCAATAGTTTGTGAACCAGCTCTTGAATCCTTCGTAGTCAGCACCGAGATCCTCTTTCCAAAGTTCGATATACTGATAGATGCACTCCTTGAGGTGGTGACCATTCAAGAAGATAAGCTCGCAAGGCATGATGATAAGACCCTTCTTAGGATCACCATCAAAGAACTTGTAGCGGTGGAACAACAACTGAACCAACTTGCCTGGGTAGCTGCTGGCAGGAGCATCTGTAAACTTGCACTTGTCGTCGAAAGCGATACCAGCCTCTGTAGTGTTAGAGATTACGAAGCGAATCTCAGGCTGCTCTGCCAAAGCCATGTAAGCCAAATTCTGTGTGTAAGGGTTGATGGCACGGCTGATAACATCGATACGCTCAAGGCTATTTACAGCCTCGCCATTGAGACGACCCTGAAGGTTTACGTGATAGAGGCAGTCCTGACCATTGAGCCAATCTACCATACCGCGCTCAATAGGCTGAACTACTACTACAGAACCATTGAAGTCGGTCTTCTGGTCCATGTTCCATATAATCCAGTCTACGAATGCACGTAGAAAGTTACCTTCACCAAATTGGATGATTTTCTCTGGCATTACGCTCTTAGGCGCAGTGCGCTTGTTTAATGCTTTAAGCTCTTTCATGATTTGTTTGAATGATAGTTTTTATTATTTCTTTAATCTGAATGCAAAGTTAATAAAAATCTTCTTACCTAAGCAAATAAAATTATGAAAATCATCCGCAAACCTTTGCGTTTTTATGAATTGTTTAATAAATTGCTATAGACAGTATTCAAAAAACTCCCTGCGCATATATTATATATATAGGTATAGAGTAGGGGGAATGTGTATGTTTTATTGATTTTTAAAGATAAGAATCTTTTCTAAAAGGGAAAACCTTTTAAAGCGGGAAAATTTGAAAGTTTTCCAAAACGGTTTTGTAAGTGCTTGATAATTATAGGATTGACATAAATTAACATGTAAAAAGTTGTCCAAAACGAAAATCTTTCAATCAAAAAGACTAACTTTGCAATGTGATTAATCTAGTTGTTTTTAATCAATTACTTTATCATAAATTGCTAATCACTTTATAACCATATAGATAAACCAATGATACAGACAGTTGTGAAACGCGACGGAAGAGTCGTGGGCTTTAACGAGCAAAAAATTATGGGTGCTATTCGCAAGGCGATGATGCATACCGACAAAGGCGAGGACCAACAATTGGTTCAAGAAATAACCGACCATATCACGTTCCGTGGAAAGGCTCAGATGACAGTTGAGGCTATCCAGGACATGGTAGAGGTAGAACTCATGAAGAGTAAGCGTAAGGATGTGGCTCAGCGCTATATCCAGTATCGCAATCAGCGAAGCATAGCACGTAAGGCAAAGACTCGTGCTGTGTTCCTTGACATTGTTAATATTAAGAATAATGACGTAACACGTGAAAATGCAAACATGAATGCCGACACTCCTGCCGGTATGATGATGAAGTTTGCGTCGGAGACAACAAAGCCTTTCGTTGACGACTATTTGCTAACAGAAGAAACCCGCGATGCCGTAAAACACAACTATCTACATATTCACGATAAAGACTATTATCCAACAAAGTCGCTCACTTGCTGTCAGCATCCTCTCGACAATATCCTCGAACATGGCTTTACTGCTGGTCATGGTTCTTCACGTCCTGCAAAGCGCATCGAGACTGCAGCCGTATTGGCTTGTATCTCTTTGGAGTGTGCACAAAACGAGATGCATGGTGGTCAGGCTATTCCTGCCTTCGATTTCTATCTCGCTCCTTTCGTGCGCTCAAGCTATAAAGAAGAGGTGAAGGCATTGGAGCAACTTGTAGGTCGCGACCTTTCACATCTCTATGATGCTCCTATCGCTGACTATATATCTAAACCTCTCGACGGTCTTGAGGGTGATGAGCGTTTGATGCAGCATGCTATCAACAAGACTACTGCTCGCGTTCATCAGTCGATGGAGGCTTTCATCCACAACATGAATACCATCCATTCGCGTGGTGGTAACCAGGTGGTGTTCTCATCAATCAACTATGGTACAGATACCTCTGCCGAAGGTCGTTGCATCATGCGTGAGCTCCTTAACTCAACATACGAGGGTGTAGGAAATGGCGAAACAGCTATCTTCCCAATTCAGATTTGGAAGAAGAAGCGTGGCGTTAACTATCTTCCTGAAGATCCAAACTACGACCTCTATGAGTTGGCTTGCAAGGTGACAGCTCGCAGATTCTTCCCTAACTTCCTCAACCTTGATGCTACATTCAACCAGCATGAGGAGTGGCGTGCCGACGATCCTAAGCGCTACAAGTATGAGGTGGCTACTATGGGATGCCGCACACGAGTGTTCGAGAATCGCTTCGGACCAAAGACTTCTATTGCTCGTGGTAACCTCTCGTTCTCTACCATCAACATCGTGCGTTTGGCTATCGAGTGTATGAATATAGAGAATAAGGAAGAGCGTATCAGCAAGTTCTTTGCTAAGCTCGACAATATGCTTGAGATTACAGCAAGTCAGCTCGACCATCGTTTCGAATTCCAGAAGTCTGCTTTCGCAAAGCAGTTCCCTTTGCTTATGTCTAAGCTCTGGATTGGTTGCGAGAAACTTAAGCCTACAGACACCATAGAGTCTGTTATCAATCAGGGCACTCTCGGTATAGGCTTCATTGGTTTGGCAGAATGCTTGAAGGCTCTCGTTGGCAAGCATCATGGTGAGAGCGAGGAAGCACAGGAACTTGGTTTGCGTATCGTTACATACATGCGCGACCGTGCTAATGATTTCTCAGAACGTTATCATCATAACTATAGTGTGCTTGCAACTCCTGCCGAAGGCTTGAGTGGCCGCTTCACTAAGATTGACCGTGCACAGTTTGGCATTATCGAGGGCGTTACAGACCGCGAATATTATACCAACTCTAACCACGTGCCTGTATACTATCATTGCACAGCTCGCCATAAGGCAGAGGTAGAGGCTCCATACCATGACCTTACCCGTGGTGGTCACATCTTCTATGTAGAGATTGACGGCGATGCTACCCATAACCCACAGGTTATTCAGCGCATCGTAGATATGATGGATAAATACAATATGGGCTATGGCTCTGTAAACCACAACCGCAACCGTTGCATGGACTGCGGATATGAGAATGCATCAGCTCATCTTGACAAATGTCCTAAGTGTGGAAGCACTAATATCGACCGTCTGCAGCGTATCACAGGTTACCTCGTAGGTACCACCGACCGTTGGAACCACGCTAAGCTTGCAGAACTCAACGACCGCGTAGTACATGACTAATAATCAAACATTGCGTATCCTCGACATCATCGAGGATACCATGGTTGACGGCACAGGACTGCGAACAAGCATTTATTGTGCTGGTTGTAGGCATGAATGTCCTGGCTGTCATAATCCGCAGTCGTGGGATTTCAATGCCGGTCATGATATGACTGTTGACGAGATAATGGATATCATCGTTGCCGACCCTTTTGCTGATGTAACCTTTTCGGGTGGTGACCCTATGTATCAGCCAGAAGGCTTCACAGCTCTTGCTAAGGCTATCAAGATGCGCACAAAAAAGAATATATGGTGCTATACAGGTTTTAAGTTTGAGCAACTGGTGAAAGACCCACAACGCTTGCAACTCTTAGAGCAGATAGATGTCGTGGTAGATGGTCCGTTCGTAGAGGCGCTACGCGACCCTGACCTTCCTTTCCGAGGTAGTTCTAATCAGAGGATAATAGAAGTGGCAAAGGCATTGGCAGACCCACATTATCTTGAACAATTATAGAAACGTTACTTCATAATTGTAGAATAGATATCATACAATTATAGAATTGATACCATACAAAAATCCCTGCAATACCAATGTGTATTGCAGGGATTTTTATAGTATACGAATCATTTTAAGTTCTTCACTCTTCACTCTCCGTTCTTCACTTACTTCGCAACTTTCTTTCCACCTATTATATATATACCCTTTGGCAGAAGGTCGAAGTCGTAGCCAACCTTTGTGCCATTGATAGAATAGATGGCTTTGTCTTGAGAAGATTTGTCGACAGTATTGATGCCTGTAGAAGCAATCTCCTTGTTGAAGTCGACATACAGTATGCCATTATCGTGAAGATGGATGTTGTAGAGCTTAACCTCGTCTCCTTCTGTCCACCATTGGCTATTAGGAATATTGGCAGACTGCTCGAAAGTAGTCTTTGCTGATAGCGTAGAGTTGCCATAGAGGTCGCCCAAAAGCTGTGTGCTATATTCTTCGTTTGTTATTTCTTGGTTGCTTACTCTATAGCTGCTTATTAGTTTGCCATCGGCAGGCACCATGCCCATCTTTGGATGTCCTACCACGTTGTTTACATTATTATAGCTTATAGAAAAATCTGAAGGATTATAGTCTACATGATAAACCATCAGTCCGTCAAGTTTCTGCTTATTGCTACCAAGTCGGCTGTTCCATCCTTGGTTCTGAATGCGCTGTATGATGAAGTATTCGTCTTTGCCGTCTTGATTATCCGCATAACTGCTGTTTCTGATGCGGTAAGCCTTGCCACCATAATCGATATTCTCCATGGCTAATTGCTGAGGTTGGGTTAGCGTCTCGATGGTGTTCCATCCCATAGCCTCGCGCTCCCATGCTGTATAGGCAGTAGGAATCCATCCGTTGTATTTGTAGATGCCGTTGTCCATCACACTCCAATCTTCCATACCCTGATTATCATATATTGATGATGTGAGGGTAGAAGCATAGAAATCTGGGAGACCTAAGCAATGAGAAAACTCGTGGATGAAAAGTCCAAGACCAGTAATAGCTGGTTCGCCATTGAAAGTATTTTCGTTGCCTATAAGCTCGTTGTTTACACCTGCGCGATAAATCTTCTTGCCGTTGTATTCTGCTTGGCTTCTTACGTATGTAGCCTTTGGCCATACGGTATTGTTGGCAGCACCCATGCTCTGACCGTAGCCAGCATAGATGACGTAAACGAGGTCTACGTAGCCATCGTTGTTGCTGTCATAGAGAGAGAAGTCGACAGAATCTTTCACAAGCTCGCAAGCATCAACAACCATTTGGGCTGTTCGCTCGTCGTTGCCCTTAGAGCTTGTTCCACCATAGTATGTCATATCCTCAGGCAGAGTGACAGGACCAACGATGTCGAACTGAGGAGTGAACTGTCCGTTGCTCATCTCACTAAAATATTGGCGAACGCTACCATAGTTTTTGCTCTCTCTATATCCAAATTCCTCTTGTTTTCCCTCTTCTTTATTAAGATATTGGGTGAACGAGCGCTTAGGGTTTTTGATAGAGAATTTCTTGTCTTGATATTCTGCCAATATCACCAAAGCCTTAGGACTGCCAGTATGTGGAAATATAGCCTGCGAAGAACCTTGTACTGGTTCTCTTCTCATTACGTTAGCTCTGCGTATTTTTTTAGCCTTTGCAAAGAAAGCCTCCTTCGATTCTGTGATAGGAGTAAAGGTGTTGCCAATGCGGTTGAGTATTGTTCCATCGAGCGATGTATACCAGCTGAAGTCTTCGTCGCCATGCTGAAAAACTGTTATGGTTGTACCATCAGGCTGTGTGATAGTTATTGGCATGTTCCATGCCTTTGCAGCCCATGCAGACCCCATGGTGATAGCCATTGCCAATGTAAGGATGGTCTTTTTCATTGTTATATAGTTTTGTTTGTTTTATGATAAGGTTATGCTTATTTCAAAGAAAGATGTTATGTCTCTTTTTCAAAGAGCTTGTGTTATGCTTTGTTCTTTCCAAAGTAGTATTGTCCCTTGTGTTTTGTTCTGCTGCCGTATTCTATGGCATGAGTAGGACAATGATGATAGCAATTAAAGCAAGCCATACATGTGCCATCTTGCTTCCATGATGGAATCTCGCCCTCGTGCCAAATAATGTTGTCAACGCTGCAAACCTTAGCGCATTTGCCACAATGCAGACATTTGTCTTCCGTTACGTGAAAAGGTTTGTCACTAACAAGGTATTTATGGAAGAAGCCACCTATGATGCGGGAGTTTATCCTTGGCCAGTTGCCGATGTCAAGATCTTCATTGCTTGTGGCTCTTTGCAATACGATATTGATAAACTTCTCCAACTTCTTGTCGGCATTGCTAATCTTTAGCTGCTCTTTTTCTTTGGTGTCGACATCCATAAAAGGAAGTCCGACATAGCTTTCGGGCATGATGAGCGAGCAAGAAGAATGAAGAGGAATATTGCGTTCTTTAAGGTCGTTGCGCAATATGTCGATAGTTTCGCCTATGTTGTCGCCAGCTGTTACGAGCGAATAAACATAGCTGTCTTCGATGTTCTCAACTGTTAGTTGCTCAATGAATTTGCGAACCAAGGTAGGTGGGCGCCAACCATGCACAGGGAAGCAGAAGCCTAAGCGTTCGCCTGGTTTCAACTTCAAATGGTATGGCTTGTTGGCAACGTCTGGTAAGAATACTACTTCGTCGCCCGTCTTTTCAGCCAACTTCTCTACAGCCCATTTGGTATTACCTGTTCCTGAGAAATAAAATATCATGTTGCAAAATTAGTTTAAAAATAATAGACTACAAAACAAATCATGTTTTTTTGCTTTGTGCTCGGGCAAATAGCTCCTTTTTGTAATATCTGTCTCTATAGCTTTCAGCAAACAATAATCTGTCTCTATAGCATTCAGCAAACAATCTCGTTGCTATCTGTTGTCAATCTTCTCGGCACATCCATTTATCATGTTTCTTATCTGTGCTATCCTTGCCTTCTCGTCGGGACGATATTTCTGATAGTATACGAGAGCCGACTGATAATTGTCGAGTGCTGCTATCCACTCTTGCCTAAACATATGGATGAAGCCTATGCGATAGTAAGCATCAGGCTTTTCGTTGTCGTGGCATAGAGAAAGCATCTTGGTATAGTAGGGCAGAGCCTTAGAATATTCTCCGAGATTGAAATAGCTCTCAGCGCAAGCATAGTTATAGAACGACTGCTCCTGTGGCGAAAACTTCTCAAGTTGCGGAATGGCTTTCGAGAGATATTCTGTAGCCTGCTCATAGTTCCAATCATAATAATAGCACACGCCGATGTAAGCCTTGAAGCGAGGGTTCAGATTATGATTCTTCTCCAGTTTTGTGAAGAGGTTTAGAGCCTCAGAATACTTTCCGCTCTGAAAGTATTCAATAGCCATGCCCAGCTTGTCGGTATCTTTCGATTGCGACAGGCTGGGCTGTATGCTAAGTGTAGTCAATAATATTAATATGTATAATGTCTTTCTCACTTTGTATAGAAGTCAATGACATTATGCAATATGCGCTTGCAGACATCGCAAAACTCAGGATTCTCGTTGGTGCGCATACGACAGTCTGGGTAAGCTCTGTATACTCCCTTGAGCGAATATCCAGCACCCTCGTAGAGTCCGGCTTTACTGTCTTTGCCTATCATATCTTCCCACTTGCCGTGGAAGTCAACTTTTGTGGTGATGTTCTTTTCCCATGGCTCTATGTCGTGAGGATACATCGGAATATCTTCGGTCTCGTAGGCATATTCGTCGGCAAGTCCTGCAAAGCTATGGCCAAACTCATGAACCACAACCGGACGATATTTTGGATGGTGCGTCATAGAGAGGTTGTAGGAGTTGAGGATTCCTCCGCCACCATATTTGTCGGTATTCACAAGCACTATGATATGCTCGTATGGAGTGCCAGCCAAGAGATTGTGTAAATCCTTGAGATTCAATGTCGTTAGATAGCGGTCGCTATAGAATGTGTCGAAGTGGCTACTCAAAGCCGTATGTTTCCAAATACCATTGCCAGGTTCGCTTGTTCCGCTGTCGATAGAAGGCGCTTTCACAGCCACTATGTTGAATCTCTCTTTCATGCTCTTGAAAGGTTCGTGAGCAAACAAAGCTTCGATGGCAATCTTTGCATCGTTGATGAAAGTTGGCATCTCGTGCTGCTGATAGCCTTCGGCAAGGAAAGCTATGTGTATGCACTTTGTGGTGTCTTTAGCCTGCAAAAGAGTTTCGTAAGGAGTTACGTTGCGCTCACCAATATGGCGAATCAGAATGTCTGAAGGCACCACCTGATGAGTGAGCGAAGCTACTACCTCGCGACGATTGTTGCGAAGGTCGACGGTGACGTCGACAGTATCTTTTGGCATAGGCACCAAGAATACATTCTCGAAAGCCTTGCTTGTGGTTTCTGCCTCAGGATAGCTGAGCCATTCTTGAAAAAGGGTAGAGAAGGAGTTGCGATAGATGGTGTCTCCCGTCTTGTGGTCCTTTACCGTGATTTGACCGTTGCCCTCCATAGGAATTTCTGCCAGTCGCTTGCGTTTGCCATACCATCGTGGCGACTGCTTTAGTTCGTCTACAGCAATATGTTGCTCTGTGACATTACCCGAGAAACTATAGTCGATTCTAAGTGTTTTATCTACAAAGTAGGTGTTGAAATCCTGTGCTGCTGCATTCATTGCGAATGCAAGCAGCATGGTTGTAATTGTTGTCTTCATAATGATATATTAATATCTTGAATACAAGCGTTTTATGATTAATAAACCCTTAGCTTAGTGCCAGGCTTAATCTGATAGTCAGGGCTAAGATGGTTCATCTTATACAGACTCTTAAGTCGGATGCCATACTTCTGAGCTATATCATACATGCTTTCGCCCACCTTTATGGTGTGAGGACGATTCTTGTATGCTTTTTCTGCATGGCGTCTCTTCTTCTTCAAGTATACTATGTCGCCAGCTTTCAGCACATCGCGCTTGTTGCGTTCGTTGTATTTAGCCAGCTTTCGCCAACTAAGTTCTGTCTCCTTGCCAATGCTCTTAAAGGTATCGCCATTGCGAGCTATGATGTAGTAGTTCTTATTGTACATCTTTATAGGATGCAATGTGCCACCCTTTAAAACAGGACTATCTTCCGATGCGTGCTTAGCCATAAACTTGTCGTAGCCATGAGCACTATCATATTTATGGAGCTTATATAGCTCGATGATGTCGATGAGCTTCTTTGCATAAGCAGGGTTTGTAGCATATCCGCATGCTTTTAGTCCATGTGCCCAGCCCTTGTAGTCGGTAATCTTCAGAGAGAATAGTCGGCGGTATCTCTGTGACTGCACGAGGAATTTGCTATGGTCTTCATAACTCTGCCCTGGAGAGTCGTAGGCTCTGAAGCATTCGTTTCGGGCGTCGTCGTCGTGATAAGTCTTTCGTCCCTGCCATCCATGACATTTTATGCCGAAATGGTTGTTGCCATTTCGTGCAAGGTCGCTATATCCTGCGCCACTCTCAAATACGCCTTGCGCCAAAGTGATACTTGCCGGAATACGATATTTCAGCATCTGCTCTATTGCCAAGTCTTTATATTGGTTGAAATAGTTCTGATATTTAGCGTTCCATGCCATTTGTCCGTATACAGGGAAAAGGCAGATGAAGGCCAAGGCTACAGAACATAATATTCTATTCATCAATCGTATCATTTTTATTTTATGTTTCTCTTCACCATAAACATGCCTATTCTGTGTGAAATGCCGCGAGCATTAATGGTGCGAGCTATGTACATTCCGTTAGGCAGGTTGCTGATATTCACATATTTATTATATAGTCTTGTCGATATTATTGCCCCTTGCAATGTGGTGAAAACCACCATCTCGCTTTCGCATCCTTGGTCGAGCTCTGGTAGCACCACTATGTTGCCATTGCATGTGAGCAAGCCTCCGATGCTTAGCTTAGCCTTCTCTTCTGATGGCTGCTGCAGAGGCAAACTCTCGTTGCCATATCTGTTCATGGCAGTCACGGCATAATATCTTTTCTTGCCATCTGTGGTTATCGAACAACGATTTAATCTTGTGGCAACAAGGTTGCGAGCATCGTTGATGTCTACCGGATATTCGTTGCTTGCGTAGACGTTATACGTAACGCCTTGTTCGACTACTCGCGACCAGCTTAGCGAGTAGTCGCGTACGTCGATGCGACTAGGCGCTTGAGGCTTTGCGGTAGACTGCCATGTCATAGCCGGTACGAGGGCTGGATATTTATCGAAATCGTTGGTTGCGAAATCATAGATTCCCTTGGTGTTGTCGGTAAAGAATTTGCCACGGAAATAAGCATGGCCCAAACCATATTGTCGAGCTACATGCATTTCGCGAGTAACGTCGCCAATCTCCCATTTTCCCTCTCTTGGCGAAAGGAAATAAATGCCAAGTCCAGGAACAATAGTCTTGCCATAACTTTGCTCAGCCCAGTCGATGGCAAAAGGAAAGAAGTTGTTGTCGCGGAAATACATCATCGGATATAGCTGGTCCATAAGACCATTCTTGAGCCAGTTTTGTGCATCTTGACAAACCTTGGTATATGCATTCCAACCATGACTCCAATAGCGCGAAAGATCATCATGCTTGCCAACGGGCGAACAGCTCATCTTTACCCAAGGCTTAAGAGATTTCACTCGGTTAGAGATTTTGCTCACGATGTTTGTAATATACTGTCGGCCTTGGTCTCTTGACACATTTATATTCCATGTCTCAGGATATCTGATATAGTCGAGATGTATGCCGTCGATATCGTAGTTGCGAGTTATCTCTTCACATATATTAGATATGTAGTCGCCAGTAGCAGGATTTTCAGGGTTCATATATCCATCTTCGCCAATTTTCTTTATCAGTCGTGGATATTTTTTTCTTAGTTGTGCACATCCTGTGCCCTTCCATTTTCCTACAGGTATCGTCACCACCCAAGCATGCAGCTCCATACCTCGGTTGTGGCATTCCTCAATGGCAAAAGCCAAGGCATCATAGCCCGGACTCACGCCAGGCTTTCCGCTCAAGCATCCATCCCAAGGTTCGTATGCCGAAGGATAAATGGTGGTTGCGCGGATGCGAGTTTGCAAGAGAATGGTATTTATTCCTGCTTTCTGATATTTATCGAGTAGTGTGCGGAGCTCTTCTTGTTGTTTTTCTCGGCTTCTGTAGCTTTGTGCGTAGTTATGAGGCCAGTCGAGTCCGCCTATTGTGGTAAGCCAAACAGCCCTTACCTCTCTCTTTGGCAAAGGTTGCGCCAAAGAAGATAACGAGAGAAATGACAAAAAGATGGCTATTATAGTGGTTTTATTCATTATTCTTTCAATTTGTGCACAAAGGTACTCATATTTTTTTTGAATTCAAATAATTTGTTTACTTTTGCATAGTTAATTAAACTTTCAACAGAAAATGATATCATTTACTATTGCCTTATTGGCACTTGTTGTGGGCTATTTGTTCTATGGCAAATTCATAGAGCATGTGATGGGTCCTGACAACAGACTTACACCAGCTGTTGCCAAAGCCGATGGTGTTGACTATATCGTCATGCCTGGTTGGAAAATCTTCATGATTCAATTCTTGAATATTGCCGGCACTGGACCAATCTTTGGCGCTATTATGGGAGCATGGTATGGTCCTGTGGCGTATCTGTGGATAGTATTTGGTTGCATTTTCGCAGGAGCTGTGCACGATTATCTTTCAGGCATGCTGTCTATGCGTCATGGTGGAGTAGGATTGCCAGAACTTGTTGGCAAGTATTTGGGCAACACCACCAAGAATGTGATGCTTGTATTCTCGGTATTGTTGCTCGTCATGGTGGGCGTAGTGTTTGTATACAGTCCTGCCATCATTCTAGAAGGATTATATGGTTCGCGCATGTGGTGGGTAGTGGCAATATTTATATACTATATCATCGCCACCTTACTTCCTATCGACAAGATTATCGGCAAGATTTATCCTCTCTTCGCATTCTCGCTCCTCTTCATGGCGTTTGCTTTGCTGATAGGCTTCTTCGTTAAGTTGCCAGACATTCCTGAACTATGGAGCAACCTTTCTGATTGCAACTATAACGACAATACTGCATGGCTTGGCACAGATTCTTTCATGACCAAGAATCCTATCTTCCCATGCCTTTTCATCACTATAGCCTGCGGAGCTATTAGTGGTTTCCATGCCACTCAGAGTCCGCTTATGGCACGTTGCGTGAAGCACGAGAAAATGGGCCGACCAATCTTCTATGGCGCTATGATTACCGAAGGTGTTGTAGCCTTGATTTGGGCAACAGCATCTATGTATTTCTTCTACTACGGCGGATGGCGCGAGGTTGTTGATGCTGAGACTGTTAACAAGTTTATGCAACAATATGGTACAGAGGGTGGCAAGACACTCGTTCAGTTCTTCGATGCTCCAACAGTAGTGAAATACATCTGTTCTGGTTGGCTAGGCATGTTTGGCGGCATTCTTGCTTTGCTTGGCGTAGTGGCAGCTCCTATCACAAGTGGCGATACAGCATTCCGTAGCGCACGCCTTATCATAGCAGAGTTCATAGGCTTGGAACAGCACTCTTTGCGCAAGCGTCTGTATATCTGTATTCCTGTATTTGCTGCAGGTCTGTTGTTGCTGTTCTGGCAAATGAACAATCCTAATGGCTTCAACATTATCTGGCAGTATTTCGGATGGGCAAACCAAACCTTATCGGTATTTACACTATGGACAATAACAGTTTATTTGGTACAACAGAAGAAACCATTCATCGTTACATTGATACCAGCAGTCTTCATGACCGTAGTTTGCTCTACATTCCTGTTGATATCTAAGCAGGCTTTCGGACTAAACGAGACCATAGCCTATACGGGTAGCGTGGTAGTATTGGTACTATCGCTGGTGTTGTTCTTTGTGTGGTATACAAAGAAAATGAAATAGAATAGCATTATTAACAAAAAGAATTTATAAGCATGAAAAAAACTCTTCTTGCAGCATTGTTTGCTGCGTTTACTTCCTTCTCTGCCTATGCTCAGTTCGAGGTAGATAAAGTTTATATAAGTGGCGCATTATCAGGTTTCAACCTTAACTATTGTGGCTCTAAGGATTTTACTCTTAATATAGATGCCAAGGCGGGATATATGGTTGAAGACAACTGGATGGTCTTGGGTCAGACTTCATATAGTCATAGCGGCTTGAAGGGCGTTTCTGATGCTATCTCTGCAGGTGTTGGCGGACGATATTATATTCAGCAAAACGGCCTGTTCCTTGGCGCCGGAGTGAAATACCTACATGCTAAGCATTTCGACGATTTTATGCCAGGTGTAGAATTGGGCTATGCTTATTTCATCAGCCGTACTGTTACCGTGGAGCCTTCTTTGTATTATGATCAGTCGTTCAAGAATCATGCCGACTATTCTACAATAGGATTCCGCATTGGTGTTGGTATTTATCTATAATAATATAAATGGACCAACAGTTTCCTTCGTTATTGCTTGACAGAGCAGTAGGCGAATTTGCAAAACTTCCAGGCATAGGACGCAAGACTGCTTTGCGTCTTGTGCTTCATTTGTTGAAACAGTCAACAGAAGATGTTGAGGCTTTTGCCGATGCGCTTACCACGATGAAGCATGATGTGAAATATTGCTCGGTTTGCCATAATATTAGTGATACGGATATTTGTCCAATATGCTCAGACCATCGTCGCGATAGTTCGCAGATATGTGTGGTCGAGAATATTCGTGATGTTATGGCTATCGAGAACACCATGCAATATCATGGATTGTATCATGTGCTGGGTGGCATAATCTCGCCTCTTGATGGTGTAGGACCATCGGATATTGAAATAGCTTCGCTTGTTGAGCGTGTGGCTGCAGGTGGAGTGACGGAAGTGATTTTGGCTTTGAGCCCTACATTGGAAGGCGACACCACCAACTTCTTTATCTCAAAGAAATTGCGACAATACCATGTTAACATCACAGTTATTGCTCGTGGCATCTCTGTAGGCAACGAACTTGAATATGCTGACGAGGTTACGCTCGGACGCTCAATATTAAAACGCACCCCTTATGAACAATGAAAAAATGTGCTCGTAAACTTCAAGCTATAGTATGTTCTGCTATAGGATTGTCGTTGTTGATGATAATATTATTTGAAACAGACATTCTTGCACCAGGCTCATGTGGTGGCAATCTGACAGCTGAGTTTTATACTCTCATGGCTGCAGAGCTTATCACTATCTGCGTGGTGCCTTTGGCTTTGTGGATGTTTAGAGCTAAGACTATCAAGCAAAAGCTCATCTCTGGCAAAGAGCATTCTTTGCTTCGCTTTGGCATTTTGCGATTGTCGTTGCTCGTTGTCCCTATGGTTGCCAACACCTTATTATATTATATGTTTATGCTTCCATCGTTTGGCTATATGGCGATAATATTGTTTCTCTCAATATTCTTCGTATTCCCATCCATGGAGCGTTGCGTAGGTGATGTAGCTGAATCGTGATTCCATATGTAGGCTTTTCATTGCCTATACTCTCTAAGATATTATAAACATCCATAATTAATAAATGGCAAAACTCTCGATAGTAATTGTAAACTACAATGTCAAACATTACATCTCGCAATGTTTGGATTCTGTCTTCAACTCTTCGCTGAAAGATGTTGAAGTTATTGTTGTTGACAATCATTCGCGAGATGGCTCTGTAGAATACATCAAGAGCAAATACCCGGAAGTAAAGGTTATTGCTTCAAACCATAATCTTGGTTTCGCACGTGGTAACAATCTTGCTCTGCGTTCCATAAAAAGCCAGTATGCGTTGCTATTGAATCCTGATACCATTCTTACTACCGATGTGTTGCAGCGTTCGGTAGATTTTATGGATGCCAATCCTAAATGCGGAGGCTTGGGAGTGTGTATGCTTAATGTCGATGGCACTAAGGCTATGGAGTCGCGACGTGGTTTGCCAACACCGCTAACATCTTTCTATAAGATGATAGGATTGTGTAAGCGTTTTCCTAAGCATAAATCTTTTGGACGTTATTATCTTGGATGTTTGCCTTGGGATAAACCGGCTTCTATAGAGGTTATTAGTGGCGCATATTGCATGTTGCGCAAAGAGGCTCTCGACAAGGTTGGATTGCTTGACGAAGATTTCTTTATGTATGGCGAAGATATCGACCTTAGCTATCGTCTGCTCAAGGGTGGCTACGAGAACTGGTATATTCCTGCCACTATGCTTCATTATAAAGGCGAGAGTACTCAGAAATCGTCGTTTAGATATGTGCATGTGTTCTATGAGGCTATGCTCATCTTCTTCCGTAAACATTATGGACATCTGTCGTTGATATTTAGCTTGCCGATAAAGTTTGCCATCTATCTCAAGGCTGCATTAACGCTCGTGGGTATGCAACTTGATAATGCCAGAAAGATGCTCGGATTTGTTGATACTCGTTATCATGACACTTCTCGATATTTCTTCCTTGGTAGCGAGTCGTCGCTTAAGGCTTGTCGCAATTTGGCTGAAACCAAAGGTTTGCAGGCTGAGTATTTCGAAGCCACAGCCAATACTGTGCCTAATGGTCATCTTGGCGTGCCTGAGCTGAAACTCGTGAATGGTGTAGACAACTTCATCGTTTACGATCTTGCTTCGTATACCTATGATGATGTGTTACGTATCTTTGCATCTTCGCCAAAGGCTAATGTTCAGATGTCGTTCTATCATCCTAAAGAGAATTTGATTATAACAGCCCAAGAAGTGCTGAAATAATAAGGTATGGAAAAAATAGTAAGGTTGAGAGCAATAGAACCTGAAGACCTCGAATTGCTCTATCTTATAGAAAACGATATACAATTGTGGAATGTCGGAGCTTCGAATGTTCCTTATTCTCGCTATGTGCTCCATGATTATATTGCCAATACAGCATCGGATATCTATGCTGACAAGCAGTTGCGACTTATCGTCGAGAATGAGGGTGGGGAAGTGGTAGGTATTGCCGACCTTGTGAATTTCGATCCTCGCAACCTCAGAGCCGAAGTTGGCATCGTTATCATTGATAAGTATCGCAATCATGGTTATGGCACAGCTACTCTTACCCAGTTAATAGATTATGCAACAAACATTCTGAACATCCACCAGCTCTATTCCGTTATTCCGTGCTCAAACGATAAGTCTCTTTCTTTGTTTAATAAACTCGGTTTCAACAAATCTTCTGTACTTAAAGATTGGCTCTGCATATCATCTAAATTTGTTGATGCAGTATTAATGACAAAGATTATTGGCTGACACAGATTATGATTATAGTATGGTAAAGATTGTTGGTATCCTATGATTATAGGGTAGTGGAATGGGTAAAAATACCCTATAATATTTGGTTGTTTAAATAAAATCATTTATCTTTGCATACGCTATTGCAAAAGAGGTAGTAAAGTTTTTGCCGATATGGCTCAGTTGGTAGAGCAACGCATTCGTAATGCGTGGGTCCCGGGTTCGAGTCCCGGTATCGGCTCCTCTTTCCATTGTCACATTATGCGGTAGTAGCTCAGTTGGTAGAGCATCGGCTTCCCAAGCCGAGGGTCACGGGTTCGAGTCCCGCTTACCGCTCTAATATTTTCATTCGTTTTTTTGTTAAATTCCCCATCAAAAAAAGTATCCTATGATACTTTGCAAAGTAATACGTGATACTTTGCAAAGTAATACGTATTACTTGGGCAAGTATCATGTATTACTTTTTCCTGACTTCCAAGTCAAGGAATTCTGCCGTTGTTATTGTATGTTCAAAAAAGTTTTAGCGTACAGCTATAGTTCTATAAATTAATAAATAGATAAAATCATCGTTTTATTCTTTAGGATTCCAAGTATAAATATACATATAATCTGTTCCCAAAGCATACTTATAATCTACAAGGTATTCGTCAAGTACATAAATTCTGCATGTCGTAGGGATAAAAGCTTCACTTAAATACTTGGGGTCCATTCCTTTAAAATATATGCTCTTAAGGTTGAAACTGCACATGAAGCAATTTTCCCCCAACGAAGTAACAGATGAAGGAATTTTGATTGATGTTAAGCTGCTACAGTCTTCGAAGCACATCCTACCCAACGAACTGACAAATGAAGGAATCTCGATGGATGTTAAGCCGCTACAATCAGCGTATCTATTATTAGTTGATTATCAGTATTATACGCTCTAAACGGTAGAAAAGTGACCGTATGGATTCTGATTAGATACGAAAAGCGTAAGATTTAACGTATTTAACTTTCAATCACATCAGAAATCACGAAATAAGGGTTGGAAGGGGCGCTTTTAACTGACCCCATAATGTGGTGAATAGGAGTTATAGGACGAAATTCATAAAGGGGTACGGTTGAAACGACTTCCCTTAAAGGATGTGATTGCCAATCATCCCCTTTTATTCTATAAGAAGCAATAGAAATGTAGCCTATCATACTGTTTTCCTACATTTATATATAAGTAGAAAAGCAGATTCCAATACTGTTTTTTGGAGTCTGCTTTTCCGAAATGGTTAAGTATATCT